>Ga0265297_10008641_pt1 | contig 13499 bp, 33 predicted proteins | sample Munlanlwell13791_FD_192502 | JGI IMG/M metagenome (GOLD analysis project Ga0265297, IMG submission 192502) | Leachate microbial communities from a municipal landfill in Southern Ontario, Canada - Leachate well 137-91 | ecosystem: Engineered > Solid waste > Landfill > Unclassified | place... | reverse complement strand
AAACGAAGCAGGACAAATGAACCCAAAAATTAAAAATAGCCGTTTCTCTAAGTCCGATTATTCGGAAAGGGGTCTCCGTTCTGCACCTCTTATGCAACTTAGAGAGCGGCTTTTTATATATTATGGCAGATGAGAGCTGGATCAAATTATATAGGAAATTGACAGAGAGTCTGGTTTTCAGCAATGAAAAGTGTTTGAAAATCTGGATTTGGTGCTTATGTAAAGCTGGGTATGCTGATAAAGAAATTGTCTTTGGAAGACAAAAAATTAAATTAAAAAAAGGTCAATTTATAATGGGCGGTATCAAAGCTGAGGAAACTTTAAGAATAGCAAGAACAACAATTTACTATTGGTTAAATTTTTTGAAAGACGAAGGGATGATTGACATCAAAAAGACTAATAAATATACCATTATTACTATACAAAATTGGGATGAGTATCAAAATGTTGACATCAAAAAAACATCAAATGTTACATCAGATGGACATCAGATGGACACAAACAAGAATATAAAGAAAGATAAGAATATAAATATATACACTTATTGGAATGGAAAAGGAATAATAGTTCATAGAAATCTAACAGAAAAAATAAATCGTAAAATAAACGGTTCTCTTAAGGATTATACTGAGAGTGAAATTTTACAGGCAATTTCTAATTACGATCTTATCTTGAAATCAAATGAATATTTTTGGACTCACGTATGGTCGCTTGAAGAGTTCTTGCAAAGGGGTATAGAAAAGTTCCTTGATTTAGAAATTGCTAAGAACAACTACCGGAATAAAAACGGTAATGGCAATAATGAAAATATGGGTTATACCTATTCAAAAGCTATGGAAATAAATCCGGCTGGTGATTGGGAAAAAAGAACTGATAACTTATTCTACCTAAGAAAATGAATGACATTGAACATATAAACCAATTTAGCAAACAACCACCTTCATGTACTGAGGTTGAAAGGGAAGTTCTTGGAGCTATTCTTTTGGATAACAGATCAATTAACGTAGCTATTGAGAATTTACAACCGGAATATTTTTTCGACGTTAAAAACAAAATAATATTTTCAACAATGTTGGATTTATATAACCGTAATGAATCGATTGACACAATCACGGTTTACAATGAACTACAAAAGAAAAACGAGATAGAGGGAATTGGCGGAGTCGGTTACTTATCGAAATTATCTCAGGACATAACGAGTGCTTCTAACGTAGAATATCATTCTAGAATAATCGTGGAGAAATGGCTTTACAGAACTGTTATCTCAGAGTCAATAGGAATGGCTGATAAATCTTTTAAGGGCGAAATTGACGTGTTCGATCTGATTGATGAAATGCTTACAAAGTTCATTAACATAACTTCGAATTTATTCAAGAGAAAAATACTAGCGTTTACTAAAGTTCTAGAGAACATGATCGACGCAATAGAAAAGGGAATGAGTGGAGTAAAAACCGGGTTCATTGACATTGATGAAAAATTAGGGATGTTAAGAAAAACAGATTTGATTATTTTGGCAGCACGTCCGGCAATGGGTAAGACATCACTATCTCTAAACATTGCTAAGAACATTGCAGAGAAAGAACCTGTCCTTTATTTTTCGATGGAAATGGCAAGTGAACAACTGGCTTCAAGGTTAATAGCTTCCGATACCGGAGTTAGTGACAGCCAAATGTACGCAAGTAAAACAGTCCCGAAATTTTCTAAGAATTTGATAAATCTGAAATTATTTATCGATGATAGTTCTGCTTTGCATGTAAACGAGATACGTTCTAAGGTACAACAAATGAAACGAGAAAAGGATATTAAACTTGTTGTTGTCGATTATATTCAATTAGCCGTAGCGAAAGGAAGTACAAGAGAGCAGGAAATATCCAACATCTCACGTTCGTTAAAAGCCATTGCAAAGGATTTTGATATTCCAGTATTGGCTCTGAGTCAACTGAATAGAGCTTGTGAACTACGCTCCGACAAAAGACCTCTTCTAGCAGATTTAAGAGAATCAGGTTCAATCGAACAAGATGCCGACGTCGTGATGTTTATTTTCCGCCCTTCTGTTTACGACATTAGGACAAGTCCATCGGGAGAAAAGTACGATGAAAACTTTGCTGAAATCATTATCTCAAAAAATCGAAAGGGCGCAATAGGTTCAATAGGATTATCGTTCGACAAAGAAAGAACACTGTTTAAGAATAGAGCGTTATCTATTACTGAGGAGCAATTTAATTATTATCAAAGACCTGATATTTTTGCTTAGAAATACAAACTAAATATTTGGCGGAAGGAGTAAGAAATGATTGACTATATAAGAAAATATTACGGTATGCCAAACTTAAAACTTGGATTAAAAGTAAGGTTTAGAAAAAGAAGCGGGATAATAACAAGTACATATCACTCATATTTGAGAATAAAATTAGATGATGATAAGAGATTACGATTAGTGCATCCTAAAGATGATGATTTAGAGATATTGTACAGTTAGCCAAAAACAATTATAACGGCACAAACTAAAAACAGGACAAAGAAATGAAACCGATAAGTAGAGAAACAACTGATAAATACTACGAAGAATTTACTATGAATGATTCTATTATGAACAAAACAAGATTTTGGCAAGTAATAAATAAAATACGGTTAGACGGATATATAAATGAAATGGATTCGGAACAAATTAAACCGATTTGTATAGGGCGCAGATATAATTTCAAAAAAGGTATGGAATATTGCGAACACAGAGAAAGGTGTAAATTTTACACTATGGTTTATGATGAAATAATAAACGCAGAAAGCATAATTGATTTTCGTTATAAAAAAGATTTCATAAAATGTGATAAATATAGAGTTAAGGTAAACAAAGCCGAAAGGCGGGAGAAATAGAAAAAATGGCAATCGGGAGTAAGAAATGAGGACAAAAAAAGTTTATAGATATTATTGTGATTTTTGCAAAAAGTCTGGCGGTTCAAAGTACCATATCAGGGAACATGAAAAACATTGTACTATGAATCCGAATCGTCAATGTGGGATGTGTGAATATGCTGGCTTTACGCAAAAACCAATGAATGAACTTTTGGCTATACTTCCAGAGATGAATGAATTTACGATAGACTATGGGGAGAGCGGTGGTTTAGTCATAGATTCTCAGAAAATAAATAATGCAGTTAAAGAGCTAGTTGAATTTACACAAGGTTGCCCCGCTTGTATTATGGCAGCGATAAGACAAAAGGGAATATTTGTTTCTTTAACCAATTATGACTATAAAGAAGAGGTTACTAGATTTTGGCAAGGAAATGGGGCAAGGTATAAATATGATTATTGACGAAAAAGAAATTGAACGCCAAGTAAGGCAAATAATGGTTCTGTCCAACACAACCGAAGATGCAATCATGAGGATAGTAAAATTTATCATGCAATTATTGGAGAGTAAGAAATGAAATATAAAGTCATTTGTTCCGAACCTGAATTATTGCTTACCGACAGCGTATTGGAATTACTTGCAACAATAACATTTGAGACGAGCAATAATTTCCTCATGACAGAGGACGACGGTGTGATCTTGGAGTGCTCAGAAAAACCCGCAGACATAAAAGCTGGAAATATTGAAATAAAATTTGAGGAGATAGAATGAAACTAAAAGGAAAAGATTTAGAATTCATTTCATGGATAAAAAGGGATGGAAGCGGAACAGATAAAATAGGGGATGAGTTGATCGATATTATGCAGGAAAGTAACTTTGAGGTTAACAGTTTGTCTTTAAGTTTTAATACATACGTGGCAACCGACCGAATGAACTGGTTTGTTGTGAAACTGAAAAATGGAAAACAGCAATTTTAACGGAGTATAGAAATAGAATGAGAATAACACTTGATAAAAAATCACAAAATAATTACACGAAATGCAAAAGGACATGGTTCTCCCACAAGGGCAATAAATACTACATGCGAAGCAGTTGGGAGATAAGATACGCCGCTCTTTTGTCTTTCTATGAACAGCAAAAGATTATAAAAAATTGGGAATACGAACCGGATACGTTTTGGTTTGACGGAATCAAGAGAGGGGTAAGGAGCTATAAACCCGATTTCAAAATATTCAAGAACGACGGCACTATCGAATATCATGAGGTAAAAGGGCGTATGGATGCAAAAAGCAGAACTAAACTAAACAGAATGCGAATATATCACCCGGAAATAGAAGTTGTGCTCATAGATGCCGGATATTTCAAACTTAATAAAAATTTAATTCCGTCGTATAAATATGCACTTGAAACATTTTGCATAATCCAGGAGGATTTATGAAACAGACGGGAGCGATGTTGAAATATACAAGGAAACGCGATGAACTATTCAAACGACAATAATGAGCATTGCCGGGACTGGATACTGGTAGAAAGTAGCCAGGAAACATGGACAGCAAAACAGTACCATTTGAAATGTCAAAACGAATTAGGTTTTGAGAAAGCACCGAATTATATCAAATATCTGCATGATTTATTTCCCGGAAAAGTTTTACATCATCTTTTGGGCAGCGCAAGTGCACGAAAAAAATTTACTGATTACCTAGTTGTTCCATTGACGATTGAAGAACATGCGAAAGTACACAAAAATTTACCTTTCTGGTTTATGATGTATCTTCCGAAAGCGATAAAACTTTTGAACGGGTACGTAATTCATTTAGAAGACAAATTAAATGGAGAGAAATGACAACAAGGTGAGAACCTAACAATCTACCGATAAGCGGATAGTGTCGGTATATAAACAGCGAATCGGTATAAATAGCGATAGCGAAACATCCGCAGAAATTGAGTGTAGCTTGTCCCGCTCTGAGCAATCGGGGCGGGGAGATTAAAATGACTGAAAGAATTTGAAATGTTGGTTGGCTAGTTTAGACTAGCGTATTTTTTGTAAGGAAATAGACTGATAATTATTCGCAATATGGTTCCTATAATCGGCGATTAATCCTCTCATTTCCTGCACGTCGTCAAAACCAGCAGGGAACTGAATTGAAACCAGATAGCACCAGGAAAAATTTGAAACAACGGATTCTAATTTTATATTAGAGCCCGATTGCTTAACGTCAAGATCAACGTTGAAAATATATTCATCAAGTATGATCTCTGCACTTGCCTCATACCCGTGTACGGCATTCCCGGAAAAATTTAGTCCCATTTTAATGTTGTGATTCTCGTTCCCGCCGGTCCAGAGACCGGAAACATTATTTATTTCCGGCTCAGTTATGCAGGAAGTTAATATAATCCACAAACAAAGAGCAAGCAGGATAAGAATGAAGTTAATTATTTTTGTGTTCGAGATTCTTTTTTCATAAAATTTCACGTTACACCTCTTCTAATATAAATCAAATCCTTTTCTATCTCTGATTCTACTATCTGTTTTCCGGGTTTCTTCAATCTCAGTATCAAACCCTTTCTCCGTCCATTCTTTGCTTAGTTCGCAAGCTTTTTTGTCGCTAATTTTGAAGTAAGCAATAACAACGGCTGTACTTCTTTTGGGTTTTACAGTTAAGTTATACATTTCAACCTCAATTTAGTATTATAATTATACCCCCGGAAATGTAGAACACCGGGATTTTGTTAATGTAAATTCGTTTAGCGGTCATTACTCCCCCCTTATAAGTTTTTTCTGCAAGAATCCAGAACCATAATTATGTTATCAATAAAAGATTTGTCGATTTTCTTTAGATGAAATTCTTTTTTGCTTCCATAACGACTAACTTCTTCCCAAATATGGGTTCCGGGCTTGTCTGCAAAACCGAAGAACTCAAATAATTCTTTTCTAAATTTATCTATCTCTATCAAATCATCCAACGGTCTTGGCTTTGAAAAATCAACATCAATCATTATATTGTTCTCCCAGTGGTCATATATAACATGATCAAGAGGAAGTATTGTTCCTTCCATCCCCTCGTCTTCGTCAAATTTTGTGTGATTAACACATATATAAACGGGTTTATTCGGCATTTCATTCAGCATGTTGGCTAACTGATTTTTCGATAAAGTTTTTGGTAGTCCTTTACTTTTCATTTCTCACCGTCCTTTTTAATTAAATATGCTTAACGCATGAACTTGCGACATAGACTTTACGCCCCCCTATTGCAACAAGTAAATCAAGATTTTTAGGATATTCTCTGCATCCATGTTTTACACTGAATTCACAGTCTTTGCATGGTCTTTCGATATTGTTATCGATGATTATTCCGCTATAATACCTAAATAATTCATCAATCCCAGTATAAGATTTTCCTGTTTCGGCATCCTCGTTGTGAGAACCGTCCCAAACAACTATCCTATCGCCTATCTCCATAGGGCTGTTGTCGGTATTAACCGCAATTGTTAGAACAAGATCACTAAAAAGTTCTTTCATTCCTTCTTCCGGGTCAGTAAATCCATTATACATTTTTACCTCCTACAAGCTTATTTTCTAAATACATTATTTTGAGATACTCATAATAAGCACCTTCAACCCACTCCGGGTTAGTTTCCCAGTCCGGCGGTTTATATTGCCAAACTTCTTTCGTAAACTTCTCCCGCTCTTCCAGTGGGAGGGATTCACGGTGTTTTAAGAATTTACTGTCCATTTAAGACCTCGTTTATATTCCTAATTGCCCGATCAATCTCAGCTTTTAGTTTTACTGATTCGACTGTTGTTAATTCCGGTTTCATCCGATTCATCCTTTTTATCAGGGTGTTGTAATTCACTCCTGAACCCTTACAGATAACCGGCAAGGTCGGGAGAACTTCATTGATCATTCTCAGCTTTGCAAGTGATAACATATAACCTCCTTTAATTATGTAAAATGTTATTTGTTGCTAGTTCTGCCAATTTGTTGGCTAAGTCCATTCTTTTGAATTCGATATGCAGATTTCCGTTTCCGTACCATTTGCATTTGAAATATGTAGTTTCTGCTAAACCGTCTTCACTTGATTCAATTTTAGTACACAAATCACCCGGATATTTTACCGCACCTTTACCGTCCAATAAGTTGAAAATATTATCTAAATCTTTTAATCTGTCTTTTGCCCGGCTATATAGCCACGGTTTTTTATTATAATTGAAATTAGTGTCAACTATCCACGTTAAAATAACTTTTGGTGGCATACCTTTTGCATACTCATTTGTTTTATGACCGGTATTAGGTTTTATAAAACTATAAACTTCTTTCGCTGATTCTTGGATTAACGAATTTATATTCATTGCGGCATCAGTGACAAATCGACCAATATTCATAGCGGAAAATTCCGGCATTTCATTTTTCTCGATCTTGTTTCTGAGTTCCTCACGTTTTTTTGTCGGGATAAAGTTTTCAATCTGCATTTTATTCACAACAAAACGCCATGCTGATTTAGTTATTATTTTTTTTAGATTATTACTTCTATTTTGTCCAAAATCGTGAGGTAAAACTGAATATTCCTCAGAGAAAAATGTCTTGAAATTACTTTCTAACATTTCGAATTTTGCGAATGCTTGATCAATGAGATTGATAGACTCATTATATTTCGCTTCCAAAGTCAACAAATCAAAGTTTTTAATTAAATCTGTTCCTAAATGTCCCATTTCTTCACCTCATTTAATTGTTAATAAATACACTTACAATGTAATACAAAATGTGGGGTAATTGAATTTTTATTCGGCATCAGTACGGTCAATAACATCTAAGTCAGTATTGTTTACAACATAATTCGAAAGTTTAGCGAAGTCAACATCGTTGAAGCGGAAAAGAAGACTATCGTTTTCAGTGAAATAAGATTCAGTCGAAGGATACTCTTCTGCAAATAATTCTCTGATTTTTAAATAATAGTGAGCTTCTATATCCTTCGCTGGAAATAAATTTGTGACATTGATAGAATTAAAATCTTTTCTTATTTCTGAACATTTTGCGATTTGATTTTTAAGTGAAGTTTTCATTTGTAGCTCCTTTTGTTGTTGTTGTAAAGTCAATCATAATGTTGCCGTTTTTGCCTTGCGTGGCACATTTTGTTTTAAATGAACGCCAGAGATTTGAATCTACTTCGAGTTTATAATATGATTTACTCATTGTCATCCTCTTTTGCTGATTTAACAGTTTCATTAAAAAGGCGAACTGCTTCTTTTTTAGAAATATGACCTAAATCATCATAAGTATTACCAGCTTCGTGACCTTCATAATAAAAATCAGTAGCAATGAAGTAGCCATTTTCAGAATTGTGTTCGAGGCTGATTAACTTATATTCTTTGTTGTTGATGTCGATTCTAAGATGTTCTAAGAACTTACTTACGCCGAAAATAAATTTGTGACATTGTGCCATTTTTGACCTCTAAAGTAGTTTGAATGATTTTTTGAAAACATCAATTTCTTTTTTTGAAAGTTAAAAACATCTAAATCCATTTCTAACAAGTTCTTCCGCTATTGGTAACGTAAACGACAAAACAGATTGTACTGCTCCATATTGTTGATATGATTCATAACACGGTTCAATGTAAACAATATGTCTCCTTGTCCTACTTCTTTTAGTCAAGGGATTATAAACCTTGTCACCAACAATAATTTTAGCTTTCTTATTCTTCAATGATCTTGATATTTCAAAATATTGGTTTTCCATTTCCTCACCTCATTAGTTTAAGTTAATAATTATGTACGTCAATAATGTCACCGGAAAAACAACAAACATTAACAAAAACAAGTAATCTTGTAAAGATAATAAATTTTTCATTTCATTTCTCCTTTAATTATGAAAAAGTAATGATTCCATCAATTTTATGTTTTTTGTGTCGATAGTGCTTTGCCAAAACACTTTTGTTGACACTCCTAAAATGATTTCGGTCTCGGGGTCATAAAAGTTTCTTCGTTGCCTATCAGTACCCCACTCGCTTCCGTACGCGTGTCCTACCCATTGCCCACTTGCGCGGTAGGTTATCTCATTCGTCATGAGATTTTTTATTTTCAGAACTCTTTTGCCGTAAAAAGTTAATTTCTTCATTTTCTCACCTTTTAGTTTTGTCTAATACGCCTCTCGGCGTTTCGGGCATTCAGCCCTCATCAGTTAGACTATGAATAATAAAGTGGGATAAAGCCAAATTTTGGGAGTAAGCGACTTTCCAATTCATCTTTTCCCATAGTCCAGAATCTTTCAAAAAATTGCTTTTTTGTTTCGTTTGAACATAATTCAGCAAATCGGCGATTGAGATAATCTTTAATTTCTTTTTTTGAATCGAATTCTGCAATTATTTTGTTATTGTTTGATGAATCAATTAAATATACTTTCATTTTCTTGCTCCTTTTAGTTAAGTCAATATTTAATGTTTAAGAAAATATAAATTAGTAAGCTCAGCGGCAGAACAAAGAAAAACAGCACAAACAGCACAAACAGCATTTCTTGAGAAGATATTAAATTTTTCATTTTTTTTACCTCATTGTTAACGAATGATTACTTTTTTGCCGGACTGGAGAGCATCAATAGCTTCACTCATATCGTGCATCTCCATTCTTTTCAAAATCTGTGAAGATGAAGTTTCGTTTATTCCGCCTAACTTTTCAAAAAATTGAATTTGTTTGTAAGAAGCAGGATGCAAAGCTTTACCGGAAAGTTCAAAAATAACTTTTTCTTTTTTGCTGTTAAGAATTGTTTGAGCAGTTGAAATTAAGTTTTCTAATTCGTCTGCCGACATTGTTTTTAATTCGTCTAAGTTCATTTTTAACTCCTTTTGTTTTTGTTGTAAAGTCAATCATAATGTTGCCGTTAAAGATACAATCAACGTGCCAAAACATAAAAGTGCGAAAAGAACGCAAAAACAAAACAAATTTCCAAAATGTGCGAAAATGAACGGTAAAACTTACAACCGGACGGTAAAAATAACGTGTAGAAATTACAGATTTTTCTTGACACGAAAGGAAAAAAGAACTATATTTGTAAAGCAAAAAAAGATTATTTTATGCAAAAAAGCGCAATAAAAACACTTTACAAAGATCAATTCGCAAATGTGATAGAAAATTTCAATTTCGCTGAGAAGCTGAATTCGAATCAATTACTCACTTACAAAATACTCTACTACAAACAACAAAACAAAAAGAAACATCTAAAATATATTTATGCAATTAAAAATCTTGGACATTAGTGAAAAGAGGTTTATTAAATAAGTGTCTTGGAGGGATAAGTGCTAACAATTAACTCAAGATAAAATTAAAAAATATGATTGATCTAACAAAAGATAATAATTACAAAGCACTCGATAAGCACAACAAAAGACGTTTTAATCGTTATCATAAATCTATTACCTCAGAGTTAAAAAACATTCCCTGTAAAAAATATAAAGTTATTGATACCGTGCGGGATGAGATAATAGCCTATAATTTAGCTTTGATGTTAACATGGGGGGACATTAGATGAGCTCTAAGCTACTATCTAACAAAAGACAGTATAATCCTTGCCTTGATACTCAAAAGTCCCGCAGAACTCACGTAATAGCCAAAATAAAGGAATCTGGCAATGCACACGATTAAAAAAAGACTCCGAACAAACAAAATAGACCATCGTAAAACAATAAAATATAATAAAGCACTGAGAAACCTTAAGCGAATCAAAGAGAAATATAATCAGAAAGCCGAACAACATATTAAGCAATTGAACGAGAGAATCAACTTTTATTTATCTAAAAATTGATTTGCTCTATAAAATGCTAAAAGGGAACAAAAATGGGAGACAACGAAATTTGTGATCTGAAAATAGATACTCAAACCCTCTCACACAAAGAGTTTTGGCACAAAGTGAACGGGAAAAAGGTTAAAGAAGTTAATAATATTAACAAGTTAATTTACACTTTTACACGCGAGAACAGCAGAAATGACTAAATTATTCCGAATTTTGAACGAAAACGCAAGAATTAAGTTTGAGAATCAAAACTTTAACGAAATACTTAGTGACCAGGATTGGCGGAAATACGTGCCAGAATGCTATGCTAAAAACTTTTCAAAATTACGAATAGAGACTAAAAAAGCTATTTTTGCGCTTTGTGAGATGCAAGCAAGAACTGAGCAATACAAAGACGTACAACGCAATAAGACAGATTTGATCACAAAAGAGACAAGAGAAAAACTCAAAAATAGAGATAAAACGAACCGTATGAGGACAGAATAAATGTATAATTATTCACGAAACTGCATAAAGTGTGCTCATACACGGAGGTTACATCCGGGACTCTGCATAATTATACATTTCGCTCTATTTTTTGTGTCATGTTCGCATTCAAGTGTTGTAGAACTGCCGATTCGGGGCTACGCTAAAACGTCTGTAAACACTGTTATTTTCAGAAATGCGATAACATCTAACAGCGAATATCAGTTTATAGCTTATTACGATAGCGTAGGAAGTGTTATCTTAGCAAAAAGAGAACTTGACTCAGAAGATTTTGAAATAAAAGAAACAGCACTTAAGGGAAATGTTAACGATGCGCACAATTCAATAAGCATAATCGTAGACGGTGAGGATTATTTACATTTGTGTTATAATCAGCATTTTACGGAATTAAATTATTATCGAAACATTAAACCGGGTTCGCTTGACTTAATTAAAATACCAATGACCGGGAAAGAAAATAACGTAACTTATCCTCAGTTCTTCATTTATGAGAATGATTTATTATTTATTTGCCGGGAAGGTCACGGACTTGTCATAAACAGATACGATACAAAAACTCAAACATGGTCAAGATTACAAGACAACATTTTACAAAATGCTTATTGGCAGACTTGCGTTGTCAATGATACAATATATCTGTCTTGGTGCTGGAGAGAGACCGCAGACGTATCAAGTAATCACGACATTTGTTTTGCAAAAAGTGCGGACGGAAAGAGCTGGTATAAAACAAATAACGAACAATATCAATTGCCGATTACACAAGAAACCGCTGAATATGCTATGAGAATTACGCAAAATTCAGGCCTTATGAATCAGACATCAATGTCAATCGACAGCAAAGGAAATCCGTACATTGCGACATATATTCACTCAGATTATTACTTAATATACCTTGATAACCAGACTTGGCAGATCGAGCAGATAACAGACAGACGCGCAAAATTTGAACTGTCAGGCATAGGGACTAAGAGAGTCCCTATTTCAAGACCTTTAATTTTAATCGATAAAGAAGACAAGATATATTTAGTATTCAGAGACGAAAACAAATTATTCCTTGCTAAAAAAAATGATAAGTGGAAAACGGAAAGTATATACGACTCAGTAGGCTATTATGAACCTTGTTATGATAAAGAATCATGGTCACGCAATAATGAATTAAATTTATTCATACAGCGAGTCGGTCAAGGCGACAACGAAGCACTTGACACACTGAGAGCGCAAAAAGTCATAATAAAGGTCATTTGAAATGAACTATTCAACAAAAACATTGCTTCTTATCCTCATCATCTTGCTGCTTATGCTGTTCTTCATACCGATTTTTTTAACATTATTTGAGTGATAATAAATGAACTATCGTAAAATGTCAAAGCATGAAAAGAAGCTAAAAGATAAGCAGATTGCATCAAGATATCTGCGTCTAATCAGTGACAAAAGCAAGAATTACTTAAGCGATAGTCAGCTTATGCAGATAATAGCAGACGAGGAGCAAGTGTCTTATTCAGTTGTCAGAAAAATAATCACAAAGAAGGAGTAACAAAATGAAACTTGTACCATTATTTGACCGAATCGTAGTAAAGCCGGATGTTATGCCTGATCGTACTAAGGCAGGTCTGTATATACCACAAATAGCAAAAGAACAGCCAACAACTGGAGAGATAATTGCAGTAGGCGAAGGGAAAACCGAAAACGGAGCATTAATAAAGCCTAAAGTTTCCGTCGGTAACAGAATCTATTTCATGAAGTACGGCGGATCCGAAATAAATGTTGAAGGCGAAGAATATTTAATCATGAAGGAAGGCGACATATTGGCAATAGTCGAAGAGGAATAATATGAAAACAGCAATCTACATTGAGAACGGTATAATCCAGTTAGTCCTTACGCCAGAAGATGAATTTGAGAAGAACATAATAAACTCATACAGCGGTAAAGATGTGGAGACAAAAATATTCAAAGGCTCTTTTTATCATTGTCGAGGTGGATATGTAAGGCAGGCAGGCGTATTGTATGACACAAATTTAGAGGATAAGAGTTTGATCATAAAAACATTTGTTAGTAAACAACGGGAGCAAAGCCAATGATAATCGAAGAAAAGGACATAAGCATACTTTGGATGTTAGCTGATGTGTTAAACAGCGACAAACATACTCATGACGATTTGCGTATTCTCCTTGAGCAGACAACAATTTTTCACTATCTTGCAGCGGCAAAAATAATAAACAACGATCTCAAGACTCCAGACCTACAAGAGATATTTGACAAACTCAATAAAGTGACTGAGGTGAAGCATGAAGAAAATATCATCATATCAAAAACTGAAAAATAATATAACATTTTTGAGGCAGCGCGGCGATGATTTAGAACAGATTATTTTGGCTATGT
>Ga0265297_10008640_pt1 | contig 13502 bp, 9 predicted proteins | sample Munlanlwell13791_FD_192502 | JGI IMG/M metagenome (GOLD analysis project Ga0265297, IMG submission 192502) | Leachate microbial communities from a municipal landfill in Southern Ontario, Canada - Leachate well 137-91 | ecosystem: Engineered > Solid waste > Landfill > Unclassified | place... | reverse complement strand
AAAACAATCCGCATTTGGCGGCTTACGATTGCGGCGCCTGTAGCGGTCGGCACGGCGGGCCGAATGCCAGGGTGTTTGCGGCTATGGCGAATCGCCCTGAAATACGCAAGCTGTTGGCGGAACGCGGCATCACTATTCCGTCCGATACCTGGTTTCTCGGCGCCGAGCACAACACCTGCAATGAACAAATCAGCTGGTACGATCTCGACCAGTTGCCGGCCGAACGTCTGGCCGGATTAAAGAAACTGCAGCAGGAATTGCGGCATGCCCAACAGATGTCGGCGCACGAGCGCTGCCGGAGGCTGGCATCGGCTCCGCGCAACCCGACACCCGAACAGGCTTTGGTTCATATAGAGGAACGCGCCGTCGATTTCTCTCAAGCGCGACCTGAACTCGGTCATGCCACGAATGCTTCGGCGGTCGTCGGTCGTCGTTCCTTAACGCAAGGCGCATTTTTCGATCGGCGGGTGTTTTTGATTTCCTACGATCCGACTCAAGATCCCGACGGCAAAGTGCTGGAAGGTATTTTGCTGGCGGTGGCCCCGGTTGGTGCGGGTATTAACCTGGAATATTATTTTTCCACCGTTAATAACGAACGCTTCGGCTGCGGCTCTAAAGTGCCGCATAACGTCACCGGTTTTTTTGGCGTCATGGAAGGGGCGAGCAGCGATTTACGCACCGGCCTGCCTCAGCAAATGGTTGAAATACACGAGCCGATGCGCTTGCAGATGATGGTTGAGGCTAAAACAGCGGTGTTGGAACAAATTTATCATCGTCAGGCAAGCATACGGGAGCTGGTCGCCGGTGGCTGGGTGCATCTGAGCGCTAAAGACCCCGACAGTGCCGAGATTTTCTCATTTCAGCCCGGCACGGGTTTTGTGCTTTGGCAAGCCGAGGCAAAAGACCTGCCGGTTCGGGATAATTCACCGGATTGTTACAGGGATCAAACGCTGCCGGTAGCGCCGGTGTTGATCAAACAACCGCCACTGTTTGGAGCTACGAATAGCCCTCTCCAAAGGGAGAGGGTTGGGTGAGGGGAGAATAAAATGAAATTAACCGCCAAAGCTAGGTCGTTGAGACAAAACCAAACCGATGTTGAGTATTTGTTATGGCAGAAACTAAGAAATAGACAAGTATTAAACTTTAAATTTCGCCGACAATTTCCTATTGTCCCGTTTATTGTGGATTTTTGCTGTCTTGAATTAAAGTTAATTATTGAGCTAGACGGTTCACAGCATTTTGAACAAGCGGCCTATGATGAAGAAAGGAGTTTTTACCTTACACAACGTGGATTTAAAGTGATTCGTTTCTGGAACAATGAGATTATTGAAAATAGTGAAGGTGTTTTAGAGAAAATTTATTTGATTATTTTAGAGATTACAGGCAGGGAAGAATGATTATATTATTTCCCCTCACCCAACCCTCTCCCTTTGGAGAGGGCTTTTTCTGGGCACTAATGAACTCTGTGCTTAGCCTCGTAAATTGCAGGGAAACTTAATAAATGGACGCATTAGTCGTTTTAATCCCCTTAATGCCATTGATCGCCGCTTCGGCTATCGGCATGGGGCATCTGTTTGGCGTCATCAGCGGCGAGGCCGATGAAAGCATAACGGCAGATATAGCAAACTGGACGATCAGCATGTCCAGCCTGCTGGCCTTGACTTTGCTGGGCATCGATTTATGGGGCAAAAATACCGGCTTCTACACGGTAGGGCACTGGCTGAACAGCGATACGCTGGACATACAGATAAACTTTATTACCGGCGGTTTTAATGTCCGTTTGGCCGCGCTGTTTTCAATACTGTTAACCATAGTTACCCACTTTTCAGTTAACTACATGCATCGGGAAGCGGGTTATCACCGGTTCTTTTTTATTCTGAGCCTGTTTTCTTCGGCAATACTGTTGCTGGTGTTGTCGGGCAATGCGGTCGGCACTTTTATCGGCTGGGAAGTTGCAGGCGTATGTTCTTATTTTTTGATCGCCTACGCTTATGACCGCCCGGTTGCGGTCGCTAATGCGACGCGCGTTTTTGTGACCAATCGTATCGGCGACGCCGCGTTTGTGTTGGGCGCGGGCTTAAGCTACGCCTGGCTTGATAGCGTTAATTGGAGCAATATCAATGCCGCATCGGAACAGCTCACCCCAGGTGAAGCGACCGCAATTGCGCTGTGTTTTGCGGTCGCCGCCTTTGCCAAATCGGCGCAGCTGCCGTTCACGCCCTGGCTGGCCAGGGCAATGGAAGGGCCTACGCCATCAAGCGCGGTATTTTACGGTGCGGTCATGGTACATGCCGGGGTTTATCTGGTCATTTTGTTAAGGCCGATTTTTGAACATGCGCCGTTGGCCATGGCTGTGGTCGCTATCGTGGGCTTGATGACTGCGGTTTACGGTTTTGTGGTTGGACTGACCCAGACCGATGTTAAAAGCTCGTTGATTTTTGCGACATCAGGCCAATTGGGTTTGATGTTTCTGGAATGCGGTTTGGGGCTTTGGCAGCTGGCCGGCTGGCATCTTTGCGCTCATGCGGTGGTTCGCGGCTATCAATTCCTGACTGCGCCGTCGCTGATGCATAATATGCCGAGTCATTATATAGAGAGCTCGCGGCGCAAAGCGCCTGACCACGATCACAGCCGTCGCCTGCGTCGTGTCGGCGATGTCCCTGCCTGGGTTTATGTCGCTTCTCTACAGCGCTTCTGGTTGGACCAGATTACCGACTGGGCGCTGGTCAAACCGGTGCGCGGCTTGGCGCACGACCTGAGTTATTTCGACGATCATATTGTTGACCGAATCATGGGGGCTCCTGCCCCGGCCATCCGGACCATATCGTCATTGGCGCAACTGGAAGAACAGATGATTGGCGCTCAACTGGATAATGACTCCGATAACTTTGCCCAAGGCAGCGGTCTGGCGGGAAAACTTACCGAATGGATGGCGGCGGTCCTGCACTGGTTCGAGGACCGCTTTGTATTGCGCGGCATCGGCAAAAATTCAATCAATTACGGTCGGGAGCTTGGGCATATCGCCAACAAGATCGAACAATCCGTGCTCAGACCCCGCTATCTGGTGTTGTTTGTGTTTATAACATTGTTAGTTGCATTTTGAGGCTCTGATGGTAACCGTCCATTACCCACCGCTGGCGATTAAAAGTATTTTGTTCACCACGAACGACTGCATGGATGCAGGAGGTAGAGCAACGCATGGAGCCGTTGCCGAGACGCGAAGAAATAAAACTTCGTGTTCTTCGTGCCTTCGTGGTGATGATTTTTTAAGTTTTTATAACCGAACTTACCCCTGATGGATATTACTGTTACTCCCTGGTCGGCATCGGCGGCCTTCCCGCTGCTCACTACGCTAACGCTGGTTCCGCTGGCGGCCATGATCGCTATCCTGTTTTCGCGGTCATCGACTGTTGCACTGCGTTTCGGCTTTGCCGGAGCGTCGTTGACGCTATTGCTGAGCGTCTATCTGCTGACTGTTTTCGATTCCGCCACGCCCGGTATTCATCTGGTTGAGCATGTGCATTTTGCAGGCCTCAGTTACCGTGTCGGCGTCGATGGAACGAATATTTTATTTATCCCGCTGACCGCCGTTTTAACCTTGCTGGCATTGATCTATACCTTGATCACCCGGCATGTGACCGACCGGCTGTTTATTGCCTGCCTGTTGGGTTATGAAACGGTATTGATCGGCGCATTTGCCGCGCTGAATGTGATGCAGTTCTGGCTATGGTGCGTGCTGGAACTGATTCCTGTGGCGCTGTTGACCATTCATGCCGGAACCGGGCAAAACCGGCGCTGGGTCGTGGTGCGATTAATGCAATACTGGGTCAGCGGTTTGCTGATGACGCTGGCCGGATTTTTGTTGCTGGCCTTCGGCTTGATCGATGCCGAACATGCGCTGACTTTCGACTGGCTGACGCTTAAACAGAACAACGCCTATCTGCACGATGAGGTGTTGATTTTTATTCTGCTGTTCTTCGGTTTTGCGATCCGGATGCCGTTATTTCCGTTTCACGGCTGGTTGCCGGTGTTGGCGGAACAAGGCACGGTCGCCAGCGCGGTCATCTTTCTGGTGGGCTTGAAACTGGGCATTTATGCGGTCATTCGTTTCATTTTGCCGATGGTGCCCGGCGTTGCCGAACAATGGGCCGGATTTGTGGTGACACTGGGTTTGATCAGCATTTTTTACGGCGCGTTGCTGGCGCTGATGCAAATCAATATTCGCCGGTTACTGGCTTTTGCGGTCATCAGTCAAACCGGAATGCTGGTTATCGGCACCTTCTGTTTTAACGAGAACGGCCTGGAAGGCAGCCTGCTGCTGTCAGTGGCATACGGTCTGGCGATGGCGGGCATGCTGTTCAGCGTCGGCCTGATTTATGAGCGCTGCCGAACCGCGTATCTGCCGCGCCTGGGCGGGTTGTTCGATACCAACGGCACGCTGGCCTTGCTGTTCCTGATTTCGGCGCTGAGCACCATGGTGATGCCCGGTACGCCGGGATTCGACGCGGCGCATTTGCTGGTTGAAGGGATTATCGAGGAAGACGGCTGGCTGCTTGCCATCGCTATTTTGGTCGGCAACGTGATGTCCGCCGCTTTCTTGTTATGGGCGTTCCAACGGATTTTCATGGCGAATCCCAAGCGAGCTAAACAACCGTATAATTGCGCGCACCACCCGGTTTGGAAGGAGCGTTTTATTACCGTGGTGATTTGCCTGTTGCTGATCGGTACCGGTTTTTACACGACGCCGTGGCTGAATTTTATAGATCAGGATGCGGCCGCTATCGGCAAGCAATTTCCGATGCACGGCGCACAAATCCCCCTCAATCCCCCTTTTTCAAACGGGGAAGTCAGCCAGCCTTCCGATGCCGACACCAAGGACGACCAACATGAGTAATGCCAGTTTTCCCGTTTTAAGCCTGATTATTTTACTGCCTTTATTGGGCGCGTTTGCGGTAGCCGTTACGGGTAATATCCGTTTGGCCAAGCACATTGCGCTGTTGTTCGCTGCGCTGGAATTAATCGCAACAGGGTGTGTGGTGCAGTTGTTTAATGCCGACCTGGCCGATTTTCAACTGGTCGAACAGTATGACTGGATACCCAGCCTGAATATCGAATACCTGATTGGCGTGGACGGCATTTCAGTGTTGTTTTTGCCGATGTCCGCGCTGTTGACCTTAATGGCGATCGTCGCTTCATGGAACTCGGTGCAACACCTGACCCGTTTTCATTTTGCCTTATTGCTGGCCTTGGAAGGGATCACCATCGGCGTATTTCTGGCGCTGGATATGGCGCTGTTCTTTTTGTTCTGGGAGCTGACCTTGCCGCCGATTTTCTTCTTGATCGGCTTATGGGGCATCGGCTCAGGGCGGCGCAGCGCGGCGATAAAATACACGCTGTTCATGCTGTTTGGCGGCGTGCCGTTACTGTTTGCGACACTCATACTGGCAGTCAACCACGCCACCGCAGTCGGCGGCAGTATCCCGCAAGATATGGCTTTCAGCCTGCCGGTATTATTGGCAACGGCATTGCCGGATAACTTGCAAGCGTTGGTATTTTTATTATTACTGCTTGGTTTTGCCGTTAAAGCGCCGTTGGTACCGTTTCATACCTGGCTGCCCACCGTCGCCATGGAAGGTCCGACGCAATTAACCGCCGTATTGACCGGCTTGAAACTCGGCGCTTTCGGCATCATCCGTTTTGCGATGCCGCTGGCGCCGTCCGCCGCCGTTCAATACAGCTGGGTGCTGGGCATACTCGGCGCGATCACGCTGGTGTATAGCGCGTTGATTGCGTTGCAGCAAACCAATCTGCGCCGCTTGCTGGCTTATGCCAGCGTCAGCCATGTCGGCTTGGTCATCGTCGGTATTGCGTCGTTGAATATGCAGGGCATTCAGGGAGCGATATTTCAATTGCTGAACTTCACGATGGTTGCCGGGTCCCTGATGCTGGTGGCCGGTTTTATCCAGCATCGTTTGGGCAGTACCGAAGCTATCCATCTGGGCGGTCTGGCTAAAGTCATGCCGCGGCTGACCTGTTTTTACTTTTTATTCGCGTTGGCCAGCATAGGATTGCCCGGAACCAGCGGTTTCCCGGCCGAATTATTGTTGATTGTCAGCACCATGCTGGCGCACCCCAGTATCAGTATCGCAGCCCTGGTCGGGGCAATACTCAGCGCCGCGTATATGCTGTCCTTTACCCGCCGCGCCTTCTTTGGTCCGGTTACCCAGGCTGGCGTCAAACAGGTGCAGGATTTGCGGCCACGTGAATTGACGCTGCTGTGCGTGTCGGCGTTGTTAATCTTGGGATTCGGTTTTTTCCCTAATGGCGTGTTGAAAACCAATCGGGCAACGGCGGAAGCCTGGTTGAGCCGGTTAATGGATCAGCCGGTAATGGCAAACAAGGCTGAGTAAGATTAAAAGTACGGTTTTTTCTTAAAGCATAGGCATCAGCAGAACACATCATCCCGGCAGGAACACACGTCAGGCTATCCTGCCTGACGCCCTTCGGGTCAATGCAAATCTGTTCCAGACAGATTTGTGCCGGACAGGGACGTGATAGACACGAGGCAAATCCAAGCTGGCATCACCAATCATCTTTAAGAGCCATCCCCTCGGATTTACCTTCCAAAAATTGACAATGTTTGTATTCTTAGTGCATCCTAAATCCAGGAGGCGTTTCTCATGCATATTTCATTAACACCAGAACTCGAAGCCATCATCAAAGAAAAAGTCACTTCCGGTTTATATAACAATGCCAGCGAAGTAATCCGTGAAGCACTGAGGTTTATGAAAACCAACGAAGAGCTGATCAATCAGATGAAACTGGATCACCTACGGTCGAAGCTGGCGGAAGGCGAACGTGATCTTGTTGATGGTCAATATACTGAACTCAAACCGGAACAGCTGAGCGATCATTTTCAGCTGATAAAAAATCGCGCAATCGACCGTATTAACCAAAAAAAGAAAATCTTGTGCTGAAAATCAGATTAACTCAAGCTGCTGAGCAACAGCTTGAGGACATCTGGTTTTATACGCTTAGCGAATGGGGTGAAGTGCAGGCGGTTCAGTATGTCGGCATGATCGAACAGGGCATCACGCAACTACTGGAAAATCCTTACATTGGGAAAGCCAGACCGGAGATCAAAAAGGATTTGAGATCACTGCAAATACAAAAACACTTGGTTTTTTATCGTGTCGGCGCCGAATACATTGACATCATTGGTATCTTTCATAGTCGCATGGATACCGGAAAATGGCTAAATGAAAAATAAAACGGACTGGTAAGAGCCTGCTCTATACTTTGCCCATCTTATCGCACTAAATCGAAAACCCATTATGCCAAACGCCACTGACTTATGATTGCTGAAACCATCAATAGCAGCACAAGAAATTAATGACTTTCATTCCTCAACAACTCAAAGAGAGCCTGCAAAAAGGCTTAGCCATTCCTTTCATTGGTGCGGGCGTTTCCATGTCGGTAAAAGATAAGGAAGGCAATGCTCTGTTTCCCAGTTGGAAAAGTCTGCTGGAGTTAGCCGCTATCCGTCTTGAAGAAGCAGACAACAAACCTGACGAAGCCAATATTGTTAAAGGTTATGTCAAAACCAACCGACTTCTTGATGCCGCAAATGAAGCCAAACAAGCATTAGCCGCAAACTGGTTTGATTTTCTCAAACAGCAATTTGATCACAGCGAAAAGGATGTTGCGCAAGACAGCCTTAAACTGGCGCGTGCAATATGGCAATTGGGTTCGAAGTTAATCATCACCAGCAATTACGACCACGTTTTGCGTTGGGCTTGTCCACACGTTCACGACCTGGAGCAATGGGACATAGAAGCACCTGTCGAACAACGCGAGTTATTGCGTAATGGCGTAAACAAACCTACCGTTTGGCATTTACACGGACGTATCGACAATGCCGCAGACATTATTTTGACTCCTGATGGCTATTCCAAACTGTATGCCGAAGGCACAATCGAACATAAATATCAGGCAGCGCTGAAAACCCTGCAAAGCCAATTAAGCAGCCGAAGTTTTATTTTTATCGGCTTTAGCCTTGCCGATGAAGATTTTGTTCAGCAAATACAATCTTTAGCAGATATTTTCCAAGGCGCGGCAGGGCCACATTACGTCCTGCTACCCGAAGAGCAACGCGGCCACTTTAAAAAAATGGCGGATTGTATTGAACCTATTTATTTTGCTAACTTCGGCGCGCCGCAGTTAGCATTGCTAAATGAATTAGCCGCCCTTGTCCCGCAGCCTGAGACAATCTCCAGACCTGACAAAGTGGGCGAGTACAGCCCTGCCAAACCGGTGTTTTCGGTGCCGTTTGCCAGTAAAGGCGAACAAATGATAGGGCGGCAAGCTGCCCTGGAACAAGTCCATTGCCAGCTTCATAGCTGCATACGCACAGCTATAGGACAAACGGCTGCCTTTCAAGGTTTGGGCGGACTGGGTAAAACCCAGTTGGCGGTGGAATACGCTTACGCCTACCAAAAAGACTATGCCAACGGCGTTATCTGGATTAATGCCGACCAAGACCTTAATGTCCAGCTTATTCAATTAGCCGAAAAAAACTGGGTGTCGCCCGTTGCAGATCAAGCGTTTAAATTGACCACCGCAATAAAACGTCTGCGTGAAGTGCCTGATTGCCTGATTATTTTCGACAATCTGGAAAACCTGGAGACTATCAAAGAAATTCTGCCCGCCGCCAATGGTGCTAGTCATATTTTAGTCACCAGCCGTTTCGAGCAGGCAGGTTTCGTAGCGATTCCTCTGGATACGCTAAGCCCGGAACAAGGGTTGCAACTGCTGCTACAGGAAGCGGGACGACAACCGCAAAATGCCGATGAAAACCAAGCGGCGGCATCCATCGTGCAACAGCTGGGCGGTCTGCCCTTGGCTTTAGAATTGGCAGGCGCTTTTTTACAGCGTCGAACCACAGTCAGTTGGCAACAGTATTTGGAGTTATTGCACAAAAATCTGCCGGCAGCCTTCCTAGGTTCTCATGCCAGTTGGACGAAACATGAGGCGGATATTTATTCGACATTAAAAATTCATGAAAGCTTGTTCAATGAAGAGCCGTTACTAAAACCGTTGCTGAACACGCTAACCTGGAGCGGCTCAACCGCCATGTCTGGATCGTTGTTGTGTGCGCTGCTGGCTGAAAGCGAACCCACTAATTTAATAGGCGCGTTAAGTCTGGGCTGTGCCTTACGCATACTGCAACAAGCCGATGATAGCAACGCTTACGCTGTTCATCGTTTAGTGCGGGAAGTGCGTCGCGCCGAATTGCCATTGACCGAGTCGCCTGAATGGGTAGTAAGCTGTGCTGAGCGTTTGGGCGACTGGTTTACAAGCCATCGGCGAGATTTTAGCGACTTGGCTTTGTTCGAGGCGAATTTTGATCATCTAACCGCTTGGCAACAAAATGCCCAAACCTTAGGCTTACCATTACCAGCCGCCCGTCTTTTGTGGCTACAAGCTTATCCTGCCTGGCATTGGGGGCGTTACCGCGAAGCGCAACAATTGCTTGAACAGGCGCAAACTTTATATGCGCAATCGGCAACAGCGGATATTGCTTTAAAGGCGCATTTACTCAATGATTTGGGTCTGATGAAACACGCTTTAGGCGATAGCAAAAAGGCAGGTGAGTTAAGTAAAGAAGCCTTGAGTCTGCGTCTCGATTTGTTTGGCAAGGAGCATCAAGATACCGCTGACTCATTGAACGATGTTGCTCTTTATTCCAATGCATTAGGTAAAGCTGCCCAAGCATTGGAGCTGAGCGAACAAGCTTTACAGATTCGGCGCACGTTATTCGGTGAACAGCACCCCGATACGGCAAGATCGTTGAACAATATTGCCCTTTATTACGACGCATTAGGTAAACCTGCTCAAGCATTGGAGCTAGGCGAACAGGCCTTGCGGATTCGACGGACGTTATTCGGTGAAGAGCATCCCGATACGGCAAGATCGTTGAACAATGTTGCAGGTTATTACGATACATTAGGTCAACCTGCTCAAGCATTGGAGCTAGGAGAACAGGCTTTGCAGATTCTGCGCATGTTATTCGGCGATATGCATCCAGATACAGTACTCTCCAATTTCAATTTGATTACTTACTTGGTGGCTAACAAACAACGCCCCGAAGCTTTGAAGCGTCTGGAAACGCAGTTAAGACTGCTGAGAAAAGATCATCCGTATTATGAAGACCTCCAGCGTTTACGTGCACAACTGTTAAGCAAGACCATACGCCCAGGTTTTCGCCAACCCGCCAAAAACCCAGGCAAAAACAAACCTAAAAAACGCCGCTAGCGATGTTCTACGATGGGGCGCATATCGTTTAGCGTGTAGGATGGGTAGAGCGATAGCGAAACCTATCGATATAGAGTGTTGATTATGATGGGTTTCACGTTGCTCTACCCATCCTACATGCCATCGACGATCAACCGACATGAACAAGTGAAGAATCAACGATTAACCACGAAAAGTTCGAAGAAAATATAAAACTTCGTGTCGTCGTGGTGAAAAATTCTTTCTCTATTTACGAATCATCAACCTGATCGGCCAGCGTGGCCAATTTTTTGACCAATTCCGATAATTGCTGCTTATTCTCCGCGCGTACCGTGGCATGAGCCACTTTCCGCCCTTTACGCGGCGCTTTATCGTAAAGATGCAAATGCGCATGGGGAATTGCCAATAGTTCTTCAGTCTTGGGCAGTCCGCCGATGAAATTGACCATGGCCGCGTTGCCTACCGGTGCTGTTGAGCCTAAAGGCAGATCCAGAATCGCCCGCAGGTGATTTTCAAACTGGCTGGTTTCCGCGCCTTCAATCGTCCAGTGGCCGGAGTTATGCACCCGTGGCGCAAATTCGTTGGCAACCAGTTTTCCGTCTATTTCAAATAATTCCAGGGCCAGCACGCCGACGTAATCCAGCGCTTCCAGCAAGCGGGAAATATAGGTTTCGGCCTGTTGTTGCATGGGGTCATCGGCCCGGCATTCGGAAACGCGCAGGATGCCGCCGCGATGCAGGTTTTCCGATAACGGGTAGAAAACAACTTCCCCTGAAACACTGCGCACGGCGATGATGGACACTTCGCGGTTAAACGGCACGAAGGCTTCGACGACCGCCGGTACGCCTTGCAACAATTCCCAGGCCGGTTTTAAATCGTCCGGCGATTTGAGCAGCGATTGGCCTTTACCGTCGTAGCCTTGGGTGCAGCTTTTTAAAATAGCGGGATAGCCGAGGGTGATCATGGCTTGTTCCAGGCTTTCGAAGCTGTCTACGGCCGCATAATCCGGCGTAGGGATGCCGAGTCCAAAGAAAAAGCTTTTTTCGACTAATCGATCCTGGGCAACGGCCAGGGCTTTGGGTGATGGATGCACTTGGGTGTGAGAGGCCAGAAACTCTGCGACCTCAGCTGGAACGTTCTCGAATTCGTAAGTGACCACATCGGCGCGTTCCGCCAGCTGCGCCAATAATTTCGGATCGTTGTAGTCGCCGATCAAAGGTTCGCCCAGCTTGTTGGCACAGGCATCGGCGGAGGGATCGAGAAAAATAAAGTCCAGCCCCAAAGGTATGCCTGCCAATGCGATCATTCTGGCAAGCTGGCCTGCGCCCAATACACCAACTATCATAAATCGTCCTCTGCTCGTGGGTCCGAGTGCGCAAGTACCGATTCGGTTTGCTCACTCCTGAAATTTTGTAATGCGTCCTTATACTGGACATGTTTGTTACTGATGATGGCCGCGGCCAGCAAGGCTGCGTTGATTGCTCCCGCCTTGCCTATCGCCAAGGTGCCGACCGGAATACCGGCGGGCATTTGTACGATGGACAATAAGGAATCCATGCCATTTAAGGCTTTGGACTGCACCGGTACGCCCAACACAGGCACGGCGGTTTTGGCCGCCGTCATGCCGGGTAAATGCGCCGCTCCGCCCGCTCCGGCGATGATCACTTCCAGGCCTTTGGTCTCAGCCGTTTCGGCATAATGAAACAATTTATCAGGTGTACGGTGCGCCGAGACCACTTCTACTTCGTGCGGAATGCCGAGTCGTTCCAGCGTTTCCGCTGCAAAGCGCATGGTTTCCCAGTCAGAGGTCGAGCCCATGATGATGCCAACCAGTGCGGTCATGTGTTACTCCTAATTAAGCAGGTAATCATAAATGTCTAATGAATTGTAGGTTGGGTTAGTCATGTAGGCCGCAATAAGTCTGTTTAAGCGGGAGCGAAAACAGGCGTTTCCGGCATATTGCATAACAAGCCGGAAACGCCTCCCTTGCGCTACGCTCGGGGAGGCCTTATTCCGGCCTACTGTTCTTATCAAAAAACCGGCCAACAAAACCGCGTAGTATCGCATAAATATTGGGGAAATGTTTCTTAAGATGCCGGTAAAAGCCGATATTTTCTAGCTCTCATCACTCTCGAGACCCGCCCGTTCGGTGATGCTTTTAGGAAAGGCCTTTTTGACTTTAACGCCCAGCTCAACAAAACTGCCGGCCTGGCGGATCAGGTTGCCGTTGCCTTGGGTTAATTTGTTCATTACGCCGTCATACGTGCTGTTGACGGTACTTAGCTGCTTGCCCAGTTTATCCAGGTCATCGACAAAGCCCCGTATTTTGTCGTAAACAATTCCTGCCTTATCGGCGATAGCGCGGGCATTTTCGTTTTGACGTTCATAGCGCCAGATGTTTTCGATAGTGCGTAGCGTCGCCAGTAAGGTGGTCGGGGTGACCACGATGATCTTATGCTCGAAAGCATCGGTAAATAAGCGTTCGTCCGCCTGAAAAGCGGCGATGAAGGCCGATTCAATCGGCATGAATAACAGTACGAAATCCAGCGATCTTAGACCTTTTAAAGCGGAATAATCCTTGTTGCTCAAGCCCTTGATATGCTCCCGCACCGCTTCGGTATGTTGTCTTAATGCGGTGACACGTTCCAGGTCGTCTTCAGTTGAGCAATAACGCTCATACGCCAGCAGGGATACTTTGGAGTCGATAACCACATCTTTGTCTTCGGGCAGACGGACGATGACATCCGGCTTGAACAGCCGGTTATCCTCATCCCGGAATGCGCCCTGCGTTTCGTATTCGATGCCTTTACGCAGTCCCGATTTTTCCAGCACTTTTTCCAGGATCATTTCGCCCCAGTTGCCCTGGGTTTTCTTGTCGCCTTTCAACGCGCGGGTCAGGTTAAGGGCTTCCTGGTTCATCTGCGCGGTATCGCGGCGCAATGAGACGATTTCCTCGCGCAGGGAAATGCGGTCCTTGTTCTCGTTGTCGTAAACCGTTTCTATGCGTTGCTTGAACTCGCCGAGCTGTTCCCTGAGCGGCGTGACGATATGATCCAGGCTGGTTTTATGGTGTTCGGTGAATTGTTTGCTGCGGTCATCGAAAATCTTGCCTGCCAAGTTTTCAAACTGGGTGTTCAGGCGCAGTTCCGCATCCAGCAGCAGCTTTAACTTTTCTGCGGTATTTTTCGCCTGCTCATCCATGCGGGTTT
>Ga0265297_10008639_pt1 | contig 13504 bp, 15 predicted proteins | sample Munlanlwell13791_FD_192502 | JGI IMG/M metagenome (GOLD analysis project Ga0265297, IMG submission 192502) | Leachate microbial communities from a municipal landfill in Southern Ontario, Canada - Leachate well 137-91 | ecosystem: Engineered > Solid waste > Landfill > Unclassified | place... | reverse complement strand
GCAAACAGTGTAGTCGAATCCCTAAATTATTTAAGGATTCGACTTCACTGTTCGCCCCGATGCCGCAATCCACGGCAATCAGTAAACTGACATTAATTTCTTTAGCCAGGGAGCCGACCTCATGATTCAGGCCATATCCGTCATGAATTCTGTGCGGGATATAATTGATAACCGGTATGCCCATCCGCCGTAAGGCGTTGTGCAGTATGGCGGAAGACGTGACCCCGTCCACGTCATAATCACCAAAGATTAGAACAGTTTCTTTGTGTTGTTGGGCCTTTTTTATTCTTTCGACAGCGATATCCATATCTTTCATCAAGAAAGGGTCATGCAGATTCTTCAGATCGCTGGAGAAAAAAAGCCGCGCGTCTTCCGGAGTGACTATTTCACGATTGATCAATAATTGAGCCACCAGAGGATGGATACCCAAAGCATCGCTCAAGGTGACCTGCAATTGAGGATTCGGGGCTTTAATAAGCCATTTTTTCTGAGAGGTCAATGCCGACAAGACAATTCCCTTCTTCTTTAAAATCACATCCGCTGGGGCGCGTTCACGCCCAAAAGTCGCAGCCCATTGGCGAGAACAATTCTTGCGGCTTCAATCAAGGCGAGCCTTTCTGAGGACAATTCTTGATCTTCATCGATGACGCGATGCTGATCGTAAAATTTATGGAATGACGTAGCGAGTTCCTGGACATAATTGACCAAGGCAAAAGGATCAAGCTGATGATGACAAATGGAGAGCGCATCCGGGAATTGGCCGATCGTCTTTATTAGCTCCAGTTCCTCTCCCTTGTTCAAAAGCTTCAGCTGCGCAGTCTTGGCCTTGAGCTTCGCTTCCTGCGCCTTATCCAGGATACTGTGAATACGCGCATGGGCATATTGGACATAATAGACAGGATTCTCCGGCGTTTCTTTCTTGGCCAGTTCCAAATCAAAATCAAGATGAGCGTTAATGCGCCTCATCAAAAAGAAAAACCTGGCCGCGTCCCCGCCGACCTCGTCCATCACTTCCCGCAAGCTGATATACTGCCCTCGCCGGGTAGACATGGACAGGGGCTTGCCCGCCCGATAGATCGTTGCCAACTGAACGATCAGCACATCCACATCCTTCTGATTATGCCCCAAGGCCTCAACGGAAGCCTTGATGCGGGGGATATAGCCGTGGTGGTCCGGACCCCAAATATTGATGATCTTTTTGAAACCCCTTTCAAACTTATTTTTATGATACACAATATCCGGCGTCAAATAAGTATAGGAACCGTCGCTTTTTCTGACCACACGATCCTTGTCATCTCCGAAAGTGGTCGAGCGGAACCAAAGGGCCCCCTCCTTCTCATAGAGAAAACCTTTCTGCCGAAATTCATTCAAGGTCGTCTCGATATTTTGGGGAGTAGCGATATGGGACTGTTTTGACCAAATGTCAAAATGCACGCCAAAATCATCCAATTCCTTGCGGATCACTCCCAGCAGATGAGTAACACCATAGCGTCGGAATTGTTCCTCGCGCCCGGCCAGGTCGGCCGTCCTCGCGATATTATTCTTTTCGCAAAATTCCTTCGCCATCTCTTTAATATACTCGCCCTGGTAACCGTCTTGCGGGAAATCAATCTTCTCTCCCAACATCTCCCGCGCGCGCTGCTCGATCGATCGCCCCAAGATATTGATTTGATTGCCTTCATCATTGACATAATATTCCTTTTGAACCGCAAACCCCAAGTGGCCCAGAATATTGGCCAAGGCGTCCCCAACCGCCGCTTGCCGGGCATGGGCTACACTCAAAGGACCGGTCGGATTGGCACTTACAAATTCGATTTGTAGTTTGGAAGAAGGATCCCTCTTAAGACTGCCATAATGCGAGCCCTCAGCAAAAACCTGATACAGGACATCATAAAGCGCTTCCGGCGTCAGATAAAAATTGATAAAACCCGGAGCCTTGGCCTCCACCTTCACGACTTTGTCGTGAAGGGCCGTCCCTGGGATATTCTGTTCAATAATCCGGCAAATATGCACAGCGAAATCAAGCGGGGTCTGACGAAAGGATTTTGCTAACCGTAAAGCCACATTCGAAGAAAATTCGCCATGGGCTTTATCGACCGGTATTTCTAATACAGCGGGAGGTGTCTGGGGAGGAAGATCATAATTCTCCCTTACCGATTTCTCGAGCAAATCTTCGAGTTGCTTTTTTAAACTTGGCAACATGGATAATATCGTATCTCACGAATGAATAATTTATTTTTTCCAGTTTACTGCCTTGGCAGACTGCCACAAATACTCCAGGCCATAAAACTCGCGGGACTGCTTCTCAAAGGCATGGACAATAACATCGCCCAAGTCTAAGAGCATCCATCGGGCATCCTTCCCGCCTTCTGCCCGCGGGATATGAATGCCCAGATGCTCGACATTCTCTTTAATGCCTTCAATGATTGCTTTAACATGCCGGTCACTATTACCGGAGCACAAAACAAAATAATCGCAGAAATTGGCAACTTTACGCATATCCAAGACAACGATATCCGTTGCCTTCTTGTCAGAAGCAAATTCTGCGATTAATTTTGCGAGTTTTCTTGATGTAATCAAATGTTTCTTTTCGATAGGTAAACCTTTATTACAGCAGAGTCGACTCTTTGATCTTAAATTCTCCCAAAGGAACTTATCAAAGAGAGAGAAAATGATCCTTGCTACTATACGGTTGGGAACAAAACAATATAACTATTTCTTCATCTTCTGCGCTTGATCTTTGCTCAGAACGCGCCAGCATTCATGCGGACCACTCTTCGATTTGGCCACAGCAAAAAAACGGCCGCTTTTTTCTTTAACCTGATATTCACCCGTCTTGAACTTTGACTTGGTTTTCACATCATAGAATGATAATTCCTCCATACCTGCCTCCTTTTCCTTCTGGTAGTAAATGTGAGTTAGAGAATATTTAGAGTCTAACCGATATTTAATAACTTGTCAATTTAAAAAAGTATTTTTAGGGCAAAATAAGCCCTCCCGGAACACGCAATCAAGCAGGGCAACCCACCAACTCCCGCAATTCCTTATCTTGTGATCCCGCTAAAGGGCCGACGACGGCCAAATTAAGACGTCGCTCATCCAGGATCCGAGAGGCAATGCGATTCATATCCCCCATCTTCACGGCATTGACTCTTTTGATAACCTCTCGCAAGGTGCGAGTCCTCTTGAGGGTCATCAGGCTTTCCCCTATCCACAGCATATGATCCAAGGTGTCTTCCAAGCCGAGCAGGATCTGCCCCAGGTAAAAATCTTTGGCCCGGATTAATTCATCCTGGGTAACCCCGTCCTTTCTGACTTTCTTCATTTCCTTAAGAATCACCCCCACCGCTTCAACAATTTTCTTATTGTCCACACCGGCCCGGATCATAAAGATCCCCGTGTCTTTTAAAGCCTTTGCGCTGCTCGCGATAGAATAGGCCAACCCCCTTTTCTCTCTCACCTCATCAAAAAGACGACTGGACATATTCCCCCCTAAGATCGTGCTCAAGAGTCCCAGGGCATAGCGGTCGGGGTCACTATTGTCCAAGCCAAACATCCCTAACGCCAAATGCATCTGTTCAATATCCTTCTTGAAGAAATGGACTTTCGGACCTTCTTGAGAATCGCCCGCGGGGAGAAAATCTTTCTTTTCGCTGTTCACCCTGCCGTTTAATTTCTTTTTGATGACCGTTACACATTCCTCATGCTGAACATTCCCACAGATAGAAACCACAATATTCTTCGGGAAATAATTTCCATCGTGAAACCGCCTTAGATGTTCCGGCCCCATCTGGGAGACCGACTCTACCGTCCCCGCCAAATTCTTTCCCAAGGGATGCCCCGGCCACATCAGGCCGTCTAATAATTCCATCACGAAATACTGAGGGAGATCGTGGTACATTTTAATCTCTTCGATAATAACGCCCCTCTCCTTCAGGACTTCTTGCGGAGGGATCGAGGGATGAAAGACCATGTCGGCTAGAATATCAAACGCCCTTTTTAAATGTTTGGCGGGGATCTTGGCGAAATAACACGTGTGCTCTTCGCTGGTAAAGGCGTTGAGAGAACCTCCCACACCTTCGATCCGCTCTTTGATTTCTTTGCAGGAATATTTTTCGCTGCCTTTGAACAAAATATGCTCTAAAAAATGCGCCGCGCCCTTGATCTCATCGCTCTCATACCGCCCTCCCACATCGACCCAGAAACCTATTCCCACGCTATCCCGCTCTTTCATTTCATTCGTAACAATGCGCAGGCCATTTGCTAAAACCGTTTTATGATACATCCTCCACCCCCCCTAAAAAACTATGCGAGCGCCCCGGTCAATTTCGCGACATATCGCGAGACATCCCGCACCAGATTATTCTTGCCTTTATTCTTAAAGATCTCTTGGACAATAGCGCTCCCGACGATGACTCCATCGGCGACCTGAGCGATCAACTTCACCTGGGCCGCAGTGGAGATACCAAAACCCACGCAAATCGGTTTATCGGTCAAACGCTTGGCCAACTTGACATTCTTGACGATCGTATCCGGAAGCTTCTGCCGCGCACCGGTAACCCCGGTTAACGAGACATAATAAATAAACCCGTCGGATATCCGAACAATACCCTTCATCCGTTTCAGGGTTGTTGTCGGCGAGAGAAAAAACACCGTCGCGATACAATTCTGCCTGGCGAGTTTTATTAACGAACCGGCCTCTTCCGGCGGTAAATCCGGAACGATCAAGCCATCCACCCCCGCCTTTCCGGCTTCCGCCATAAATTGCTTTTCACCGTAATGAAAGATCGGATTGTAATAGCTCATCAAAGCCAACGGGATCGATGATCTCTTCCGGATGTGGCGTACCGTGTCGAGGATTTTCTGTAAAGTCACTCCGTTATTCAAAGCCCGCTGGGAGGCCGCCTGTATCGTCGGGCCATCGGCCAGGGGATCCGAAAACGGGACCCCCAACTCCACGATATCGACCCCGGAATGTTCGAAAGAAAGAACCAATTCCTCCGTGGTCTTTAGGCTAGGATCGCCCGCCGTGATAAAAGCAATGAAGGCTTTTTTCCCTTTTGCTCGTAAAGTTTCGAATTTTTTCTTGATGCGATTACTCATATTCTTCCGCTTAAGAATGCCCGCCTCCCTATAACAACCCCCCGATTGAAACGACATCCTTGTCCCCCCGGCCGGACAGGCACAGAATAACTGTCGCCCTCTTCTTGACTTGGGCCGCTAATTTTTCTAAATAGATCAGGGCATGTGCCGTTTCCAGCGCCGGGATAATCCCTTCGGTCATTGAAAGAAGTTTCAGCCCCCGAAGAGCCTCTTTATCCGTAACCGCGGTATATTTTGCCCGGCCGATCTTTTTATAATAGGAATGTTCCGGCCCTACCCCGGGATAATCCAGCCCGGCGGCAATCGAATGCGCGATTTTCACCTGGCCGTCTTTTGTCTGAAGGAGATTCCCTTTACTGCCGTGCAAAACGCCGATACCCGCTGCCGTAAGAGGAGCGGCATGCCGACCGGTAGGGATCCCCAACCCGGCGGCCTCGACACCGATCATCTTGACGCCTTTATCCTGAAAGAACGCGTGGAACAAACCCATCGCGTTACTGCCTCCCCCGACGCAAGCCAAAAGATAATCCGGAAGCCTCTTCTCTTTAGCCAGGAATTGACTCCTGGCCTCTTTTCCAATAACAGACTGAAACTCCCGCACCATATACGGATAAGGATGCGGCCCGGCGACGGATCCAATAACATAAAAAGTATCCGCAACATTGGTCACCCAGTCACGGATGGCTTCATTCATCGCGTCTTTCAAAGTCCGGGAGCCACTGGAAACCGGAATGACCTTCGCCCCCAATAAACGCATTCGGAAGACGTTGAGGGCCTGACGTTCAATATCCTCCGTGCCCATATAAACTTCGCATTTCAATCCAAAAAGAGCAGAGGCCGTCGCCGTCGCTACGCCATGTTGGCCGGCACCCGTTTCCGCGATGATCCTGGTTTTGCCCATACGTTTAGCGATCAGAATCTGGCCAATCGTATTATTGATCTTATGCGCTCCCGTATGCAGCATATCTTCGCGCTTAAGATAAACCTTAAGGCTCTGGAGATGCCGGCTTAACCGCTCGGCGAGATAAAGCTGGGTGGGCCGGCCGGCATATTCCGTGAGATAATCCCTCAATTCTTTCTTAAATTTCTTATCTCGCTTGAGCAAATAGAAATTTTTTTCTAATTCGCTCAATGCCGACATCAGCGTCTCGGGGACATACTGCCCCCCGAACTCCCCGAAATGTCCTCTTTGACCTGATTGGATCATGCCCCTCTCCTAAAAATAAATCTGATGAAAGGTCTATTAAACCACATTTCTAAAAATAAGTCAAAAGCGCAAAAACCCCGGAAAAAACACCGGCTAATTACGATACTCGGTCATCACCATCGACGTGCTCATCAAGCCGGCAGAACCGTCTATTCTCAGAGGCATTTTTTTCTCACCTTTATCAAACCACACGGAATATTGCTTAGGATCGCTTTCCATATAATAAGAATCATACTGTTTCCCGGCGGCCTTTATTTTCATCGACTTGACAATAGAAATTTTAATGTCCTTGGTCGGCAGACGCATAAGCAAGGGTTCTTTTGAAACCGACCCTGCCCAGCGGAAACGGTAAATAAAAGAATAGATATTATCAATGGGCCCTTCTTTCCTGATAATCTGCTCCGCGACTTCCCCATTCGCCTCTTTGGTTATCTTAACAATACCATTGGCAAGATATTCTTCGGTTATCTTCTCTTTCTTGCCCCAGATATTAATATCCCGCCTGACCATAATTGGATAGAAATCACTCGGGCGGACAAAGATCGTCTCTTCATCCCAAAAGTTCATCCCTTCGGCCCGGAAAGTGATGATGTGGACATCTTGCCCGCCCAGCTTCCCGTTTGCGCTGAAAGAAAGTCTCGCCTTCCCCGCAGCTAAACCAAACTTTTTAATCGAGTAAACAATCTCCTCTCGCTCAAAAGAGGAAACCGTCTGGGCATAAATATTCGAGGCGGCCAGGAACAAAAAGACAAAGGCGAGTGACATTCCCAGCTGATGAGACGGCGAAAATTTAAAAAAATTTTTCATAAAAACCCTCCTGAAAAAGAGATTCTTTCTCAAAATTATTCTTCATGCGATACAAAAAAGAATACGCCAAAGGCTTCAAAGGATTAACGATCTTGTCCGCCACGAGATGAACCCCATACCCGACAACAAAACCATCCCACAGGACACTGGTATCAAAAAATATAACAATCAGACCGCAAAGCAACAACGCTTCATAGGAATGAAAAATTAAGTATAGCTTTCCGCCCCGTTCCTTACCGCAAAAAGAATCCAGCTCACGATAGTTGATGGATATTCTTTTCTTATATATCATGAAATCCAAGATATGGTCGACATCGATAAATATCCCGCTTAAAAAACAAACAACGCCTGCGGACCAAGACTGGGTTAAAGAACCGAAAAGGACGCTGGTCACTCCCGAGACGGCGGCATGATTCATCGGAGTCATTGGGCATCCCAATCTTTCAAAAACTGTTCAAGCACCCTGGCCCCCCGATAAAGATTCCCGGCCGCCACGTACTCATCCGTACTGTGTGCCGTTCCGCTGGATCCATAGCCCGTCGCAAAAGCCGGGATGCCGTGTCTTTTAAAAAAAGTAATCACGGTCGCGCCCTCGCTTCCGGTCAAGCGGGCCCGGCACCCCATCTTTCGCGCCGCATCCGCGTATATCTTCAGAAAATCGCGGTCACGGCTGATCGCATACGGTTGTTGCAGGTCGTCGATCTTGATCTTGAATTTATCGGAGAATTTTGCCACAACACCCTTAATCTCGGCCAATAATTTTCGCGCATCCATCCCCGGCAAAAAACGGACATCCAGAGAAAATTCACAAAAGTCCGCCACCATATTGACTTTGTCTCCACCCTTTATCGTTCCCACATTAATGGTGGGTGGCCGTAATAACGGATCTTTCTGATAACGGAATCGATGCGTTTTAAACTTCTGGATAACTTCCGCGGCGAGCTCAATGGCATTCACGCCCCTCCACTTATAGGCACCATGAGCCTTCTTACCAAAGATCTGCACCCGCAAATGCATCAGGCCCTTCTGAATGATAATGGTATGGAATTCATCCGAATCCAGGATAACGGCCAATTTCGGCCGCAGAATTTTCTTTTGCAGCAACGGAAGAATTCCCCAATGGCTTCCGGTCTCTTCATCAACGGTGGCGGCCATGATGATGTCGGACTTGATGGGGGCTCGGTCTTCAACCAGACTGCGCATGACTTCCAGACAACAAGCTAAATTTCCCTTATCGTCGCTAGCCCCGCGTCCGTAAATACGTCCTTGATGCAGTTTCCCTCCCAAAGGCGGGAATTTCCATCCCGTCCCCAAAGGGACAGTATCCATGTGCGGTGAAATCAAAGTCGCTTGCTTCCCGGCCCGTGCCCGGGGAAGCGAACCTTTTAGCGTCGCGATGATATTGGGACGTCCGGCGGCAAAAGCCAGGCTCTTCACCTGAAGACCAAGAGATTTCATGTCTCTCTCAACGAAACGGGCCAAAGCGAGCTCTTTTCCGGGAGGATTTTGTGAATCGATGCGGATAAGCTTCTGAGTTAAGGTAATGAGTCTCTTGCGGTTGATCACTTGAGAAATTCCTCCGCCTTTGAGACGCCAAGCAGCCGTTTATAATCCTCAAAATCAACCATAATAAGATGGGGACGGGATTCATCCAAGGCCGGTATTTTGGGGAGATGATTTCGAATGTTGCGGAAAGCGATATATTTAAACTCGGTCTGACACTTCGGACATTTGAGCGCATCCATTTTCAAATCTAAGGCATTGCACTTCGAACAGCTGGCCGCTAGATCTCCGTAGATTAACAGATGTTCCCGCACGTCGTTAAAATCAAGTTTTTTATAAATCCTGAGGTATTTGTGATTCATTGTGCTTCATTATAACATAAGTTTTGAAGCCTGACCTTTTGAATAATGAACTTTTTTCTGTTACTCTTCAAATTGCGGGGAATTTGTGTCTTAAAGAAGATGCGCGGCCTTGAAGCAGGCATAAAAAAATCCCTTATTTCTTAAGGGATATCTTTGAAAAGAAAAAAGCCGATAAAGACGGGGATTTGAACCCCCCTCTTGCGCTTCGGCAACCCAGCCACCTTATGTCCCTTATCCCTCGTATCGTCTCACGTGCCCTCATAATTTCACGGGCCTTTTCGGTTTCGAGACACTGTAGGTCTGTCGGTTTTGCGTCCCCGAGTTTCCCCGGGTTTGCCTTTATCGGCTAGTAAGAATATAGCATGCTTTCACGGAGAGAACAAGGAGCGCGGACCTGCTTACGGGAAACGCTTTCACCGTGACCCACTAAAGATTATTGCCCGCGGGCAATAATCTTTAAAAGCCAAAGCCGATGTTCATCAAAAAACAACAGTTTTTGATCAGGCGAATTTCAGATAGGTATTCCAATACTTAAATAGCTCTTTCGTGGCGTAAACATCATCCATGCAGTAACGGGCGATTTCCCGGTAACGGCCTTCCTTAAAGAAGTCCTTGACCTCCAGCCCCGTCAAACCGCTCTCCTTGGGACTTTTAATCCCGAAGGCCTTGCACCACATATGCAGGCTAAACTTCCTGCGCAGGGCGTCATAAAAACTAAGCTGGTCAGCCAAATCGATATGCGGATTGTGACTGTAACGATACGGGACAAGATTTTTATGAGTGCGTATTTTGTGTATAGCGGATCGTATCATGACAAAGGGGCAGTCGAACAACCGTCCGTTAAAGGTAACGAATTGGTCGCACTTCTGCAGATGATTCCAGAAATGTTCCAGGATCTCCCTTTCCGTGCCTGAGGTAAAAGTGATGTCCCCCTCGGCAAATTTTTCTTGCTGCTGCGCGCCGTTCTGAAAATAAACAAAACCTTTTTCACTGTCGGTCTCAAGCATGGCGATCGCAACAATCTGCGCCGTGAGCGGATAGAAGCTCAGGCTGTCTTTTGCCTCCTCTTTCTTCTCATCGGTATCGGCGAATTTCAGAAAATAATCTTTGGATGTCTCATCCAGAAGTTCAAATTCCTGCCCCACTGTTTCGATATCAAAAACTATTCTCGTCATCCTTTATCTCCTCCCATTGTTCATCAAACCATCCCCCCGCCGACGCCTCAGCCTTGAATATTTTTGAAGAACGCTTCCAGCAAGGGGGCACTCTTTTCCCCGGGGGCCGTCTCCACGCCGCTACAGACATCAACGGCAAAAGGCCGGATTTCCTCCAGAGCCCTTTGAATGTTGCCCGGATTTAATCCGCCCGACAAAATAACCGCAAGTCCTGCGGGACATTTTTTCCGGAGGATCCGCCAATCAAACTGTCGGCCGCTGCCGCCATACAGGTGCTCCTGAAAACTATCGAAAAGGGCCCACGCGACCGGATAATCCTTGATGATATCAAAATCGAAACCTTGTTTGATGCGAAAGGCCTTGATGACTTTATAATCCTCAAATTTCCGGCAATATTCCGGGGGTTCATCTCCATGGAACTGCAAGGCCCGCAAGCCGCACATCGCCGCGATCTTGCTGACGCTTTCCTCCGGCTCATTGACAAATACCCCGACGGGAATGACGGATTGCGGCAACTGCCGGATGATCTCAAGGGCCTGCGCGGGCCGAATACGGCGGGGGCTCTTTTCATAAAAATTGAAACCCAGGGCCCAGGCGCCCAGCTCAACAGACCCAAGCGCGTCTTTGCTGTTGGTTATCCCGCAGACCTTAACTTTCACCATACATGATTTCCTTCATCTTCTTAGCCACATCATCAGCCCGCAGAAAAGTTTCCCCGATCAAGACCGCATGGGCCCCCCATTCTTTCAAACGCAAGACATCCTCATGGGTGCGGATGCCGCTTTCCGCCACAATGATCTTATCCCGAGGAATTTTAGGGATCAATCTCTCGCTGGTCCGAATATCAACCTGAAAGGTGCGCAGGTCCCGGTTGTTGACTCCGATTATGTCCGCGCCGCAGCGCAGGACCCGCTCCAACTCTCCCTCATCATGGACTTCCACCAAACAATCCAAGTCAAGATCGTCGGAAACTCCCTTCAGGCACTTTAACCGTTCATCGGTGAGAATGGCCGCGATGAGCAACAAGGCGCTCGCTCCGCACGCGAAGGTTTCATAGATCTGGCCTTCATCAATAATAAAATCTTTCGTTAATATGGGGACGCTGCAGTGCTCACTGACCCGGGTGACGTAGGGTGGTTTTCCAAGAAAATATTTGTCCTCCGTTAATATCGATAAGGCATCGGCACCATTCTGGACGTAAATCCTGGCTAAGTCGAGGGGGTCAAAGCTTGTGCGAATGACGCCTTGGGACGGAGAAGCCTTTTTGATCTCGGCGATGAGGCTGATCCTGTCCGGCTGAACGAGGGACTTTCGGAACAAACCGTAACGTGTGAACTTCTGGCCGGCAATGTTCTTCCTTAATGAAGCAAAATAATCTTTCTTTCTTTCTACGATACTACGCTTATATTTTAAGATGTCTTCTAGGAAATCAGGCATGACGTTCGGTGAATTCTTTTAGTTCCTGCAGTTTTTTATACGCCTTTCCCGTGTCAATCGCTTCAGCAGCCAACTGCACCCCTTTTGAAATATCCTTTACTCTTCCGGCGGTGTAGAGGGCATACCCGGCATTCATGAGAACAATATCTCGTTGCGGCCCCTTTTTCCCTTCAAGGATCGATTGAACGATCCGCACATTGGCGCCTAAATCCCCTCCTTTAAAATCCTCCTCCGAAGCCGGCGGAAGTCCGAGGTCCTGTGGCTCGACATCATACGAGAAAACTTTTTCCCCATCAAATTCACTGATAAAGGTTTTTCCCGCCGTGGTGATCTCATCCAACCCGTCACTCCCACAAACCACCAAGGCCTTCTTTAACTCTAAATTTTTCAAAACCTGCGCCATCGGTTCAACAAGGTCGCGATTATAGACCCCGACGATCTGGTGGGTGGCTTGAGCCGGATTGGTTAAAGGCCCCAGGATATTAAAGAGCGTCTTGACCCCTAATTCCTTGCGCACCGAGGCAACGTTTTTCATCGCCGGATGCAGTTTCTGGGCAAATAAAAAAGCTATCCCCACCTCGTCTAAACATTGGCCAAGAGCTTCCTCCCCCAAATCGATTTTAACTCCCAAGGCTTCCAAGACATCCGCGCTCCCGCATTGGCTGGAGACAGAGCGATTGCCGTGCTTCGCGACCACGACCCCTACCGCGGCCACGACCAACGCAACGACTGTTGAAATATTAAAGGTGTTTTTTTGGTCGCCTCCCGTGCCGCAGGTATCCAGGACAACCTCATGCCGGGTTTTTACCCGAAGGCAAAATTCCCTCATTATTTTCGCGGCACCGGTGATTTCCTCGACGGTGGGGCCTTTCTGGTTCAACGCCAATAAAAAAGCCGCAACGTCCTCTTTCGCGGCTTGCCCCGACATCATCAACTGCATGATCTGCTCGATTTGCCGTTGGGACAGGTTTTCGTTTTTTTCTAGCTTCTCAATATATTGGCGCATCATAACGACAAGAAATTCTGAAGAATTTTTTTGCCGGATCGGGTCAATATCGATTCCGGGTGGAACTGGACTCCCCAAAGAGGAAACTCTTTATGCCGGACTCCCATGATCTCCCGGTCCTTGGTCCAAGCGGTCACGAGCAAACAGGCCGGCAAAGTTTTTCTCTCAATAACCAGAGAATGATAACGGGTCGCCTCAAAAGGATTCTCGATCCCGGCGAAAAGATCCTTGTTGTTGTGCTGGATAAGAGAAGTTTTTCCGTGCATGAGTTTTTTGGCCTGGATAATTTTCCCCCCGAAGGCGTAACCGATTGCCTGGTGCCCCAGACAGACGCCGAGGATGGGGATCTTCCCGCCAAACTCCTGTATCAGCCCGACGGAAACACCGGCGTCCTCCGGCCGGCCCGGCCCGGGAGAGATCACGATCTTATCCGGCCTGAGTTTCCTGATTTGCGAAAGCAAAATCGCATCATTGCGATAGATCTTGACCTGGGCGTTCAGCTCGCCGAAATATTGGACCAGATTGTAAGTGAAAGAATCATAATTATCAATAATCAATAACATGTTATTCCTTTTCCCGGTAAATAGTCGCCCCCAGGCCCCTGAGTTTCTCATCCATATTCTCGTATCCTCTTTCCAGATGATAAATACGGTGTATCTCCGTTTTTCCCTTCGCCGCCAAGCCCGCCAAGACCAGGGCCGCGGATGCCCGGAGATCCGACGCCATGACCGGAGCGCCATACAAAGTTTTGACTCCCTCCACGATCGCGTTGTTCCCTTCTCTGCGGATATTGGCGCCCATACGATTGAGTTCCGCGATATGAATGAAGCGGTCGGGAAAAACCTTGTCGGTGATAACACTCACTCCGGGGGTCTTGGCCATCAGAGCAACGAACTGGGCCTGT
>Ga0265297_10008638_pt1 | contig 13506 bp, 23 predicted proteins | sample Munlanlwell13791_FD_192502 | JGI IMG/M metagenome (GOLD analysis project Ga0265297, IMG submission 192502) | Leachate microbial communities from a municipal landfill in Southern Ontario, Canada - Leachate well 137-91 | ecosystem: Engineered > Solid waste > Landfill > Unclassified | place... | reverse complement strand
GGCATCGGGGGATTCCAGCAAGCTCGCGGCATCGGGGGATTCCAGCCAGCTCGCGGCATCGGGGCATTCCAGCCAGCTCGCGGCATCGGGGCATTCCAGCCAGCTCGCGGCATCGGGGGATTCCAGCAAGCTCGAAATGACCGGCGAGGATAGCGTTGGTGCGGCTATCGGCATTGAGAATAAAATTAAGGGCCGCGTGGGGGATTGGATCACCCTTGCGGAATGGAAACATGATAACAAAAAATCACGCTGGATTCCGAAGTGCGTAAAATCGACGCAGATCGACGGAAAGAAGCTCAAGGCCGATACTTGGTACACGCTGAAAAACGGAAAGTTTGTAAACAAATGAACCCCGTATCTACCCCGTTCAATACCCTGTCGGCTGATTTCCGAATATGGTCGGAGGATCACCAGACACACGTAGCAGCGAACGGACGAGGCGGACCCCACTAACAGCAACAGCGGATAGAGGGCCGTTTTGGGGTAGGCAGTTAGCTCTTTTCCCATTACCTAACAGTTCTTTTACAGGCATGGCAATTATTGAGCCCGGAGGGAATGTCTTGCGGCGAGGGCATAACCGCTATGTAGACCCTCCTTCTGCCGGTAATTCCGGCCCATGCCCCTTTAGAAAGGGGGGATTACCGACACTGTAGGTCAGCGCGGCGGGTTTAAGAGACTTCGGGGAGGGGGGAAACAGGCTCCCTCCCCACCTTAAAGGAGGAAACCATGAAGCGCTTTTTAGAATACATCGACGCTTGGCCCCACGATTGGCACGGGGCTGTGACCTTCGCCCCGCCGACGTTTTGGGAGAATGTGACCGGGGCGGCGGTCACGCTGCTATTGCTCATCGTCGTGTTTTCCGTGATCGCCCTATTCGCCCGGTTCTGCGTGTGGCTGTGGGATCGGCGGGAGGGGCGGCGGTCAATGGGGTTCGTTAGGAGGGTGATGTGAGTGATAAGACGGAACAATGCAAGCACAACGTATATGCCGATTGGCACACTCACCAATGCCCCCGCAAAGCCTGGAAGGACGGGTATTGCAAGCAGCACCATCCCGATACCATTGCAGAGCGCGACCGGAAACGGCGTGAAAAATGGGAACGTGAGTCCGCTGCTAATCGGAAAGTGTGGGCGTTACAGTCTGCCGCGCCCGATCTGCTTGAGGCGTGCAAGGCGGCATTGCGTGATCGCTTTGGGTGGGATGATCCCTGTGTAGACAGGGACCCTATTACAAACGTGCTCCGTGCCGCCATAGCCAAAGCGGAGGGCAAGCCATGACCGACCTGAGTCCCGAACAAGATGCCCTCGTTAAGCATTGCTCCCTTGTAATGCAGAGCAAGAAACCGGAAACATACGTTGAGTTGGGAAAGCTACTTTGGCAGGCGTTTGATTACGGACGGCAATTCGGTTCTGGCAAACGACCCGCCGACCCGCCTCCGCCGGAAGGGAGGGCCGCGTGATGGGTGATTATTATATTCTTGATGGACACAAGGCAGTTCCGACAGATTTGTTGACATGGGCAAAATATATTGAAACGAGAAGAGAGGGCCGCCATGTCGCTGATGAAAAAGTCGGTGATGTAAGAATCAGCACCGTGTTCCTTGGTTTAGATCATGCGTTTGGTGGCGGTCCACCGCTGCTTTTTGAAACGATGGTTTTTGGCGGGGAACATGACCAAGAAATGGACAGATACACAACATGGGAACAGGCAGAGGCGGGTCACAAGGCGATGGTTGCTAAGGTGACGGGAGCGAAGGATGCTTGACACCCGCCCGACCCGCAGCTTGCGGGAGATGTACGATTCAAAGGCCCCGGACTACCTTTGGGAAGAGGAGGAAGAGGAGCGGCGGGACCGCGAAAGGGAGGAGGAGAGGGAGGATGCAGAGATACAGTTACAGCAACATGAGCGACATGATGGAGCCGGACGATAGGGGGAGATACTACCGCGATACCGATGTTGAGGCCGCACTTGCGGAGAAGGACCGGGAGCTTGCCACCCAACAGTACCGCGATTTGCAGTTACTTGGTGAGCGGGATGAGAAGATAAGGCATCTGGAAAATGATGTTGTGGAGACATCGGCAATTTATGAAGCAATTTCCGACATTCTGAGGGACGGGAAAACGTCTGACTTCATGATGTCTTTTTCGATTGTGTCAAAAATAGCAGATTTACGGGACCGGGTGTGTTGTCTACCCGATAACGAATGGGGGCATACTGATTTGTGTCCGCGCAAGGAGCTTGCCGAGGCGAAGGCGGAGATTGAGCGGCACAGAAACAATATTGATACCACTGAAGCAGCGATAGGCATGAGCGGCATATATGCCAAGCAAGAGCAGGAGATCGCCGCCCTCCGCGAGAAGCTGGGGGAGACGGAGGAAGTTATTAGGCAATGGGAGCAATATGATCCCAACATAGCGGAGTCGTCACGGCTATATCACGAAGCACTCAAGGAGGCCAAATGACCGCAATCACCCATGACGAAATGAAGGAGCTGGCAGAGGCAAGGCGGGAGGTGGAATTGATGAAGGAGCATACATGGTGCGCCTATTGTGGTCATGAGATACATATTGACGATGAAGCAGCAACAAAGATTAGTGAGCACATTATGGCCTGTGAGAGGCATCCTATTCATATAGCTCTGGCCGACAATGCCGCCCTCCGCAAGCGGTGTGAGGAGGCGGAAAAGGTAATAAAAGCTCATGTCCTACAATGTCGTGGGTGGTTGGGAGATGGTGCTGAATGGGAAAAGTATGTTGACTCGCTTTATGCACTCAAGGAGGCCAAATGAACTCACTAAACTACCCCACCCTGTCAGCCTGCCAGAGATTGGAGAAGGCGGGGATTGTGATGGAGACGGAGGCGGTGTGGAGAATCCCTCAATGGGCGATTGGTAATAAAGAACCAGTTCCAGAGTTAATGTCGAAATACAAAGCAGACGCATATCATCAATACGACACAGATAACAACTTTCTATTTGCGATTGTTTATCCCGCCCCCTGTTTGGCCGAGGTGTGGAGGGAGTTGCCGGAAGATAATGGAAAGTTGATAGTTTTGATGGAAGATTGGCTTTCCAAAACAAAAGATGATTGGTATCACTGCGATCCAGAGATATGCTTTCTTGAAACGGTTAGGAACGTAGATCGCCTGATCGACCTTCTGATTTGGCTCAAGGGGAAGGGAAAGGAGAAGATATGAAGCATATCGAAGGCGTAAAATCATATGTAAAAAAGCCAATCGCTATTCAGGCTATCCAGTGGACCGGCATGAACCTGAAGGATGTCATTGCATTTACCGGCCTTCATCCGAGTGCAGAAAAATGGACATGGGAAGAATATGAAGCGGTTGTTGAAAACGAAGGGCTAAAGATATTTACTCTGGAAGGTCCGTTGTATGCCACTATTGGCGACTACATCATCCGTGGAGTTAGGGGCGAGTTTTATCCTTGCCGGAAAGATATTTTTGAGGAAACCTATGAACCAGTTGACGAATGACGAGTGCCGGGAGCTGGCCGAGAGGTTGGGAATCTGCTGGCACACCGTGGAGAAAAAACGGAATCATGAACATCTTCCCCCTGATGTTATTTATTACTGTGAGTTATGTGAAACTCACTTGCCGGAGAGGGAGTTAATGAAGCATACCAACCCCAACTTCCTCGACCCCGTAGTGGTGCTGAGGGAGATGCGAAAGAGGGAGGATTGGCCGGAGTTTGTTGAGCAGATAGGGGATACTATTTTTCGTGATGGTGAATTAGCTACATTGATAGATGTTGACTATATCGACGACACAGGTCTGCTTGCAAAGGCCGCGCTGGATTTGCTGAGAAACCTAACGAAAGGGGAGGATGATGGGTAAGACAAGAGCGCATATTAGATACAGGCTTGCCGACAAGACGATAGTGCCGGGAGTGACTACGGTGTTGGGCGTACTGAATAAACCGGCGCTTGTCCCCTGGGCCAATAAATTAGGGCTTCAAGGGGTCGATGTTTCCAAGTACGTAGACGACAAGGCAGACATAGGCACCCTTGCCCATGCGTTCGTTACGGACCATCTGACGGGCGTTAAAACGGATACTTCGGACTATTCGCAGAATCAGATTTCGTCGGCTGAAAACAGCGTCCTTTCGTTCTTTTCCTGGGAGAAGGAACACCCCATCGAAAAGGTCGTGTTTGTCGAAAAGCCGCTTGTGAGTGAATTTAGCCGCTACGGAGGGACACAAGACATCTACTGCATCATCGACGGGAAGCATGAATTGATTGACCTCAAGACCGGCAAGGGCATTTACGCAGAGCATATTTATCAGGTGTCGGCATTGAAGCATCTGCTTATCGAAAACAACTATCCGGTAGACCGATGCCGGATCATCAATATCCCCCGCACGGAGGATGAGGAATTTCTTGATAAGGTATGCTCAGAGCATGAGCTTGACGCCGGGTGGAGGATATTCCGGGCGTGTCTGGACATTTACAACATAAAGAAGGAGGCAGCATGAACCAATCCGAATCAATAGCAAAACTATCGGAGGCGTTGGCTAAAGCGCAGGGAGTCATGGCGGGCGCAAGCAAGGACAGCAGTAACCCGTTTTTTAAGAGTAAATATGCCGACCTTTCCGCCGTGTGGGACGCTTGCCGGAAACCGCTATCTGATAATGGCCTGGGCGTTGTGCAAACCTCAGAGTTTCTTCCCGACCATCCCGACATGGTGTGCATCGAAACCATTCTCTGTCATGCCAGCGGGGAATGGATACGGGGGCGGTTGGCCGTCAAGCCGGTTAAGGCAGACCCTCAGTCGGTAGGTTCCTGCATCACATACCTTCGGCGTTACTCCCTGCAATCAATGGTTGGCATCGCCCCGGAAGATGACGATGGGAACGCCGCAAGTGGGCAGGGAGAAGCAAAAAAGAAGAGAATCCCCGATCCGGTTTCGCCCGAACCCGTTTCAACGGATGCTGAAAAGGATGATCCCGGTGAAATCCGCCTTATCTCTGAGCCTCAGCGCAAGAGGCTTTTTGCCATAGCGAAACAGGCGGGCTGGCCTACGGAGGACTTGAAGGCGTACCTTGAGGAGAAGCATGGAATCTCATCGTCAAAGGAAATCCCGGTCGGACTCTACGAAACAATCACAACGTGGGTTGAAAATCACACGGGATACGAAAGGGCCGCCGCATGACCAAAGCCGATCAAATGTTGAAAGATATAGAGCAAAACGGTATTAAGGCGAAGGGCCGGAAGGAGATGATCGCCCATCTTGAGGGGGAGCGGTTGACCCCCCGGCAGATGATTCTTGCTAAATGCTACGATTGTATGGGTTACTATTCGGACGGGAGGGGGGTAGATTGTACCGTTCCCGCCTGCCCCCTTTACCCTATCATGCCATATTGCATAGCAGGGAGCAAATATAAGGGTAAAACATCACGCCCCATGACGGAGGAACACAAGGCAAAACTGGCGGCGGGGAGAAAGCGCAAATGAATACTAAAACGGCAGCAACAATTTCGGTAGAGAGATATGAAAAAATAAGGGGAATCGCTTATGGCGACGTATCTGGCGCATTTAACAGTTTACAGCTATTATTTACACAGCGAAAGCAGATAGCCGATGCCTTATGGCGAGATGCTTTAAAGGACGGTCGGGGATGGGCCGCGCTTGAATTAACCGAGATAGAAATAAAGAAAGCCCTGTCCCTTTAGAGCTTATCTTCACCCGTTTCTTGTGGTAGCACTCCCTCGAAAATGACATCAAACGCTTTCCACCTGATCCACTCATCAACGAGGGTGTCCGGGTTTGTTCCCTTGTATTGCCTGTGCCGGAGCCCGAGAAGCCACTCATATTTTGCAACAAGCTCCGAACAGACAAGACGTTCAAGCACGCCGATCTTTGCCAACGGCGGGATCATGTGAAAGAGGAGCCGCCAGAAGGGGTAGAATTGGCCTTCGTGTATTCGGATAGATTCGACGGCAAGGTTGATTGCGTTCACCGATGCCTTCGGCTGTGCAATGATGACCTTCTCACCCTTGTACGCCTCAAAGAAGTTCTGGCTTTTGACCGTCATGAGACATTCCAGGGTGGTGCCGCGATCATCGATGAAGAGACCGGCATGGGAATAACAAGCGTCCGAATCCCGCGACCATACCCATTGGATGACGTTAATAGCTCTGCCAATCCACATCGGGTTAGCGGAGCCAAAAACGCATCCTTTGGGTATGGTGAGAGTGTTCATCTTACCCCTTCTTGAAAAGCTCCGGGTGATCGTCCTTGAACGCCTGAATCATGTCAGCTACGGCATCACCGGCCTTCTCACGCGACCAGCAGTTGAACCGAATATCTTTTGAATTGCTCTCAGGCCAACCCGGCTCACGCTGCTTGATCTGAATTGCAAATTTCTCGGCCCCCCCGTACCTGTTCATGTCGTACTCGTAGACCTTCGGCGGAGGCGCGTTCGGTTCCAGTGGTCCATCAAAGATGCCTCCCGGCAGTACCGTTCGGGGTTTCGCTTTTGTCTGCTCCGCAATCACTTCCAACGCTGTCATTATTTCCGAAAATTGAGCTTCTGTCATTGTGTTCTCCTTTTTAGTTTGTGCCGCTACTTGCGGCCCTGAAATGCCTTGACAAATAATTGTCAAGTGACTATATTAAACGCATGAAAACATCCGATAAAAAACGCGCCCAAGTAAAGGAATGGCAAAATAACAACCCAGCCAAGGTTCTGCAATATAAGAAAAACTATAAAAAATCCCATGCAGAACAGATCAGAAAATATCAGCGTGAGTATCGACGCATGGAACGTTCGATGTATCCAGAGAGGTTTCTGAGAAACCATCGGCACTCCCACCTTAAAATAAAGTACAAACTTACGCCTGAACAATACGACACGATGTGCTCCGCTCAAAAAGGTATTTGTAAAATTTGCGGACTTCCACCAAAGCGTAAATACCTTGCCGTAGACCACGATCATAAAACCGGGAAGGTAAGGGGCCTTCTTTGTTGTAATTGCAACACCATGTTAGCATTTATAGAAAAGTCCCTTCCCCTGACAAGCAGAATTAATGCTTATCTCCATCATGATCGCCCCGAAAATGTGAAGGAGAAATGATTGCCATCGCCCCATGACCCGCCCCACCTTGCGAGTGGATGCAGTGTCAGCCAATACTCGCCCAAATCCCTATAATCCTCAGAGGCGGTCAGGTAGACCCCATCCCGGTACTTGTTCAGATCCACGGCGCAACCGCTGTAATGAAGGGAGCCGACGCGGTGTTTCAGGCCGTCCGGTCCGAGCGCAACCTCAAGCCCCTGCTCGTTCGCCCATACAAGGAGCTTGCCGAGCGTGTAGGTGAAGGCTATGCGGGTTTCACGGAGGGTCATGGTCTTACTCCTTCATGTGCATCTTCACAAGGTCGTTAATCCCCGCCTTGATGTCTGAAATGTCCTGGCAATAGCGGGCCATGTCAACCTTTTCCCTTTGGAGGTCGTCTACCTTCTGCCGGGTGTCGGCAATCAGGCCGGTAACGAGAATGAACAGCATGGTTGCAAGAGCGCCCAAGAGCACTTTCAGCGATAAGTATTTGTTTCCGTTTTCCGGCATTGCCGCCCCCTTTTTCCGTTACCGTTTCATTCCTCAGTTCCCTTTGCCAGCCAGTAAAGCACCCGCGCCATTTTCTTGATAATTTTTCTCTGCCCGACATTGGTGAAAGCCGCGTCTATCGCGTCGCTCACCGCCTGCCACGAGGGGAGGCTGTCGATGATTGCCTGAGCCTTCTCCGCTTCAAGGGCCGCTTTCGCCGCCGCTTCTACCGCCGCTGCCGCTTGATCCGGCAACGCAAGAAACGCCTCTGCGATCTGTGCGGGGATGTCGGTTCCTGTCAGTTCCGCATACGCCCCGTGAGATTGAGAGACTTCAATTCCATCCTCGAAAAAATAGGTCATTTCGTGAACCTTCATCCTGCCGTCAGGCATTACGTCAACCTTGTATCCTGTTTGTTCTGTGAGCATTGTGACCTCCATTTATGCCATTGTTACGGTTGATAGTGCGGTAACGCTCGCCGAGGACACATCCCTGACAAATATCGTTGCCAAGTCGATGGCTACTGCCCCAGGGAATGTAAGTGTCACCGTAAGAACATTCCCTGAAATTGCAGCTCCTTCGGTTACGCCGCCGATGAGGTCATGTGTCATATCTGTAACGGCGGGATTAGACGTTCTGCAAGTTACAGAATATCTTACAATGCTTGAATACTGAACATTCGCGGCAGTATCACCCACGGCAGCGAGTATCTCCAGAACATGGTTTACATACGCACCGTCATACGCACCGTATGTCAGCGTAATCTCCAATGTGGAGTCATATCCTGACCCCTCGACAACAAATTCCCGTACATACATTCCCCTTGAGACTACTCCTGTAAATGTCGGACTCGCCGCCGGGGCCTTGCTGCTCATCGACACGGCTTCATCAAGGTGCGTGGCGGCGGTGACGTGGAGTTCGGCGGAAACCTCCACAAGAGGCGTTCTAATGTTTTGTAATATCCATCGCTTATTTCCCGCATTTGCATCAGGAGAAATGACGGTGGGCGAACTTTCCGCCGCCGCACTATCGGCGTCAAGAATATAGACATACAGCACGTTCGACAACATGACAAAGGCAAGGTCGCCGTCCAGCAGTCCCGTTCCATTTATCCCATCGAGGGCCGATGCCCCGCCTCCGGTGAGTGCTGTTTTTTTGTAAACCGTTACCGACATGATATACTCCTTAAATTAAGGTTGCGAAATTAACAGATAAATCGAAAACCCATAATCCATGATGTCTGCCGGGTTCCATGTTAGTTCGTTCGGGCCGACATATCTGACGACCCATGAAATCAGGGGCGAAGCTCCGCACCATGCGACCCCCGTGTCCCAAACGATGCCGCTATCCCATACGACGGTTTTCTGGAGGAAATCTGTATAGACAAGATTGAAGGCATTTGATGAATAATCTACCGTATCAAGAAATGTCAGCAGGTTGCCGAGGTCGGTAGGATCGATGCTTGACCATGTAAGGGTAACAACATCCTTCATGATGCTCTTGTTATAGACAAACAGCTTACCACTTCCCGCACGCATTGACGGACTCTTAAAGCTCCTGAGAGTGGCGGACCCGTCCGGGTCACGCGAGGCGGTGAAGGTCGTTGCTCCATATATAAGCTGCATTGACATCAGGATATGACCTCAATTTTTAGCGTTATCTCATAGTAACTGCCATCAATATTCTGATATTGGACCGCCCCGAAATTTGCCACCCGTGCGGAATATGTAGAGGCATCATAATCTACCAGCACGAAAGTACCTGAACCGTTGACTGAGTTTAAGAACGTCCTCAGCCTGTCAACGTCCGTTGCGGGCATCATATTCCATGTGAAGGAGCGCCCGTTTCTTTCGCCGTGGGTATAGGAATAAAAATCACTCCCCGCATATCCCTGCGGTTGCATGATGATTTTATTCCGTGCATACCCGCTTCCATATTGCGGATTAGCCGTCGGTGTAAATGTGCATGACGTACCGGATAATGAAATAACAGCCATTTAATATTCCCTCGCCGTAATTACAATCTTATCCATTTCATTACCGTTTCCGGGAGAAACCCCGACCTTCCGCACTTCGCAGACGAGCGAACCCGCTTCGGTGAGCGTCACCACATCGGCAAATTCAAGTTCCCAATTATCAAGGAACAGGTCGCCCGTGATGATCTTCTTCCGGTCCTTGTACCGGGCCAGATAGAAGTCGGCCAGGTCGTCGGCCATCGTTGCGCCGGTAACAAAATCGAACAGGAAGGTATCGGGGCTTTCCTTCTCCCCGTATGCTGCGATGGAAGTTGCATCGCTCACCGTGATGACCGCCTGATACGCTTCCCGGCCTTCCGGCTTGCTCCAATCGCGGTTATAGTGGACGGTGATCTTGTTCAGCACTTCGTCCAGGGGCGAGCGGCGAATCTGCATCGTCGTGGTGAAATCATCGTTATCGGCGAACTTCGCTATTGTCTTGTCCGACGAAAGCGAATCGGGGCGATAGAGAAGATAGGCTTTTGAGTTAGCGAACCTAAACCAACAGCGACATTGAAGCGCCATGTAAGCGCACCACTCGCGGAGCTTTTTCCGACTGTTCATCACAACAGAGAATATATAAGAGTCTGCCGCGAATGATGCCGCCGCATCGGTGCTGAAATTCGCAACGGCAAGGGAGGCGTAGGTATAGAGGAAGTGTTTGAAGATGTGATCCGGCTGTTCGATGAGGGCCGATCCTGTTCCCGTAAAAGTGCCGTCCCCGTCGTCCTGATATCCTTCGCCGGAAATCAGGAGGTTGTCGCCCACGAAGATGTCGATGTATTGATTGCCGGTGAGCGAAACGGTCCCTGTTTTCGTCGTGTCAATCGCAACCGGGGCAAGGCAGCATTCACGGATCTCGTTGATGAAAATATCGAAGTCCCCGCCGTCTTTGCTTCCGCCGGGTAACAATCTTATGTGAAGATCGGCCTGATTTGTCAGCGGAGTTCCGCCGGTTCCGTATATTTTCGCCGTCGTCGGAGCATAGGGGACCCATCCCGCCGGGAGAAGATGCCCCAGGACCGTTGTTAAATTTACATCCGTTCCGTAGAGTTGCGCATAAATAATGTAATCACCGGAAGTGATGTTTGTCGTCACTTGCATGTACCAGTCAACTTCATACCACTCTTTCGTGATCGTTGATGTCTGGCCCATCAGCGTCGGGGTGAAGTGTCCTGTTTCGACGACCCCGCTGGCTTCGGTCATGTGCACCGGCAGGCCGGTAGGCAACAGGACTGCTTTTTGTTCTGCATCTCCATCCATCACCGATGACGCATCAATGGTATCGGTCAATCCAAGTGCCTCGGCCTGGGCGAAGGTGATATATCCCGGACAGGTAATCACCGCCTTGCCGACATAACCGGCCAAATCGTTCGCTCCGCCTTGCCCGGTATATTTCGTGCAGACTGAGGTCACATCAATAGGCACTCCGTCAGAGCGCAGAACATAGATATTGCCGATGGATTTAACCGGGTGATCGGCGAACAGGTAGACGCAGGCAGCCTTTTTTTCAATGACTATCGATCCGGCACTATGGGCAACCGCTGCCGTGGAATTGTGGCCTCTGTCACAGGCAGTGATATGGTTCGCTGAGATTGTCGTTATTTCAATTTCCTCGCCGCCGATGATGATATGTGTTCCGTTCGCAATCCCTGTCCCATCGGACAGGTAAAAGTCAACGTCGTCGGCGTCGATTGTCGCTATCAGCGTGGTCTTCTTTCCTATGTCGAGCCGCAACGCCGGAGATTTCGTGATTGCCCCGTACAGGATCGGCATCTGATAGCCCACATCGTCAAGGGAGGCGCTCGCATAGTCGGCCAGGGAAAGCACCCGCCCCGGATATTTGTCCCACTTAACCCCCTGATCAACGAAGTCCACCTTATAGAGCAGTTCGTTGACCTTCTCGAAGTCGGCAATGTTCCCGGTCCATCTCAGAATCATCGGGTCAGTGGCGACGGTTAAACCTTCAAACCATAAATAAAGCTCAAAATTCAGCGTTTCGACGGCCTCGGACCAGAGCAGGTCGTGAATGTCCGTTGCCTCGTCCGGGTCGATGATGATGTCACAAGAGAAATCTGACACCATCGGAGAGGTCAGTTTGTCGGTAAGATCCTCATCGATCCGCCCCCATGACGCAATCCAGGGCTTTATTGTGATCCCCGTATAAGTAACAACGCGGTCGGACAGGTAGAGCGTGCCGGAGGTGAAAGGGCATTTCAGTATCCAGACCGGAGCGGCCCCCGTCTTTTTGTTTTTCTCGGTTGTGAATCCCGCCGTCATGGTGATCATTGTCAAGCACCCTTCAACCGTTTCAGATTCTTTATCTGATTTGCTAACTGCTTTTGCAGGAAACTGATTTTCATCCGTTCCTTTAGCTCCGCTGTTTTCCCGTACTGCGCCGCGTCGTTAAGATTTTTTACAATGGCCTCCGCCGCCCTACGATCAATGGACCGATCACGCAACCGGGGAAGGCTGTTGATTTTCACCATCTCAAATACAGTCCGCAACCGCTGTATAGCGAACATAGCCATCCTGATTGCGTACCGTGTCTGCTCAATCTCAAGCTCCTGCGCGGCGATCACGCCCCCGCGCTTGGTTCCGGCTGGCCCGCCATGTCCGCTATAATCTACCGGCATCGGTTATACCCTTGCGCCCTTCTGCCGCATCTTCCCCATCAGCGGTGTCCAGATTTCATCGACTATCTGTGCCGATGTCTTGTTAATCCCATTGATGGTGATCGCACCGGGAGCAACATAGACAACACCCCCTGCTATCCCGAGCTTTCCGTCACTTCCCCGCTTCAACGGCACGACCGCCTCCGGTCCCGATTCGCCCATCATTCCCGTCCGCCCGCCTGCCATCGGGAAATAGGTAGGCCGCGAGAAAATGCCGCCCGATGCGAAGGGGATGATGTCGCCCATGTTGAAGGCTGCTCCATTCGCTACTCCGAAGGGCGATCCGGGATCATAAGCATCCTCGATAGTCACTTCGCCCGGCCCTCCGAGATCGGATATCCCCCCGCCTCCGCCCATCGCATAGTTGACGCTTACGGTAACGGTCTTGTCCTTGATCCCGTTAAGCATCGCCTGAATGTCGGTGAGCGCGGCCTTTGCCTGTTCAGTATCAACAGTAAGAGCGATCTTTTTATCCATCTCCGTTATCTTCTGAGCGATAGCGTCGATCTGCCCCTTGTATTCGTCTGTCATTTTCTTTGCAGATGCCATTGCCTCCTCAAGGGCTGACTTCCATTCATCGGTTGCGGAGATTTCCTTTTCCTTCGATCTAATAAGGTCGTTCTGTTCAAGTTCGCGCAGGTTCAACGCCCGGTTGATATTCTCAGTGGCCTTGAGGATTTTCTCTTCTTCGCTTCCGACAAGCCGCTTTTGCTCTATTTCCTTCCCGGTCCAAATGTCACGCCGCGTGCTATATTCAAATTCCTTCCCCACCATCTGCTCTTGGGATTTGATATACTCATTAAGGAACTTGATACGCTCCTGCCCGGACGTATTCATCGCGGACTGATAAAGCTCCTCAGAGGCTTGCCGCTTCTTATCCCACAACAGGTGATCGTCGTTCGCCTTCCCCTGCGCCGCCCACAGCTTTTCGTACTGACTCATCTGAACCGAAACGGCATCGTTTCGCATGGCGGCAAGCTCGGATTCGAGCTTTACCAATTCCGCCGTCTTGGATTTCATCAGGTCGGTAGCTTTGCTATGTTCCCCCTGCAAAGCGGCGTAGTAGGTTTTCCACGTATCACGGCGGGCGAGAGATGCTTCCTTTTCAAGTTTCAGGATTGCGGATTGAGCTTCAAGCACCTTCTTCGGGGATGCCCCGGATAACTCAAGCATCCGGGCGATTTCCTTTTCCCCGGCTATCCGTGCGGTATAGACGCTATTGATGGTGCTGAGATAGGCTTTCGTCGCCCTCTCCATGTC
>Ga0265297_10008637_pt1 | contig 13506 bp, 8 predicted proteins | sample Munlanlwell13791_FD_192502 | JGI IMG/M metagenome (GOLD analysis project Ga0265297, IMG submission 192502) | Leachate microbial communities from a municipal landfill in Southern Ontario, Canada - Leachate well 137-91 | ecosystem: Engineered > Solid waste > Landfill > Unclassified | place... | reverse complement strand
GCCGTGAGCGCTCGACAGCCTCCGCCAATGGTGCGAATGCCCCAGCACCACCACGCGCGCGTCATCTCTCTCCCGCAGGAGCTGCATCGCGTACCGGTCGACCGGATTCTTGGTCGTGGTCGCGAGGACGATGTCCAGGATCTTCCGGGAGTTCGCCTTGCGGCGGAAGTCCCAGAACGCGAAGAAGTGCGCGTAGATGAAGTGCCAGATGAGCCGGATGAGCGCGTATGCGCCCCAGAGCCAGCGATGCTTGAAGGCGTGCGTCCAGACGCGCCTGTCCTCCCGCAGCCGGCCGACGAGACCGTTGCGGAGCTTGAGCGGAATGGCCAGATCCACGCACATGTACGAGCCGTACGGCGCGTTCAGGATCGGCTTCTGCAGTCTGACGCCGAGCACGTCCGTCACCACGGCGTTCTCCGGATCGACGCGGTTGTGCGCTTCGGCGTTGTTGCCGTGCTCGTAGAGCACGCCCTTGTCGAGCGTCCCGAAGCCGCGCGCATGGTCGATGAAGTCCACCTTGCGGAGTAGTTCCGGATCACCGCCGCAGATGCGGCCGAGCAGAAGTGACCGCACCGACGGCCAAGCCAAGAACAGGTCGTGGTTGCCGACGAAGACATCGATGCGGAAATTGTCGCGCTTGAGGAAACGCGCAAGGGCGTCGAAGAACGCCTCATGTCCGGCGATGATCCGGACCATCTTGTACGCGCCGACGTCCTCATAGGGCGGATCGATGTATCTGCCCCGCCAGGCGACGATAAGGGGATCGAAGATATCCCCCAGCAGCCGCAGCCTGACCGTATCCGCTTCCGCGTATCTCTCCGCCATCAGGTCGAGGAAGTCCGCGAACTCGCCGTCGAACCGGAAATCATCCAGCGGATTATCGATCTCTTCGGTCTTATCCCCTTGGCGCCACACGGTCCGGACCAGGGCTCTCCAGGCCCTGCCGATGCCGCGCCGCCCATCGTACTCCACACTCACGCGCCTGCCCTCACCCAGGTGCGTATCGCTGACGACGATGCTGACCTCTGCGTACCGCCTGCCGGAACCATGAGTGCTGACCACGCTACTGGAGCTATCCAGCGGCATCGATGACATGCCGTGCCTCCTTCTGAAATGTACGCCGACTGGGTTTACCCTAGCCGGTTTAGGATTATCGCCCTAATCCCGGATTAGGTCAATTTTCGCCTGATTTGACCCTCTCCGCGCATTGGCTTATGCTCTGTCCGGCGCGCCCCACGCGCATTCCGCACCTTCTACAAGGAGAAAACCGATGAACGATCGGCCTGAATACGAACGCAGGTGGCTTGTACCTGAAATCGACCGCTCGATCCTGGGAGCGCTGCCGTCAGTACACATCCACCAGGTATACCCGGGAACTCCGACCGGCATGCGCATCAGAGTGACGGACTCGGGGTCCGACATCACCGCCGAAATGATGGTCAAGACCGGACGCGGCATCTCCAGGATGGAGCGTCCGGCGGAGATGAATCTTGCGGCGGCGCGCCTCGCGCTCAATGTGACGCCCTTCAGCACCCGGAAGCAAAGATTCTTCCTGGACGGCTGGGAGATCAACATCTATTTGGACAAGCTGGAAGGGCTGATACTCGTCGAGCGTGAGATGACATCGCCCGACTGCGTGATTGAATTCCCACCATGGATGGGCGGCGCGGTTGAAGTGACCGACACAGTCTGCGACGAGTTCCTGGCCAAGCTGGCGTACGATTTCGATGTCTCGCCCGGCGCTGACGCGTTGCGCGAGATGCTGACGCGACGCCCGCTGCGCATCGTGCTGACCGGCGGACCGTATTCCGGCAAGAGCGCGGCGATCCGGCAGATCGCCACTGAATTCTCCGGCGTCTTCCAGGCGATACCGGAAGTAGCCAGCCTGGTCGTCAAGGAACTCGGCGTATCGCCGCCCACGGACGACCGGGCCGCGCTGCGCCGCTACAATCGCGCCTTCGGCGAGATCCAACGCGCACTTGAAACCGTAGCGCTGCATCAGGCGCTGCGTGACGGCAAGCCCGCCGTCATCATGGACCGCGGCACGATGGACAACGCTCCGTATCTGCCCGGGGGCAAGGTCGAGCTCGAACGAGTCTACATGTCGACCGCCGCGGCCGAATTCGCGCGCTACGACCTCGTCGTCTTCATCCGCATGCCCGAACGGCAGGTCTACGAGCACCACCGGGCCGACAATCCGGCGCGGCTTGAGACCTACAGCTTCGCCGCGTGGTTAGAGCACCGTACCGGCATCGCCTGGAAAGGCCATCCGAACGTGATAGTCGTGCCTGACTTCCCGACCTGGGAGGAAAAGTACGCGGCAATCCGCCGCGAGGTGATGAAGCTGGTCGTTTTTCCGTAAAGATACGACGGAGCTGCAGCTCCGTCTTTTTTTATGTGACCGGAGAGACGAACGGCAACAACCGGCCTCAAGCCTGAAGCCTGGCTTCGCTCCTCTTATCAAGCCAGGCTTCAAACATGGTCTCGCTCGCATATCCGGATCGTTACCCCTCCGCGGCCCGGGTCATACGGCGAGTGCCATTCAAGGCACTCGCCGTCTGTACCCTTCGATCCCCGGCCTTGCCTGCACCAAAAAACACCACCCTTCGGGTGGTGTTTTTTGGTGGGCCGGCCGGGGATCGAACCCGGGACCTTCGGCTTAAAAGGCCGCTGCTCTACCGGCTGAGCTACCGGCCCCGGGATAAAGAGACGGAAGGAGAGAAGGTGAGAAGGAGAGAAGCATTAAATGGTTCTTCTCCCCTTCTCCCCTTCCCACCTTCCCACCTTCTCCCCTTTTAACGGGGCACTGGCACGCTATCAGAATCCGCCCCGCGTGACAAGGTACGTCGCTCTCGAGCGACGTACCAAGGCTCGCTCGCTACATCTGCGAAACTTCCGGTGCGAACTCGTCGTATCGCGATTGCAGCGACTCGGTGATATAACGCCAGTCGTCATCATCATCGATCTCCATGGTCCCGCGCTTCTCCTCCAGAAGCTCCTCCACGAGATCGTTCCACTCCTCGCGTGAAAAGGCGCCGTCATCATGCGCGCGCCCCTTCAATTCCTCGAAGAGGTCCTCGATGCTGAAAGTAAGATTGTCCATAATCCGATGGTTTTATGCCGTCGCGAGCAACGATAGCACAACTGGAGCGCATGTCGAGTCTAAGCCGCCTCGTCCACTACCCGACGCCCTTCCACGAGCTGCGTCCTCTCCTCCTTCGCCTTGGCGAGCATCTCCTGCAACACGCCTATCTCGTCCTTGAGCGCGCGGTTCTCTCCACCGGCCTTCAAGAGCCGCTCCTCCATATCCCATACCTTCCTCTCATAGTAGTCCGCCCTGATATGCACCTCCACTAAGCGGTCGCGTAGGTCGCGTGATTCCTTGTCGGCCCCCTCCGCCTCCTCGATGCACTGTTCGACGAAAGTGTCGATCTCGTCCCGCAGTTCGACGATTGGCCGACCGGACTCGGCCCAGGCGCGCAACAGGTTCGCACCGCCATCTTCGGCGAAGATCGCCTTGCCCGAATAGACCGCCATCTGTCCGGTCTGTTCCCAGAAATCCTTCGTCTCTTCATCCGCTTCGACCTGATCCAACAAAGATTCCGGTTTGACGCGCAATTCCTCGGCCGACAGGTGCTCCCCTGCCGCCAGCCTTTCCTGCAACCCCTGTTCCCGCAGTCCGATGAGACTGTCCAACTGGGTCTGCACGCGCGCGAAACGCGGATCCCTCATCCTGCCGATCAGTAGCTCGAAACGGCTGACCGCCTTCTTGTCGATGACGCGTTTATCGGCAAGCACGGTCATCAATTCCGCCTTCTTGTTGTTGACGAACTTGCCGTTCTCCAAATCCTCGTCCGTGAAAGCGCCCGCCCGTTCCATGTCCGCGAACACTCTCTCTGCCATCTTGCGATCGGCAAAGCCGTCGTTGAAGACCAGTTCCGTCGGATAATAACCGCCCTCGGATCCGAGTTTGCCTGGCGGAATTGCCAGTCGCGTGCCGCTCTTGCCGTGGCTCAATCTATCGAGCGCCACCCGGAATGCATCGGCCTGTTCCTCCCCGCCTACGAGCCGCACCGTGAACTCGTCGCCGGCATACCTGTAGACCGAGGCCTCCGCGCCTGATTCCCTGGCTGCTCTCTCCATCAGGTCGGCCGCGAACTTCAGGGCGTTATTGCCGACGTCGCGACCGCCGCCCTTGTCGAAGTACTTCAGGAAACCCATGTCGATGAAGAGAACCGAGACATCCTTCCCTTCTTCTATGTCCTTCTCCAGGTCCTCGTAATGCACGCCGCGCTCCAGCAATCCGGTGCCTTGGTCGCGGCGCGCGAACTCGCTCATGTAATCTAATCCTGCCGTTTCCCTAGCCCGGATGTCTTCCTCACTCTCGCCTTTCGGCGCTGCCTTGAAGTCCTTCATCAGCCGGTCCAATACGACCTGACCTTCGGTCCTGGCCGGTATGACCGCAAGTTCGACCTGATGTCGGAACGGTCCGAAACGCTCGGCGACCGCTGGCCGCCGCATTTCCCGAAGCCGTGCGGACACGACGTCGCTCGCTCGCACCTGATCGAGCTCCCGGCCGATGGCGTCGGACTGGACGACCTCAAAATCGGTCGCCTTGCCGAGATTCCGGCGCGCGTAATCGAGCGCCATCTCCGGTATCCTGCCGCGGTCCAGCGCGGCGAAGTCATCGATTTCCTCGAGCTCGGTATCCGTGAACATCTTCTTCATGTAGCTCTCAAAGAACGGTCTGACTTTGGCGGCGTCTCCGCCAGCCTCATCGAGCTTGCCGAGCACACGGCCGACCCGACTCTCGAACTTCATCACGTCGAGGGCGTGGTCGGCGTGCGTCGCGAGCAGTCCGAAAAGTTCGCGAGCCGCCTGGTCCGGATCGGTGATGCGTTTCCCCGGCTCCATCTCCGTCTGAAGTCCGTGGAACAGACCGACGGCATCCTTGAGCTCCATGCCCGTCGCCACAATCGGCGCCGGCTCCTTCACACCTTCGATCGTCGGACCGCGTTCCATCAGCTTCCTGACAATGACATCCTTCAGTCTCTCGCCCTCCGGTTTTTCGCCATCTCCCGCTGTCTCCCGGATGCTGACTACGAAATCATTGCCGCTGAAACGGAAGATGCTGTAAGCGTCCTGCATATCTTCGACCCCGGCATCACGAAGCGACTCGTGGACCGAGATCTCGAACATCTCCTCCGCCTTCTGCAAGGCCTTGTCGCCCGCTTCGTGACTGCCGCCCTCCTTATTGAAGCGGTCGAGTTCACCCATGTTCATGAAGACGTAGCTCTGATTCTCACCTTCCGGAATCGTGATCCCGCCATCTTCGTCAAACTTCAGCCTGGGGAGCGGCTGGATTTCCGGTCCGCCGAACATCTCCCGCTTCATCTTCTCCAAGTCCCCGATCATCTCCTTGCGGCTCAATAAGGACTGCATCTCCAGACCGAAGAATTTACGCTTGAGCGCGCCGGTATTATCGCGCTCGCTGTCGAAATACTTCAACCATTTCTCGCTGTACCGCCGCGTGGGACTGTCCTCGGGCAGTTCCTCGAGATTTTTCCTGGCTTCAGCCAACTTGTCCCTGAAGGACATCGTCCATTCGGGACCATTTTCAGGCTGACTTTCCGCTTTTTCTTCATCCATATCGTTGTCCATCAGCGTCGCTGAACGCGGTCACGTCCGGCGTGCCGCCAGCTCCGAAATCATGTCTGCCACGGCCTGCGCCGCGTCACGGCCGCCGATCGCTCGGGCCGCTTCGGACATGCGCGCGAGCCGCTCGCTGTCCGCGAGCAGGCCGTCCACCGCTTCCGCGAGCGCGGCTCCGCCGGTGCTCTCGTCAAAATACATCGCCGCGCCGTTGTCGGCAAAGAATCTCGCGTTCTCTTCCTGGTGCGACCCCGGGATGGGGACGGCCACCGCCGGCTTGCCCAGGGCGGCAAGCTCGGTCAGCGTGCCCATGCCTGCGCGCGTCACTACCAGATCGGCGGCGGCGAACGCATGACCCATCTCCTCGCCGAAGAAATCCGATCGCCGATACCGGCCCAGCACTGCCGGAAGTCCGTCATGCTTCCCCTTACCGGTAAGGTGCAGGATCTGGGCGCGGCGGCAGATCTCCGGTGCCGCATCGGCCGCGAGTAGATTCAGATTCAATGCACCGGTACCACCGCCCAGGACGAGCACGACGGGCGTCCCGATCTCCAGACCGAACCGCTCGCGCGCGACGGACGCATCGCCATTCAAGATTTCGCGCCGGACCGGATTGCCGGTGACCTTTACTTTCTTCCGCGGGAAATCACTAGCCGATTTTTCGAAGACAACGGAGACCGAGCGGCTGAACGGTGCGGCCAGCCTGTTGGCGAGCCCAGGGCGCCAGTCCATCTGATGTATATGCGCGGGGATGCGCAACAGCCAGGCGGCCCAGACCACCGGCACCGCCACGAAGCCACCGGCGCTCACGACGACATCCGGCTTCCACTTCCGCAACAGCGATAATGCGTCGAACAGCCCCTTCAGCACCAAGAACGGCGTCAGCAGATTGCTCCACGTCCAGAACCGCCTCAAACGACCGGAAGCGATGGCGCGGAAGCCCAGGCTGTACCTCTCGACCGTCTCCCGCTCCGGACCATCCGCAGTCCCGACCCAAAGAAACTCCGAGCCCGGTTCCTTCTCGGACAAGGCTTCGGACACCGCCAGAAGCGGCGTCACCGAACCCAGCGTCCCTCCTCCGGAAAAAATGACTCTCATACGCGCTGTCTCATGCGCCTCATTGCCGGCGCGTGCTGTCTCGAGATGTTGGCGACCACGCCCAAAGCTGCGAGCAGCACCATCAGCGCCGTGCCGCCGTAGCTCACGAACGGCAGGGGCAACCCGGTCATCGGGAAAATCCCGATCATTGAACCGATGTTGAACAATACTTGCGACATCACCCAACCGGCGACGCCGGCGACAAAAAGCCTCCCGAACCTGTCAGAACAGCCGTGGGCGATGCTGATGAGCCGGAGGATGAAGAACGCCATGAGCGCCAGGACAGCGACGGTCATGAAAAAACCGAGCTCCTCGGCCATCACCGCGAAGATGGAATCGCCCACCACCTCCGGCAGATACATGTACTTCTGCCGCGAATGACCGAGGCCGAGTCCGAAAAGTCCGCCGGAACCGATCGCCAGGAACGCCTGGTTGATATGATACCCCACACCCTGCGGATCCAGCTCCGGATGCAGGAAGGTCATCAGCCGGGCCGCGCGGTACGGCGCACTCTTGACCAGCAGCCACATCGCGGCGATCCCGCAGGCGAAAAGTCCGGCGAGATGAAGACGCGACGCTCCGGCCAGGAAAAGCAAGATGAAGACCGTCGCGGCGATGACCGAAAGGCTTCCCATATCGGGCTGCAGCATGACGAGCGCCGCCACCGCGCCGAGCGGCACGAGCAGCGGAAGCAATCCGCCATACAAGTCGCGCAGATCATCGGCCCCGATCCGCTCTAGCCAAGCCGCCAGATAGACGAGCAGCGCGAACTTCGCGATCTCCGCCGGCTGCAGCGAGAAGCTGCCGATACCGATCCAGCTCTTCGATGTGCCCCAGTCGGCGCCGATGCCCGGGACGAACACCAAAAGCAGCATGAATAACGACGCCACAAACAGCGGCTTGGCCAACCTCTTCCAGGCGCGATAATCGATATTGTAGGCGACGAAAAAGAGAATCGCGCCGGGCAACAATCCGAACTCCAGTTGGTGTTTGACGTACCAGTACGCGTCCCCGAACTTCTGGTAGGCAATCGGGCCGGATGCGAATGCGAGCATCACCAGACCGAACGCGACCAGGATGCCGAGCGTAATCAGGAACTTCTTGTCGGTTTGGCCATTGGACATAATCGAACGCCGGCAGGAGACCGGAGGCCGGATACGGGACGCCGTCAATCCGATCGCTTCCCGCTTCCCACTTCCCGCTTCCCGCCTTTTTTCAATACCATCGGCACCGCTTCATCCATCGATTTCACGAAGATGAATTCCATGTCCTTCTTCACCTCTTCCGGCACGTCCACGAGATCCTTGGCATTGTCCTTCGGCATCACCACCCGCTTGAGTCCGGCTCGATGCGCCGCCAGACACTTCTCTTTGACGCCGCCGATCTCCAGCACATGTCCGCGGAGCGTGATCTCGCCAGTGACAGCGACGGTGCGGCAGGTCGGATCGCCGGTCAGCAGCGAGATGAGCGCCAGGGCCATCGCCACACCGGCGGAAGGCCCATCCTTCGGGATCGCACCCGCCGGAACGTGGATGTGGATGTCGCTATCCTTGTGGAATCCCTCCTTGATGCCTAGCCCCTTCGCCGCCGATCGGACATACGAGAACGCCGCCTGCGCGGACTCCTGCATGACGTCGCCGAGCTGACCCGTCAGGATCAATTTGCCCTTGCCTGGCATGCGCGTCGCCTCAATCTGGAGTATCTCACCGCCGGTCTCGGTCCAGGCTAAGCCGTTCGCCACTCCGACCTCATCGCTGTTCCCCGCCTCGATGTGGGCGAACTGTTTCGGTCCAAGAAATACCGACAAATCAGGGCCTTCGACCGCTTTCCGGACCTTCTCGCCCTCGACCGTCCGCTTGGCGATCTTCCGGCAGACCGAACTGATGCACCGTTCCAGGTTGCGCACTCCGGCCTCACGCGTGTACGACCTGACGATGTCCTTCAGCGCCTCGTCATCGAAACTATACGCCCCTTCACCGAGGCCATTCTTCGAAAGCGACTTCGGCACCAGGTAATCCTGCGCGATCCTCAGCTTCTCGGTCTCGGTATATCCGGGGAATTCGATCACCTCCATGCGGTCCATGAGCGCCGGCGGGATGGTATCGAGCACGTTCGCCGTCGTGATGAACATCACGTCCGACAGATCGAAAGGCAGCTCCAGATAGTGGTCGGAGAATTCGCCGTTCTGTTCCGGGTCGAGCGCCTCCAAAAGTGCCGCGGTCGGATCGCCGCGGAAATCGGCGCCGACCTTGTCGATCTCGTCCAACATGAACACTGGATTGCGGCTCTTCACCGTCGCGATGCCCTGGATGATCCGTCCGGGCAGCGCCCCGACGTAGGTCCTCCGGTGTCCTCGGATCTCCGCCTCATCGCGGATGCCGCCGAGGCTCATACGGAAGAACTTTCGGCCGAGCGCCCGCGCGATGGACTTGCCGATGGACGTCTTGCCGGTCCCGGGCGGACCGACGAAACACAGTATCGAGCCGCGCATCTTGCCGACCAGCTTCTGTACCGCCAAAAACTCGAGCACACGCTCCTTGGCCTTGTCGAGTCCGAAATGGTCGTCGTCCAGGATACCCTTGGCTTTCTTGAGGTCGATATCCGAATCGTCCTTGACCGTCCACGGCAGTTCGCACAGCCATTCCAGATACGTCCGGATATACGACAGCTCCGGACTGAACGATGGCATCGCCTGCAGCCGACGATATTCCTTGAGTGCCCGCTCCCGAGCGTTCTCGGGCATGCCGGCGATCTCGATACGTTCCTGCAAGTTGTCGTCCTCGACCTTGCCGCCGAGCGAATCCAGCTCTTTTTCGATGGATTTCAGTTGTTCGCGCAAGAACACCTCGCGCTGCATCTTGTCGAGCTCCTTACCGGTCTCCGCCTGGATCTTCGAGGCCATCTGCAGGACTTTGATCTGCCGGCCGAGACCTTTGCTGATGCGATCGAGCTTCTCCTCCACGCTGGCGGACTCGAGCACGTTCTGCTTCTCCGCGACGCTCATCTCGATGTTGGCCGCGATAAGGTCGCCCAAAAGCCACGGATCGCTCATGTTGAGGATGACCAGAAGGATGTCGAAGGGCACGTTGGCGCCCATGTTGACGATGCGCCTGAACTGATTCAGGACGCTGTAGGTCAGCGCCTCGATGCGTTCGGTCTTCTTCACGGCAGGTTCGATCACCGGCTCGACGACGGCTTTGAGATACGGTTCCTGCAGCACCGCCGTGACTTTGACCCTGGCCATGCCTTCAACGAGCGCCCGGATGGTGCCGTCCTCCTGCTTCACCAGTTCGCGCACCTTAGCGAGCGAGCCGATGCCATGAAGCTGTTCCAGGACGGGCTCGTCGATTTCGGGATCCTTCTGCGCGACCACGACCACGGTACGGCCGCGCTTCATCGCCTCTTCAAGCGCCCGCACCGAACTCTCGCGTTTGACGACAATCGGCAAAGCGATGCGCGGGAAGACCACGGTGTCCCGCAATGGAATCAGCGGAATGTCTCTTTTCTTCCTGCCGTTGAAGAACTCCTGCAGGAAATCCTTGTTGTCTTTGCCGTTCATAGGGGGAAAGTCTAGGAGTCGAAAAGACGAAAAGTCTAAAAGCGAAAAAGTTTCTGGTTATTTTTCGGCTATCAAGCCGGACCCTCCAATATGCTTTTCGTCTTTTTGTCTTTTAGACTCTTCGTCTTAAACGAAGAATCCGATATCCACCAACGCCAGTATCAACCCCATCACGGCAGTGACGCCGGCGATGATCCAGAAACGCATGACGATCTTCGGCTCCGGCCAGCCGATGGCCTCGAGGTGATGATGTATCGGCGTCGACAAAAAGATTTTCTTTCCGCGGAACCTCTTCGACAGCATCTGGACGATGACCGAGAGAGACTCTAGGACGAATACGAAGCCGATGATCGGCAGCAGCAGCGCCATGTTCGTCAGCATGGCGACGATGCCCAAAGTGACGCCCAGAGACATGGCGCCCGTGTCTCCCATGAAGAAGCGCGCCGGATTGACGTTGAACCAGAGGAAGGCCAGGAGCGCACCGGCGATGATGCCGCAGAACGCGGCGAGATCGGTCTTGCCCTGAAGAAAGGCGATGGAACCGTACGCCACGAAACAGGTCATGAGCACGCCGCCTGCCAGACCGTCCAGACCGTCGGACTCGTTGACCGAGAACGCCGTCGATACGATGACGGCGATGAACACCGGCACATACCACCAGCCGATGTTGAAATTGCCGATGAACGGGACGCGGATGAGATCCCAGTCGAGCTTGAAGTAGAACCACAGCGCTCCCACCGCCGCGATTGCGGTGTAAATGAGCAGTCTGTGCCGCATGCGCAGACCGCCGCCATGCGGCCCGATTCCCCTGACATTAAAGTAGTCGTCGACCAGTCCGACGAGCGCCGAAGCGACCAACGCACCCAAGGGCAGCAAGGTCTGGGACCGGGACAGGAAATCGAAACCGGAGAAAAACTGGCCGCCGAACCAGCGGTTGCCGTAATGGAATATGAGAGCAAGGACGAGCACTGTCACCCAGACCAGGATACCGCCCATGGTCGGCGTGCCGGCCTTGCCCTTGTGAAGTTTCGAGAACACCGGCGCCGACTTCTCGTCGCGTATTTTCTTCCCCAGCTTGTGCTTATAAAGGAAATTAGCCAGGAGCGGCGTCCAGGCGATTGCGGCCAGGAAGGATAGCGTGGCCAGGAAGAAGACTTTGATGACGCTGAAAAGCCCCATAGCCGGTCAGCCGTTCAATAAAAGCGCGGCGACCCCGCCGATCGCCGTCACCACTTCAAGGAAAATGGTCAGCGACATGATCACCGGCGAAAATAGGCGATACCTTTTCGAAAGCGCCCCGGCGAAATAAGCGTTGACGAAAAACAACGCCAGCCCGAACGCAGGAAAGATGAAGATCATCCACCAAGCGCCGATCCAATCTACGCCAAGCGAGGCAGAGTAGTGCAATCGAAGGAACCGCAGCGATCCGAGCCTGAACAGCGTGAACCACATGACCAGCAGCCAATGTGCGGCCAGTATGCCCATGGCGACCGAAGCCATGAGCTCCACGGCCCGGCTATTGATGCCAAGCAGACGCTCGATTTTCCGTTCGCCGTAGGCGCGTGGGGGCATAGTTGAGAGCTGAGGAGCTAAGAAGCTAAGAAGCTAGAGAGCGACAGTCTGAAACATTGCTTTCTGGCTTCTGGGCTCCTCGGCTCCTAAGCTTCCACGCTTAAACGTAAGGTACCATCCCTATCCCCTTCTATCAATATGCACAGCCCCGCCTAATATGCGCCTTAACCCCGATGGCCAGCCTGGTATATAATATGGTAAAATATATAGGAACTATGTTAAGCGATGAACTGCTCAAAAAAATCCTCCGGGAAACCAAGACTTTCGACGCCAAAGGCCTGAAAGAGCTTGTGGACGAGGTCCAAGCCAAGGACCCGAACATGCCGCTCGAGGCTTACCTTCTTAAGGAGAAGAAGATGCCCGAGGAGATGCTTTACCGCATCGCGGCACAATTCTACAAACTGCCGTTCGTCAACCTGCGCGATCAGCCCATCCGGCGCGACATCCTGTTCATCATTCCGGAACCGATAGCCGTGTCGCATAAAATCATCGCCTTCGAACAGACGGAGGACGAGCTTTTCGTGGCGACGCTCGAGCCGACCGACCTCCAGACGTTCGAATTCATCAAGCGCAAGACCAACCTGCGCCTCAAAGTCCATTATACCAATCCTTCGTCATTCGAGCAGACTTTGAAGCAGTACCGTCAGAGCCTGTCGGCTGAACTCGGCGCGCTGACCGCCATCCCGACCGGAGAGGAGGGCGAAGCGACTCCGGAAGAGGCGGCTGAACTGTCGAAGCTCGCCGAGGACATCCCGATCGTACGCGTCGTCGACTCCATCCTCGAACACGCCATTCTCGAAGGCGCGTCGGACATCCACATCGAACCTACGGACCGCGAGGTCGCCGTTCGCTTCCGCGTGGACGGCGTGATGAAACGGGTGATGAATTTCCCTAAAGTGATCTCCGCGGGAATCGTCGCGCGCATCAAGATACTCTCCAACCTGAAACTCGACGAACATCGTCTGCCGCAAGACGGACGCTTCAAGATCGAGAATCCCAACTACAAATTCTCGATGCGCGTCTCGATACTGCCAGTACAGGACGGCGAAAAGATCGTCATGCGTCTTTTGTCGGAGACGGCGGCGGCGCTGACTCTGGACCAACTCGGATTCCGTCCGGCGGAGAAAGACACGGTCCTGCGCAACACCAACAAGCCGCACGGCATCATCCTCGTAACCGGTCCGACCGGCTGCGGCAAGACGACGACGCTCTATTCGGTCCTGGCCTTGCTGAACACGCCTGAAGTTAACATCTCGACCATCGAAGACCCGATCGAGTATCGCATGCCCGGCGTGAACCAGAGCCAGGTCAATTCTAGGATCGGCTTCACTTTCGCCGGCGGGCTGCGCGCCCTGATGCGTCAGGACCCGAACATCATCATGGTCGGCGAGATCCGCGACGAAGAGACCGCCGGCATCGCGGTGCAGGCGGCGCTGACCGGCCACCTCGTACTCGGGACGCTGCACACCAATGACGCGGCCACGTCTTTACCGCGCCTTGCGGACATGAAAGTGCCGCTGTTCCTGATCGCCTACACCACCAACATGATCATCGGCCAGCGTCTCGTGCGCAAGGTCTGCCAGCACTGCCTGCGTTCCTACCGCCTGCCGAAGCGCACCATCAGC
>Ga0265297_10008635_pt1 | contig 13509 bp, 9 predicted proteins | sample Munlanlwell13791_FD_192502 | JGI IMG/M metagenome (GOLD analysis project Ga0265297, IMG submission 192502) | Leachate microbial communities from a municipal landfill in Southern Ontario, Canada - Leachate well 137-91 | ecosystem: Engineered > Solid waste > Landfill > Unclassified | place... | reverse complement strand
GCTCAAGAATATCGAGAATTTTTTCCGAATAATGAAGTGCATTATTTTGTTTCTTATTACGATTACTACCAACCAGAGGCTTACATGCCAGTCACTGATACATATATTGAAAAAGAAGCGATGATAAATGAAGAAATAGACCGACTTCGCCATGCTTCCACCCAAGCGCTTCTTACGAGAAAAGATGTGATAATCGTCGCTTCGGTCTCTTGTATTTATGGATTAGGAAGTCCAGAAGAATATCTGGACGTAAATATGCAGATTGAAAAGGGAATGGTTTCTTCACGACAAGATTTGATAAAAAAACTTGTTAATATCCATTTTGAGAGGACAAATGCCGATTTGAAGCCGGGACAATTTAGAGCAATTGGTAATTCCCTTGAAATAATGCCTGTGAACGAAAAGATAATAATAAGAGTGGATATTAAAGATAATAAAGTCGCAAAGATTTCAAAAATTGATTCAGTTTCTAGAACTATAAAAGAAGATAGTATAGATCAAATTTTTATTTTTCCGGCTAAACATTTTATTACGAACAAAGAACAGCAAGCAAATGCAGAAAAAAGTATTAAACTGGAACTAGAAAAACAATTGGAAGTTCTTAAAAAAGGAGGACATAATTTAGAGGCTGAAAGATTAAAAAGAAGAACAAGTTATGATCTAGCTCTCATTAGAGAAGTTGGATATTGCAATGGTATAGAAAATTATTCAAGGCATTTTTCTGGTAGAAAACCAGGAGAAGCTCCAGACACGCTTCTTGCATATTTTCCGCACAAGGCAGATGGAACCCCAGATTTCCTCACTATTATAGATGAATCACACGTTACAATTCCTCAAATCCGTGGAATGCAGGCAGGAGATGCTTCCAGAAAAAAAACACTTGTGGATTATGGTTTTAGATTGCCGAGTGCAAAAGACAACAGACCTTTGAATTTCAAAGAATTTGAAGAAAGAGTTGGACAGACTATCTACACCTCTGCAACTCCAAGTGATTATGAAAGAGAAAACTCTGAGCAAATAGTAGAACAGGTTATCCGACCGACAGGGCTTGTAGATCCGATAGTTGATATTAAACCAATCACAGAAGTTAAAGGAAAAAGTAAATCTCAAATATATGATTTTATAGATGAAGCTTTAAAAGTTATAAAGGGTGGAGGAAGAGTTATTGCTACGACACTTACCAAAAAAATGGCGGAGGACTTGAGTGAATATCTGAAAGAAAAAGGTGTCAAAGCAGAATATTTGCACAGCGAAATAAAAACAATAGATAGAATAGATATTCTTACAAATTTCAGAAAAGGGAAGTTTGACTGTGTTGTGGGGGTAAACCTTCTCCGAGAAGGACTTGATTTGCCGGAGGTAGAATTTATCGGAATATTAGATGCTGATAAGGAGGGTTTTTTGCGTTCCGATACATCTTTGATTCAAACTATCGGTCGTGCAGCCAGAAATGCAGCTGGGCGTGTAGTTCTGTATGCGGACAATATTACAGGCTCCATAGAAAGAGCTTTGGGAGAAACCAATAGACGCAGAGAAAAACAAATTGCTTATAATAAAAAACACGGGATTACTCCAAAAACAATTATAAAAAATATTCATGATATAGCCGAACATTTGCGAAGCGATCATGACAAAGCTGTGGCTGAACTTTTGAAAATAGATTTGGATATGATTAACAAAAAGCCTGTAAAACTTATCAAACAAAAAGAAGCTCAGATGAATGATGCCGTTAAAATTCTAGACTTTGAATCCGCAGCGATATTGAGGGATGAAATCGCAGTACTAAAAGATAAGATTAAAGACAGAAAAATAAGAAGTAAAATTTTATGATAAGATCCATATAAAATATGAAGTGTAAGTTATGTTTACAGGAAAAAGATCTTTTAAAAAGATCTCATATAATACCAAACTTTATGTATAAGGAATTGTTTGATGAAAAACATATTCTTGTAAAAATAGATTTATCTACAAATAAAGATGATTTAGTTCAAAGCGGAGAATATGAAGCAAATATATTATGTAAAGACTGTGATAATTCAATATTAGGTGGTTTAGAAAATTATGCAAATAATGTTTTATATGGCGGTAATATTAAAGGTATAAGTATGGTAAATGAAATAAATAAACATAACGTTTCCTATACAAAATGTAGTGGTATTGATTATAAAAAATTTAAACTTTTTTTGTTATCAATTATTTGGCGTTCTAGTATATCAAGTAAAAATTTCTATAATTTTGTAGATCTTGGACCATATGAAGAAATAATTAGAAAAATGATTATAGATAATGATCCCCAAAGACAAATAGACTTTCCTTGTATTATATGTAGCTACAGACACAATAAAGGATTACCATACCAAGTAGTAAGTCAACCAAGAAAATTTAGAAATAATAAAGGTAAGACGCAATATTCAATTTTAATTGGTGGTATATTATATATCTTTATAATTGCTCAAAATTATGTGGATGATGTGGTAAAGGAAGCAGTAATTAACGAAAATGGAGAGATCAAAATACTACACATAGAATCAGACCAGGCAGGAAAAATACTTAGTAGATCGTTTGGAGAAATGGATAAAAATCTATTTGATCAAAAAAGTTAAAATAAGAGTTTGCTAAACTAATAAAGTATAGTAAGATGATCCACACACAACCCCTAAGCGTAAAGCAAAGGGGCATTTAGTGTTTTATAAAGATGATGAAAAAAGAAACAAAAACAGGTTTTAATGAAATAGCGGAACAAATTATTGTAAAAGGGGCCAGAACACATAACCTCAAGAATATTACTGTGGAAATGCCTCGCAATAAAATGATTGCTGTGACCGGACTTTCTGGATCAGGAAAGTCGTCTTTTGCTTTTGATACTATTTTTGCAGAAGGACAGAGGAGATATGTGGAGTCGCTTTCTTCCTATGCCAGACAATTTTTGCGACAAATGCAAAAGCCGGATGTGGATGAAATTATTGGACTCTCTCCAGCTATTTCAATAGATCAAAAATCTCGTTCAAATAATCCTCGTTCCACTGTGGCAACCATTACCGAGATTTATGATTACCTCAGAATCCTTTTTGCAAGAGTTGGTAAACCTCATTGTCTTATTTGCAACAGAGAAATTAAAAAACTTTCAAAAGAAGAGATAGTGGAGACAATTATAAAAAATATTTCCAATATTCCGAGTCAAAGTAAAAAAGAGATACTTGGAGTTGAATATGACAAAGATAAAGTAAAAATTTTTGCACCAGTTGTGGTGGGCAGAAAGGGTGAATATTATCAACTTCTTTATGATTTTCTAGAAAAGGGTTATGAATTTGTAAAAATTGATGGGGAACTAAAAAATCTGAGAAATCAAATAATTTTAGCGAAAAATAAAAGGCACAATATAGATGTTTTGGTAGACGAATTTTACGTAAGTGAATTTAAGCACAAAACTGATGGAATTAGAGCACGTCTTAGTGATGCTATAGAAAAGGCTGTAGGAGAATCAAATGGACTTTTGAAAATAGAAACAGGTGAGGGAGAAAAACTAATGTCTGTGAAATTTATGTGCCCATATGATGGATATTCATATCCGGAAATAGAACCACGACTTTTTTCTTTTAATTCTCCATACGGTGCGTGTACGGAATGTAATGGTCTTGGAACGAAACATTTTTTTAGTGAAGAACCATGTGATAAATGTAAAGGTGCCAGACTTCGTGAAGAGGCACTTCATGTGATTCTTGGTGGCATAAATATAGTTGATTTTACTGCAAAGTCTATTACAGAGGCCAGAGATTTTCTTATTGAGCTGGAACTTACTGATACTGAAAATGAGATTTCCAAGGTTATTTTGAAAGAAATAGAATCTCGTCTGGATTTTATGATAAATGTTGGTATAGAATATCTTTCATTAAATAGACGAGCGCATACACTTTCTGGTGGAGAAGCACAGAGAATTCGCCTTGCGTCACAGCTGGGGTCAGGACTTGTCGGCGCTTTGTACGTTTTGGATGAACCAACTATCGGTCTCCATTCTAGAGATAATGCTCGACTTATCAAAACACTTTTGAGTTTGAAAGATATGGGGAATACCATAATTGTCGTCGAACATGATGAAGAGACAATTTTTGCTTCTGACTACCTTGTAGATATTGGCCCTGGTGCAGGTATTCACGGAGGACATGTGGTGGTAAGTGGATATCTTGATAAATTACTTTTGGCAAAAAATAATGATTCTGAATCGCTGACTCTAGATTATTTGCGAGGAGACAAAGTAATTAAAACTCCGAAGAAAAGAAGAGACCAAGATAAAGGTTCAATAAAAATTCGTGGTGGAAATATTTATAATATAAAAAATATAAATATAGACATACCTCTCGGAAAGCTTGTTTGTATTACAGGTGTTTCTGGCTCCGGAAAATCATCTCTTGTCTATGAGATTTTGCATAAAAATTTACAAGCAAGGTTTGACAGAAGATATAGAAGCAATGAAGTGTTTAACTGTAAATCATTTAGCGGTTCAGAATATTTGGCAAGAGTAATAATGATAGATCAGTCGCCGATAGGGCGTACCCCTAGATCAAATCCTGCGACTTATACAGGTGCTTTTACATTTATTCGTGATATGTTTGCTTCTACTGTAGAGGCGAGAGAAAAAGGATGGAAAGCAAACAGATTTTCTTTCAATGTGGAAGGAGGTAGATGTGAGGCTTGCCAAGGAAACGGAACAATAGAAGTAGAAATGCATTTTTTGCCGACCGTATATGTGCCTTGTGATATTTGTGGAGGAAAAAGGTTTATGAAGGAGACACTTGATGTAAAATACAAAAAGAAAAATATCTTTGAAGTTTTGGAAATGACGGTTGAAGAAGCACTTACTTTTTTCCAGGATATTCCCGGAATTTATGACAGGATAAAAACATTAAATGATGTTGGACTTGGATATTTAAAACTTGGACAGTCGGCAACGACACTTTCCGGTGGAGAAGCGCAAAGGGTCAAAATAGCTTCAGAACTTTATAGACCACATTTACAAAAAACAATCTATCTTTTGGATGAGCCGACGATAGGGCTTCACTATGAAGATGAGAAAAAACTGATAGAAATATTACAAAAACTTGTAGATGCAGGAAATACAGTAATTGTCATTGAACATAATATGGATTTTATAAAATCAGCCGACTATGTAATAGATATCGGACCTGAAGGAGGAACAAATGGTGGAGAAATAATTGCAAAAGGAACTCCAGAAGATGTGTCTAGAAATGAGAAATCATATACAGGAAAATATTTGAAGAAAGTTTTAAAGAAATAAAAAAAACGCGTGCGACTGCTCACACGCGTTTCAAGTACAAAATTGCAGGAATTATGTCGGAAGGACAATATGCCAGAGATCAAGAACAAAATTAACCAAAGCAGATCCTACGACAATAATTACCATAAGAACCAAAAATTGTTCTGACGAAATCACTGTACTTCTCCAGATAAAGCGATTTAATTTGAAGTCAGAGTCATCTTTGAATTTTTTATAAAAGGAATAATGATGTCCAATTTCCACGATCATTTCTTTAATGATAAAGAGGAAAGAAATGACGCAGAGCACAGCCAAAACTGATGACACCACAATTAAAAACCAAATTCCAATCAATGTGGTCATAAGAGTCTCCTTTTTCTTATTGAGGACTTCTGTAAAAAATGCTATAACAAATTATATGAAAAGTAAAGAGTTAACAAAACTAAGACTTCCTGACGCTCCTGGTGTATATTTCTTTAAAAAAGATAATACAGTTTTGTATATTGGAAAAGCGACTTCACTAAAAGATAGAGTGAAAAGTTATTTTTCTAATGATTTACTTGAGACAAGAAATCCACTTATTGCAGATATGGTTTTGATTGCAAATAAATTGGAGTTTCAGAAAACTAATTCTGTTTTAGAAGCCCTTATCTTAGAAGTAAATTTAATCAAAAAATACCAGCCAAAATATAATACAAAAGAAAAAGACGATAAGAGTTTTAATTTTGTAATTATCACCGACGAAGATTTTCCAAGAGTTTTGCTTGTACGCGGAAGAGAAATAGAAAAAGGTTTACCTTATAAAATTAAAGAAAAATTCGGTCCGTTCACAGATGGAGCGTCTTTGAGATTGGCGATGAAAATAATACGAAAAATTTTCCCTTTCAGAGACAAATGCATGCCTCTTTCCGGAATGCCATGTTTCAATAGACAACTCGGACTTTGCCCTGGTGTTTGTGATGAAACAATAAACAAGAAAGATTATTCAAAGACAATTAAAAATATAAAAATGTTTCTTTCTGGAAAAACGAGCAATTTAGAAAGAAGTTTGAAGAAAGAAATGAATGTTTTATCAAAAAAACAAGAATTTGAAAAAGCGGGAGAAATTAAAAGACAGATTTTTTCCTTGGAACATATTCAGGATATTTCTCTTATAAAAAATTATGAAAGTGTCATAACAAAAAGTTTCAGAATAGAAGCTTATGACGTTGCGCATCTTTCAGGTACAAACGTAGTTGGCGCGATGACTGTTTTTCAAAATGGCGAAATGGAAAAAAGAGAATATAGAAAATTTAAAATTAGTAACTCCACAAACGACGATCTAAAAGGTTTAGAAGAAATTCTTGAAAGACGATTTAAACACATAGAGTGGCAAATGCCGAATATCGTGGTAGTAGATGGAGGACAAAATCAAATCAATATTGCCAAAAAAGTGTTGCATAAAAACGGCTTTAATATTGAAGTAGTTTCTGTATTGAAAAGTGACAATCATAAGCCAAAAGCTATTATTGGCAATGAACAAATTATAAAAAAATACAAGAAAGAAATTTTACTTGCAAATAACGAAGCGCACAGGTTTGCTATTAAATATCATAGGAACCTAAGAAGCAACATTGATTATTAAAAAGCTTCTGTTAGTATGTTGAAAGAAGTTATTTTGATAAAATAAACAAAATCAGAAGGGATGGCACTATGCTAATCTTTAACAACCCCGAGACATTAAAAGATTTGAGCGACTGGCAGATTGCTCGCCTCATAATTAGTTCTCTTTGGAACCAATATGATGTAAGTGGAATATCCTATGGGCGAAGCCTTAGAGCAGCGCTATTGGAAACTATTGTTTTCAATACTGACAAACCTTCATATGAGTTTTTTTTAAATGATCTCGAAAATGAAGCAAAAAAGAGAGGAGGCATTGGGGAACCAAATCAACTTGTACTCAATCTTGGTTTAGCAGGGCTACCTAGCCATCATTTCTTTTGCTTTGTTATTAGGGAAATAAACCGTTGGTATATAGATTATGCACACGATACGTATGGTCCTATCTTAATATATGAGAGAAGGATGATCGGTATTTTATTTTCTTTAATGCTGGTGAATGAGCACCTTCGCCAGTTTGATGAAAAGGGAATCAGATACTCAGCGGATGAGCTACTGGATGAAGGAAAAGAAATAAATTACACTGCAAATAATTGCAGTGGTAATAGTCTCGCAATGTTTTCTTAAATAACCCGTTGTCGGTAAAAACCCGTTCCTTGTCTATCAAGGACGGGTTTTATTTTATTGACAACTCCTAAAAGATAAACTACCATTGCTTTAGATAAAGAAAGGAGGTGTTTTGATGAAAAAACGGTTCTTGCTCAACGAAACCATGTATGATGAGGATAAATGGGTCGAAGTGTCTGAAGATGAATTTGCTAAAGCAGTTCATACAGCCGGCTTCGACTCCGGAATGTTTCAAGGAACCACGACCAAATCCTTCTCTACAGATCAGCCGGTTAAATATAAACGGGGAAAAGTTGTTGAAGCTTGATATTTGATAACGACCTCGTTTGAAAAACCACACAGCTTTCTGTGTGGTTTTTAATTTTAGTTACAGATGTTATAATAAAAATATATGCAACGAATAAAAGTCGCAGTATTGCGTGGTGGTCCATCAAATGAGTATGAAGTTTCTCTGAAAACAGGCAAAAGCGTTTTAAACAATTTACCCGACAAATACATTCCCACAGATGTTTTAATAGATAAAAAGGGAATTTGGCATGTGGACGGCGTTCCTACTATTCCAGCGAGGATTTTTCAGGCGAATGACATTGTTTTTAACGCAATGCATGGCGAATATGGAGAAGATGGAAAAGTTCAACAACTCCTGGATCAATTTGGTGTTAAATATACCGGTTCAAAAGCTCTTGGTTCAGCTCTTGGTATGAACAAAATTCTTGCAAAAGAGATTTTTGTAAAAAATAAAATTAAAACTCCTGTTTATAAAGTAGTGAAGAGGGGGGAAGATTTATCTGAAATTTCCCACAAACTTTTTAAATCATTTCCTATGCCGGCCATAGTAAAACCGCATGGTAGTGGATCATCTGTGGGTGTAGCTATAGCAAAAAATATCTCTGAACTTGAGATGACTTTAGAAAATGCTTTTAAATATTCCGATAATGCAGTTGTAGAAGAATTTATTTCCGGAAGAGAGGGAACTTGTGGAGTAGTAGAAGATTTTCGCGGAGAAAAAATTTATTCTTTATTGCCGGTAGAAATTATCAAACCCATTAATTCCGGTTTTTTCGACTATAATGCAAAATATAACGGTCAATCTCAAGAAATTTGTCCCGGCAATTTTTCTATAAAAGAAAAAAAGATTATGCAAGAGATGGCGATAAAAGCTCACGAAGCCTTAGGACTCAGGCACTATTCCAGATCTGATTTTATTATTCATCCGAAAAGGGGAGTTTATATTTTAGAAATTAATACTTTACCTGGACTTACAAGTGAATCTCTGTTACCAAAATCTTTGAAAGCTATCGGTTGCTCTTTATCACATTTCTTGGATCATATCATTACTTTAACTTTAGAAAATAAATAAAAAAATGCTGTGCTCTCTGGACGAGAGCACAGCACCAACTTAAACTCTTACGATACATTCATTTGCTAGAAGAACAGCTTTAACATCGGCCTCGTGTCCTGAACATTCCGAAACAATATGGCCGACAAAGTATCCGTTTCTGCACAACAAGCTCAACGCACCGAGTGTATCAAGCGTGGCATGATGGACAATCTCTCTGAGCAAGTCTCCTTTTTCGTGTTCTTGTGGCCAAAGTATAGACTTGTGATGTGGCCAATTGAGCACAGGGGAAACCACCCGTGAGAGATGATACAGAACTGTAGGATAACCAAGTGGCTTGGCGCGACAGATATGCTCGAGCAACTCGTTGTCAGGAAATTGAAACACGTGTCGATATGTTCCTTTTCCAGAAAATGAACGAGTAATATCGAGAGTTAATCTTCCATCAGAGGACGGTCTAATCTCCGTAAAGGCCTTTCTGCCACCTCGCATGTTTTTATATTCGTATCGAACGGTTTTAGAAACTGAATATAAAGGAACATTTATTTTCTCAGTGACACAGGCAGGTTGTATTGCTTTCCATAATCCAATTGCTCCACCATCATACGGAGGCCAACCAATTCCGCCAATCTCCAGATTACCAATAAGATTAAAGAAACGAAGCACTCCGATGTGTTCGTAGACAGGTAACGTTCCGAATCTGTTAACCAGTTCAATTCGACGATTCTTCTCTTGAATAATATCTGGTCCGATCTCATGCATTTTTTTTGAAACAGACGGTCCTCTCCAGAACCAAGAACCAGGTATTTCCCCAGAGTGGGGCGTGAACTTCAGCTGTGCTTTTCTTCCAAAAAAATTCCGACCTTCATAAACTATTGGTTTTTTAAGAACAAATGCTTTTTGTGTGGACATAGACCATACCCTTTCTTTTTTTTAAAAATCCTAAGTTACATTACAATATTTAAGATAAAAAGTAAATAAATATTGAATTTTCGCTAATCTATGCTATTCTGGTTTTTATCTGGGCCCGTAGTTCATCTGGCTAGAACGCCTCATTTGCAATGAGGAGGTAAGCGGTTCGAGTCCGCTCGGGTCCACAAAATTAACGCCGAAAGGCGTTTTAATTTTGTGGACCCGAAGCAAGCAAATAGTTTTGCTTGCGTGCGGACTCGAACAGCGGAGCCATATTTTGTCAGCAGACAAAATGGCGAGCTGGTGCCCAGACAAAGTTGAGCGACGGCGAAACTTTAGTCGCGGGAGAGATTCCGCTCTATCTTTTTAATGTTTTTTCACCTTGACAATTAATATTATTAGGTATATAATACCAGTTGAAATGGAATCAATGTGATTTCATACTAAACCGTGGTGAAAACCACATCGTGTTCTTTAAAAAATAGGAGGAAAGTAAAATGAAACTAAAACTTAGTTTCGCATTTGCGTTCGTATTCGCAATGTCAGTAGTTACGTTAACAGCAGCAGTCAGTGATTTCAGCTGTGTGACAAACACTGACGGCACGATCACAATCACAGGATACAATGGTTCCGGCGGCGCAGTTGTTATCCCCTCGACTATAGAGGGTAAAACTGTCGTCAGTATTGGAATTCAGGCGTTCTATGGTTGCTCGGACATAACCGGTATTACTATTCCCAATAGTATTACCAGCATAAGGAAAGGCGCATTTGTCGGCTGTTCTGGTTTAACCAGCGTTACGATTCCCGACAGTGTCACTTATATAGGGAGTACAGCATTTGCTAGTTGTATCGGATTGACTAGCATTGTTATCCCCGATAGTGTCACTTACCTTGGAGGTAATCTGTTTCTTTTTTGCGACAATCTGACCGCAATCACAGTGGGCGAAGGGAACTCCGTCTACAGCAGTGTGACCGGAATATTGTTCAATAAAGATCAGACCGCTCTCTTGGAATATCCACCGGGCAAAGTTGGAAGCTATGCAATATCCAACTGTGTCACGAGGATCGGGGTTGGTGCATTCGTTAATTGCACCAGCTTGTTTGGAATCACTATTCCCAATAGTGTTACCAGCATCGGTCACGGCGCGTTTGTTACTTGCAACAGTCTGAATAACGTCACAATTCCGGACAGTGTTACTAGCATCGGAAAACTTGCATTCAGTGGTTGCGCTAACCTGGTCAGTGTCACGGTCGGAAACAGTGTTACAAATATCGGAGATGATGCATTTTCATGGTGTAATCATCTGACCAGTATCACGATTCCTGACAGTGTCACTCGTATTGGGAGCAATGCATTTTATTCCACCCGACTGACCGACATCACTATCGGAAACGGAGTGACTTATATCGGGGACGAAGCATTTGGATGGTGTACTCTTTTGAAGGGTATCTATTTCAAAGGAAATGCCCCCGGTCTTGGTTTGGGTGTGTTCGGAATTGTTGATCACAATGCGATCGTTTATTACTTGCCGAAAACTACAGGATGGGGGCCAACATTTGGAGGTCTTCATACTGTTCTCTGGCAAGGATGGCGCAGTGCAATTGGCCCGACGATCAAAGCCAACGACGCATTGACAGAAGTCAGCGTCAATCATCCCGAGAACTTATCGGTGACTGTGGCGATGAATGCCGGACCTTATGTAGGAGTACCTCACGATTGGTGGATTGTTGCTCTTGCCGGACAATCTTGGTACTACCTGAACAGTTCCATACAGTGGGTACCCTTTGATGGTAATCTTTCAAATTGCCGTCCAGTGTACCAAGGTGGTCTGTTCAATCTGCCGACCACGGAAGTGTTGGATGCGACCGGTTTACCAGTCGGTTCCTATACATTCTGGTTTGCAGTTGACAGCCAAATGGATGGAATTCTGGATGTAAACGACAACGGATCATTCCTATTTGATTCGGTGGAAGTAAACATTCAGTGAGAAGCAGTGGAGCCCCGCGCGTTTTGCGCGCGCGGGGCTCTTTTTTTTGTCTCGATTTAGATTTCATTATCTATTTCTGATATAATTTAATTATAAAAATATGGCACAAAAAATATTTTCATTCATTAAGAAATATTATCTTTTTATCATAGTAGGTCTCGTTGTAGTTGTAGGGGGATTTTATTTATTTTCTGTCACCCAAAACAATATTTTAAAAAATAAAATTGGGCAAATGATTATAGTTGGATTTCGAGGAACAGAAGCTTTAAAAAATTCTTATATAACCAATGTCATCAGAGATCTAAAAGTAGGAGGGGTAATTTTGTTTGATTATGATGTTCCTTCCGAAAGTCGACCCAGAAATATAACCAGTCCGGAACAAACAAAGAAATTGATTTTAGAACTAAAAAAATATTCCAGTACTCCACTGTTTATCTCCGTAGACGCTGAAGGTGGATATATAAATCGTTTAAAACCAAGATACGGTTTTCTTCCCATAATGTCAGCTAAGGAAATGGGAAGTGGTCAAGGGACAAGCACTACAGCAGGTGAATCAGAAAAACTTTCTCTTGAATTGAAAAACCTAGGATTCAACATGAATTTTGCCCCAGTTGTAGATGTGGATATAAATCCCAAAAATCCCGTCATTGGTGGATTAGAACGTTCTTTTTCAGCTGATCCACAGAAAGTTTTTGAACAAGCAAAAACGTTTATTGAAAAACAAAAAGCAAATGGAATCATCAGCGTAGCCAAACATTTTCCCGGCCATGGCAGTTCAGAAAACGATAGCCACTTGGGATTAGTTGATGTAACAAAAACTTACAAAATTGAAGAACTGATTCCATATCGAGAGCTTCAAAAAGAGGGGATTTTGGAAGTTGTAATGACTGCTCATATAATAAACACACATATAGACATAAAATATCCAGCCACACTTTCTCCAAATTTTCTTCAAAATATTTTACGAAAAGATATAGGTTTCAAAGGAGTTATTGTGTCGGATGATATGCAGATGAATGCAATAGCCAGCAACTATGGGTTTGAAGAAGCAGTGACGAGAGCTATAAATGCAGGTTGTGACATTCTTATAATTTCAAACAACAGCACATCTCTCTATGACGAACAATTGCCTTATAAAACTATTGATATTATTTACAAAGCAGTAAAAGATGAAAAAATTTCTAGAAAAACAATAAACGAGTCGTATGATCGTATAATGAAGCTTAAAAGACAATATAATATTCTTTAGATAAATAATGTCAGCCAATATTTGACAGTTTATTTTTAACTATGTATATTCCTAAATAGGTTGTAAAATCATTTTGATTTTACAAAGAAGTATTGAAATAGAAACGTTCGTTGAGAAAGGACAGTAAAAAATGAAAAAGTACAAAGTTGCAGTAGTTGGGGTTGGAGTAGTCGGAACCGAAATGGTGAGACTGCTAATCAAACGAAAATTTCCATTTGATTCGCTGACTATTCTTGCTCGAACAGAGCGAGAAGAAGTAATTGACGGGATTTCGTATCTTGTCAAAAAGACGACACCTGAAGCGTTTGAGGGAATAAACTTCGCATTTTTTGCCGGGACGGAAGGTGAAAAAGGTGCATCCCAATTGTTTGGCTGGGAAGCGGTAAAACGTGGATGCATCGTGATTGATAATGGCGATGACTTTCGGATGAATTCAAGCGTTCCACTCGTGATTCCTGAAATCAACCCGGACGCGCTGAAAAACCACAAGGGCTTCATCGCAAATCCAAATTGCAGTACGATT
>Ga0265297_10008634_pt1 | contig 13509 bp, 14 predicted proteins | sample Munlanlwell13791_FD_192502 | JGI IMG/M metagenome (GOLD analysis project Ga0265297, IMG submission 192502) | Leachate microbial communities from a municipal landfill in Southern Ontario, Canada - Leachate well 137-91 | ecosystem: Engineered > Solid waste > Landfill > Unclassified | place... | reverse complement strand
TGATGGCAATCAGGGTCACCGGTTTAAAAGATGCTTTTATCTCCACGATGGAAAAACTTGGCGAGCAGAATCTTGCGGACAAAAATCCCCATCCCATAATTAAATTTTTCTTTTTTGATCATCCGCCTATCAATGAGCGCATTAGCACGGCAAAGTCAAATTTTTAGAGATATCCGCCAGGAAGCCCTTGATTGGTGCAAGGGGAAAAACTGGCAGTGGCGCCTTTTGATCCTGGCCTGGTTTGCCTATGTTTTATTCAGGCACCTGAATGATCCGATGTATAACAGTATCCTCGGGGCCCTTAACTTAGGCATCCACGAATTAGGGCATTTTGTTTTCGGCTTCTTTGGCAATTTTTTAGGGGTCTTGGGAGGTACATTACTACAGTGTTTTGTGCCGGTTTTATCAGTAGCAAATTTTTATCGCCAGAGGGATTTTTTTGCGATTGCCTTGAGTTTTGGCTGGCTATCCACAAATTTTTTTGATGTAGCCAGATACATTGCCGATGCCCGCGCAATGGAGCTTCCGCTGGTCAGCCCCTTTGGCATGGGTGTCATACACGACTGGAATCATCTGTTGGGCAGGATGGGGTTATTGGAATATGATCATATGTTTTCTTTTTCTATCAAAGTATTAGCGGTTATCAGTATGCTGGCCTGCCTTGTTGCGGGAGGTTGGCTTATCTGGCAGATGAAATTACAGAAAGAGGAGAATTAACCATGGATAATACAAAAACGAGATCCTTAAGGAATATCGAAGAAAAGATGAAGGGGATGGATGAAGGGTCGCTGCGGTTCCACATACTCGAGAGCGCGAAAAACTTTAAGACATCCTGGGTAGAACTCGGCCGCTCACTTTATTCTGTATGGAGGGATAAGCTTTATAAAGAGTGGGGCTTTAATAATTTTGATACCTATGTTTCCCGCGAGATAGGCATAAGGAAGCAGACGGCGATGAAACTCCTGCGGTCTTATTCTTTTCTGGAACGGGAAGAGCCGGGATATCTTAAGGAAAATCTTGCTGAGTCCGCAGATGTCGCTTCGCTGCCGGGTTATGAATCCATCGATGTATTACGCCTGGCGAAGAATAAGAAAGCCTTAAGCGACGGAGATTACGTGCATTTAAAGAAGGAGATCTTTGAAAAGGGCAAGGATGCCAGAGAAGTAAAGCGCGATCTTACGGCCCTGATGAGGCAGAGAGAAGAATTAGATCCCGAAGAGGCACGAGAAAAGAGGAAGCTTTCTACGGTAAAAAGATTCCTTTCCGCCTTAAAATCATTGAAGAATGAAATTGAGTCTTCGAAGCTGCTGCCCGCACCATTGATTAGAGAAGTACAAAACTTGATCAGTAAATTAGAAGCGGAAGTTTTATAGGCCTAAAAAATCTACGATAATTTTAGCGGCGCGGCTGCTTGCGCCGTTTTCTCCGAGTGAGTTTTTTACTGCGGCAAGTTTGATTTTGATATCGTTTAATTTTTGGGGATCGTCGAGGATGCCGATTACATAATCGGCAATTTTTTTAGGGCTCGCGTTATACTGGATAAATTCCGGCACGATTTTCTCTCCCGCCACTAAATTCACCATCCCGATATAGGGGACTTTCACCTGCGGACGGTAGAGCAGGTAATTTAAGGCATTCATCTTGTATATTATACAGAAGGGTTTTTGCATTATTGCGGTCTCTAGTGTCGCCGTGCCTGAACAGACCAGGCAGAAACTAGCGATATTCAAACAGTCATAAGCCCTGCCTTCGATAATTTTTAAATCCAGATTAAATTTTCCGGTTATACGGTTATAGATTCCCTGGTCTACATAATTAGACTTGGCGATTACAAATTGAGCATCGTGTTTGTTCCTGGCAATAAGCCCGCAGGCCCGAAGCATTATAGGCAGGACATTTTCTATTTCTTGTTTACGCGAACCGGGCAGGAGGGCGATAGTTGTTTTGTTTTCAGATAACCCCAGCTTATCTAAGAAAGCTTTTTTCTCTTCCTGGGGTTTGACGGTATCCAGGAGCGGATGGCCGACGAACTCCGCGTCTATCCCGTATTTTTTGTAGAATTTCTCTTCGAACTTGAAGATCACGAGCATTTTTCGGATATATTTTTTTATGGTTTTGACCCTGCCTATCCTGGAGGCCCATACCTGGGGGCTGATATAGTAGATGATGGGGATAGAGCTAGCGATTCTTTTAGCCACTCTTAAATTAAACCCGGAGAAATCTACCAGGATCACCAGGTCCGGTTTGATTTCTTTTATTTTTTCCAGGACAATTTTTTTTAAGGCGATAAATCTGGGTAATTTTTTTAAAACATCGAAGAGGCCGAAGGCGCTTAAGTTCTTGATATCGTAGAAGACATTAACCCCGCACCTGGCCAAGAGTGTGCCACCGACGCCGGAGATCTCTATGTTTGGGTTGATCTGTAGTATTTTTTGGGCGAGATTTGCCGCATGGAGTTCTCCGGATGCCTCTCCGCAGATAATTAGGATACGTTTTTTTTGCATATCTGATTTTGGATTACCAGCGCCACTCTCAATGCCTCTCTTGCCACAGGGCCGGAGACGAGAGGTTCTTTATTTTCGATGACGCAGTCAAGAAAGGATTCCAGTTCTTTTTGCAGGGATTCTTCTTTTTCGATAGGCAGGTCTTCCTTGGTGATCTGGAGGCCGGATTTTTTATATACAGATGCCTTGGCGTCTTTATAGTCCAGTGAGATATAGGTATTTTTGAGAAAGATGCGGATTTTACGCATCCATTCATCAGAGACGCGGCTGGCAGTAAGGTTTGCCACACAGCCATTCTTAAAAGTAAGGCGGGCATTGGCGATATCTTCGAATTGGGTCAGGACCGGCACGCCTACTGCTTCGATTTTTTTCACCGGTGAATTTACAAGGCCTAATACTATATCGATGTCATGTATCATTAAATCCAGGACTACGCCTATATCCAGCGAGCGGCGCGGAAATGGGCTAAGCCTGTGGCATTCAATGAATTTTGGCTCTGCAATAAATTTTTTAGTAGCGGAAAATGCGGAATTAAATCTTTCGATATGGCCGACCTGCAGGATAAGCGAGTGAGCTTTGGCTATTTTAATCAAAGCGTCCGCTTCCTTGAGGTTGTCGGTAAAAGGCTTTTCTACCAGTGTGTGTATTTTATGTTTTAAGAAATCCCGGGCTACCTTGTAATGCAGATTGGTGGGTGTGGCAATGCTTACCGCGTCGACTTTATCGAATAATTCCGAATATTCGCTATAGCCGGGGATATTTAAACTCGCAGAAACTTCATTCAGCCGGGTTTTATCGGTATCGCAGACAGCCACCAGAGAGCATTTTTGGTTTTCACGGTATATTCTGGCGTGGATACTCCCTAAGTGCCCTACTCCTATTACCCCAACCCTTAACCTTTGCATAACAAAAATGATAGCAAACTGCTCGACAAAAGTCAATGGGTATGATATAGTAGGCATCCATGAAAGAATACCGTAAACTATTCAGGTTTGCCAAACCCTATTATGGGCTCCTTGTTTTATCCGGAGTCTTTATGGGCGTGGTAACCTTATTTGATGTCTTCCGCTTAAGCGCGATTGTGCCCATCGTAGACCGTATATTTACCAATAAACCTATCGTATTTACCAGCGGAAAATTACCTTTATTTGTAGAGAATATCCTTAATTATTTAAATACCCTCTCTCCAATAAAGGTATTGTATCTTATCCTGATTGTGATGCCTATTGCCCTGGTTATCAGGGCGGTTTTCGAGTTTTTCCAGACATATATTATGTCGGATGTGGGCCAGAAGGTAATCAGGGATGTCAGGAACCAGATCTACGAGAAATTACAGATTTTATCCCTGGATTATTTTACGCAAAAGAGAAGCGGAGAATTGATATCGCGTATCACTAATGATGTTAAGCTGATCGAAAATGCCGTTTCTTACGCGTTCACGGACCTGATCTATCAGTCTTTTGAGATAGTTTGTTTTGCCGTGCTGATCTTTGTGATCAATTGGAAGCTGGCATTTATCGCGATAGTGGTATTGCCTCTTGTAGTCCTTCCCATGGTCCTGGTAGGCAAGGTATTGCGCCGCTTAAGCAAGAGATCCCAGGAGAAGATCGCCGATATAAATTCCTTATTAGTCGAGACATTCATGGGGGTAAGGATCGTCCGGGCATTTTGCGCCGAGGCCAGAGAAGTAGATAAGTTTAAAAAGCAAAACCATGATTATTACAGGATAGCCATGAAATCCATCAAGAGGATGCTTCTCTTGGGTAACTTTACGGAATTGTTGGGCGTGGCCATGGCACTTTTTATTATTTTCTATAGCGGCCGGCAGGTAATCGAAGGCCAGCTTTCTTTCGGGACGTTTACTTTATTTATGGCGGCATTACTCTCTTTGATCAAGCCGTTCAAGAAATTAAGCCAGGTCAATTCTATTGTGCAGCAGGCCATGGCTGCTAGTGTGCGTATTTATGAGATATTGGATTCCTCTCCGAGCGTACAGGAAAAGCCCGCGGCAAAAGAATTGGACGGTTTTAAAAACATTGTTAAGTTTGAAGGCATATATTTTAGTTACGGCGAACAGGAGATTTTAAAAGATATTAATTTAGAGGTAAAAAAAGGCCAGATGTTGGCTATTGTCGGCCCAAGCGGAGTGGGTAAGAGCACGCTCGTAGATTTGATCCCGCGCTTCTATGATCCTAAGAGAGGAAAAGTATTGATCGATGGCGTGGACGTAAAAGAAGTAAGCCTCGGGTCATTAAGGAAGCAGATCGGCATTGTAACCCAAGAAATCATTCTTTTTAATGACACTATAAGGGCTAATATCGCTTATGGCAAGCCCGGGGTTTCAGAGCAGGAGATACAAGAGGCAGCCAGGCAGGCCCATGCCCATGATTTTATCAAAAATTTATCCTCGGGTTACGAAACGATTATAGGTGACAGGGGGATGAAGATTTCAGGCGGAGAACGGCAGAGGATTGCTATAGCGCGCGCCCTGCTTAAAAATGCGCCGATTCTTATACTGGATGAGGCTACTTCGCAGCTAGATTCGGGTTCAGAACGCATTGTTCAGGATGCCTTAGACAGGCTTATCCAGGGCCGCACCGTGTTCGTAATCGCTCACAGGCTCTCTACGGTAAGAAATGCCCATATAATCGTTGTACTTGATAATGGCAGGATTGCCGAGCAAGGCAGCCACAGCGATCTCCTTGCTAAGAACGGCTTATATAAGAAGCTTTACGAGCTGCAAGAGATGCAAAAATAGTTGCATCTTATGAAGATTATGATATAATTACAGAATTACCCTGGCACAGAAAAGCAGCTGTCAGGGATAAAATAAACAATCTAAAAGGGGGAATTAACGTGCCTTCAGAATTAATTAAACAGCTTTTAGAAGCAGGAGTGCATTTTGGGCACCAGACAAAGCGCTGGAATCCTAAAATGAAGAAGTTTATTTTTGGCGAAAGAAGCAGTATTTATATCATCGATCTGGAGAAAACAGAGCAATGCATAAATGCTGCCAGGGATTTTTTGCTGGATATTACTGCAAAAGGCGAGTTTGTATTGTTTGTAGGGACTAAAAAACAGGCGCAGGAGGTTGTCCAGCAGGAAGCTATCCGTTGTGGTATGTATTATGTGACCGAGCGCTGGCCCGGAGGCTTATTGACTAACTTTGCCACCATAAAAAAGAGCATAAACCGCCTTAAAGATATAGAAAAAATGAAGGAAGACGGGACTTATGACAAGCTCACCAAGAAGGAAGTGGCGCGCCTGGAAAAGGAATTAGCTAAATTAAAGAAGAATTTCTCCGGTATTACCCAGATGGAGCGTATGCCCGGAGCCATTTTTATCGTAGATACCAAAAAAGAAGAGACTGCGGTCCTTGAGGCGCGCAGGCTAGCTATACCGATAATAGGCCTTATTGACACTAATTCTAATCCGGATATGCTTGCCTATCCTATTCCCGGTAACGATGATGCGACTAAATCCATACGCATGGTTACAACTCTTATCGCCGATACCGTAATCGAAGGAAGGAAGCGTTTCTTGTCCTATCTTTCTCAGGATGGGGTCGCTGTTAAAGAAAAAAAGGAAGAAGAGGCGGCAACATTGCTTCCGGAAGAGGAAATAGAGATCAAGGAGATCGAAGAGATAGTAGAGACAACAGAGCCTACAGAAGATGGAACCAAAGCTGTGAAAAAAGGCCGGCCAAAACAGGTTTCGGATGACAGAACAAAATCCAGAAAGAAAGGTTAATAACAATGGGGACAGATTTAAAATCAATCAAAGAATTAAGGCATATGACTTCCGCCAGTATTGCTCATTGCAAAGAGGCGCTTAGCGAGGCAGGCGGTGATATAAATAAAGCGGCGCAGATTTTACGCAGAAAAGGGCTGGAGATCGCGGCAAAGAAACAGGACCGCGCAGCTAAGGAAGGCCGCATCGAAGCCTATGTGCACCACGGCAACAAGATCGGCGTATTATTAGAAGTCGATTGTGAATCTGATTTTGTCGCCAAGAACAGTGATTTCGCTCAATTTACCAAAGACGTGGCTATGCAGATAGCTGCGTGTAATCCCGCGTATTTAAAAAGAGAAGATGTGCCGGCTGAGGTTATAGAGCAGGAAAAAGATAAGGAGCTTTTTTATAAGAGCAATTGTTTATTAGAGCAGCCCTTTATTAAGGACCCCAGCCTTACTATAAAAGATTATTTTAGTAGCCTATTGGCGAAATTTAGCGAGAATATAGTTATCCGCAGGTTTACCCGCTATAAAATTGGTATCTGATGAAACATTCTGTTTATAAAAGGATAGTCTTAAAACTCAGCGGCGAAGCCCTGCAAGGCCGGAAACTCCATGGTATTGATAATTCCGTATTAATCTCTATTTCCCGACAGATAAAAGAAATAAAAAAATTAGGCGTAGATGTGGCAATAGTCTTAGGCGGCGGCAATATCTTTCGCGGGCAGGAGAATACCGAGTCGCTGGGCTTGGATATGGATAGATCCGTAGCAGATTATATGGGGATGTTGGCAACGGTTATCAATGGGCTGGCGCTACAAAATGTGTTGGAGAAGATAAAGATCCCGACGCGGGTGATGACGGCAATAGAGATCCAGAGAGTCGCCGAACCTTACATCAGAAGAAAAGCGATCAGGCATCTGGAAAAAGGCCGCGTGGTAATATTCGTGGCAGGGACAGGCAACCCATATTTTACTACCGATACCGCAGCAGCGCTGCGGGCGATGGAGATACACGCGGATGCCATATTAAAAGCGACCAGGGTAGACGGGGTTTATTCTGCCGATCCCCTGAAAGTCAAGAATGCCAGGAAATTCGATGAATTAAAATATATCGATGTATTGAAAAAAGGCTTAAAGGTTATGGATGCCACGGCGATAAGCCTGTGCATGGATAATAAATTACCGATCTTGGTATTTAATTTGAATAAAGAAGGTAATATAAAACGGGTAATAACAGGCGAGAAAATAGGAACGGTGGTAAGATAACTACAGGGGAGGGGATAGTTATGACTGCTAAAGAGATCCTACATCATACTGAAGAAAAGATGAAAAAAGCTTTTGAGTCGGTAACTAGGGAATTCTCTGAAATAAGGACCGGCCGGGCAAGCCCTACTCTCGTAGAAGGGCTGCATATTGATTATTACGGCACGCCTACGCTGCTTAAACAACTGGCTTCTATTTCTGTGCCCGACGCGCACCTGATTGCAATACAGCCTTGGGATCCCACGGCAATAGCTGAGATCGAAAAGGCGATAATGAAATCTAATTTAGGGATCAATCCTTCTAATGATGGTAAGCTGATCCGGCTCTCTATTCCGTCTTTATCCAAAGAAAGACGCCAGGAGCTGGCGAAAGTGGTGCATGATATGTCTGAGGAAGGAAGAGTGTCTTTACGCACCATAAGGCGGGATGCCAAGGAGGCCTTGGAGAAACTGGAAAAAGATAAGGCTATATCCGAGGACGATAAATTCAGGGGCATCGAAGAATTACAGAAGCTCATCGATAAGTATACCGGCCGGGTAGATGAGTTATTAAAAAGCAAAGAAAAAGAGATTACGGAATTCTAAATTAGGGCCTCTAATCCTAAAGGATAGAGGCAGACATGTAAATTAGGGCCTCTAGCTCATCTGGTAGAGCAGCGGCTTTTTAAGCCGCGTGTGCCGAGTTCGAGTCTCGGGAGGCTCACTTGATTTTTGTAGTGGACGGCAGAGGTAAGGGTAACGGGCGGATGGCGGAATTGGCATACGCGATAGCCTTAGGAGCTATTGGGGAAACCCTTGGAGGTTCAAATCCTCTTCCGCCCATAAACGCGAATGTTATTAACGCGGGAGTGGCTCAGTTGGTAGAGCGCAACCTTGCCAAGGTTGATGTCGCGGGTTCGAATCCCGTCTCCCGCTTATTTACTTTTACGACGATAGGAGTAAAAGTACCCGCCAAATGCGGGATCTCAAAATTAACAATTTCGAAAGGAGCAGTATATGCAGATTATGGATTTTTTATCGAAAAAAGCTATCCTTCCAGATATCAAAGCCACAAAGAAGGAAGACGCGATTAAAGAGCTGGTGGATGTTTTGGTCGAAGCCGGCGATATCGAAAAACGCCACCGGAATAAGCTTATCGAAGCACTGATGGCAAGGGAATCTTTGGGTTCGACTGCCATTGGCCAGGGCATAGCTATTCCGCACGCAAAATCAGACTGCGTGGATAAGTTAGTCGCGGCCTTTGGGCTTTCCAAGAAAGGCGTCGACTTCGATTCTTTGGATGGTGAACCTGCTTATATCTTCTTTTTGCTCGTGGCTCCTCAGGATTCCGCCGGACCCCACCTTAAAGCTTTAGCAAGGATATCGCGGCTTTTAAAAGATAAGTATTTCCGCGATAGTCTTAAGGCTGCTAGCGATGATAAAACCGTGATAAAGATAATCAGCCAGGAAGACGAAAAAAAGACCTGAAAAGTATCTAAATGGCTAGAGAAATAAAATCTAAAACCAGCGAAATATTCAAGTGGCTGCATCCGGGCATAGGAATAAAACGATGGATTGGTTTGAGCGCTTTTGGCGTCATTCTTGTAGTTATCGGCTCTAACCGCCTGCGGGTGGAAGAATTTTGGGTAATCCAGATATTAGATGCGGTTATTGTAATTTCAGGAATTATACTTTTGATATTAGGCATTAAGCATTTGATGCGTTCTTTCATTGCCGCATTCTTGCCTGTTACCAAAGGAGACGAGTTAGTAGATATTTTATACCAGAGGACGCAGCTTGGCCGCGGCCCGAAGATTGTTACTGTGGGCGGCGGGACGGGCCTATCCATGCTGCTTTCGGGTTTGAAAGAATACACTTCTAATATTACCGCCATAGTTACCGTTGCCGATGACGGCGGTTCTTCGGGGCGTATCCGGCAGCAGTTTGATATATTGCCTCCGGGAGATATACGTAATTGCCTGGTCGCTTTGGCAGACGCACCCGCATTAATGCGTGATTTATTCCAGTTCCGTTTCGATAAATCTTCGGAATTATCGGGGCATAGTTTCGGGAATCTTTTTATTACCGCAATGACAAGGGTGACCGGAGATTTTGAAAAAGCGATCAAAGAAACAAGCAGGGTCCTGGCGCTCAGGGGCCAGGTAATCCCCGCGACATTAGATAATATAACGCTGGTAGCCTATCATAAAAACGGATCGATTACTGAAGGGGAAAATAATATTCCCAAGGCACATCTTTCTATAGAAAGAGTCAACCTTAAGCCCGAATTAGTCACGGCAACTCCCGATGCTCTTAGGGCAATAGATGAAGCGCAGATAATTGTTTTAGGGCCGGGATCGCTGTATACCAGTATCATTCCTAATCTCTTGATAAAAGGGATCAAGGACAGGATCATTGCCTCTAAGGCGATTAAGATTTATGTCTGTAATGTGATGACCCAGCCGGGAGAGACGGATATCTTTAAGGCATCGGATCATATAAAGACGTTGATAAATCATACCCATCCCGGAGTGATCGATTATTGTATTGTCAATGCGGGAGAGATCCCGGAGGGCATGCTTAAGCGTTACGCAGAGCAGGATTCATATCCGGTGGCCAATGACAGGGGCAATATCGAGAGCATGGGTTATCGCGTTATTGAAGATAATTTTGTAGTCAGCGATGACGTGATCAGGCATGATTCCGTAAAGCTGGCAAAGATTATCGTAGGCTTTTTAGAAGAGATATAAAAAAAGATGACACTGATCAGAAAAAAAATAACCGTAAAGAATAAACAAGGCCTGCATGCCCGTCCGGCAGCATTATTTGTGCAGATCGCCAATAAGTTCGACTCCCGTATTACGGTCAAGAGCGATAAAGAAGAAGTCAATGGCAAGTCGATAATGGGGATCTTGATGCTCGGCGCGGAAAATGGCAGCCAGATTATGATCGAGGCAGAAGGCGGCGATGCGCAACTGGCCGTAGCGGCATTGGAAAAGATTGTTACGACTGAGGAGCAATAATGTTACAACTTAAAGGCATAGCAGCGGCTTCGGGTATAAGTATCGGTCCGGCCCATAAGTTAGGCAAGGAAGATCTTGTTGCCCAGAAAGAAGAGATAAGGCAGGAGGATATTCCTCTTCAGATACAGCTCTTTGAAGAAGCGCTGATTAAGACCCGCAGAGAAATTATAGACCTGCAGAAGCGGATAGCCACGGATATGGGGCAGGAGGAGGCAGAGATCTTTGATGCCCATCTCTTGGTCCTGGAAGACCGTATGCTTATCGAAGAAGTTATTTCGCGCCTGAAGCGGGAGCAGGTTTGCGTGGCGTACATATTTTCTGAGGTCTTAAAGAAATATATCGAGGTTTTCTCCAAGATCGAAGACGAATACCTGAAAGAACGCATCGCCGATATAAACGATGTGGGTAAAAGAATTTTGCGTAATCTTTTGGGTAAAGAACGAAAGGGCTTAAGCGATCTGAAGGAAAGAGTGATAGTAGTAGCGCATGATCTTTCGCCATCGGATACTGCCGCGATGCATAAACAGAGCGTCAGCGCTTTTATTACGGATATCGGCGGTAAAACTTCGCATACGGCAATCATGGCCAAGTCCTTGGAGATCCCGGCTGTAGTCGGCCTTGAAGAAGCGACGACAAAGATAAGGCCGGGCGATATACTGATAGTCGATGGCGGCATGGGTATTGTCATTATAAACCCGGACGATGAGACCCTGCGCACCTACCGCCAAGAGGAAGAAAAACTAAAAGGAATAACGCAGAGATTTTTAACGGCAAAGGATCTTTCCGCGGTAACCCTTGACGGCGAGGTCATAGAAGTAAACGCCAATATAGAATTCCCGGATGAAGTCCCGTCGGTTAAACTGCACGGCGGGGAAGGCATAGGCCTTTATCGCACCGAATTTTTTTATATGAACAGGAAGGACCTGCCTACCGAGGAAGAACATTACCAGGCTTATAAATATGTCGCCGAAGAAATGAAACCGTATCCGGTGATTATCCGCACCCTGGATTTAGGCGGCGATAAATTCTTATCGCAATTTGAGATTCCCCGCGAGATGCAGCCTTTTTTGGGATGGCGCGCTATCAGGTTCTGCCTTGCGCGGCCGGACATATTCAAATTGCAGTTAAGGGCGATACTGCGGGCTTCGGTGCATGGCAATTTACGGCTTATGTATCCGATGATCTCCGGTATCGAAGAGATAAGGCAGGCGAATAAAATACTTGATGAGGCCAAAGATGAGTTGAAAGAAAAAGGTATACCCTTTGATGACGATCTTCAGGTCGGCGTGATGATCGAGGTGCCTTCGGCAGCGATGACTGCGGATATATTGGCGCAAGAGGCGGATTTTTTCAGTATCGGCACCAACGATCTTATTCAATATTCTCTGGCAGTTGACCGCGCAAATGAAAAGGTCGCTTATCTCTATGAGCCGGCGCACCCGGCGGTATTGCGGCTTATTAAAAATGTAATTGATTCAGGCCACGCCGCAAATATCAATGTAGGAATGTGCGGAGAAATGGCAGGCGAGGCAAGCCTGGCATTGATACTTTTGGGTTTGGGCCTGGATGAATTTAGTTTGCCACCCCAGGTTATCCCGGAATTAAAATATCTAATCCGCGCCATTACTATGGAACAGGCAAAAAATATTGCCGAGGAAGCACTCAAGCTTTCTACCGGCCAGGAAGTAGAAACCTACGCACAAAACAAATTAAGGGAGATTTTAAAATGAAACAGAGCCTGACTCAACAAAACCTGAAACGCCTCGATAAATCCAATATGCTGGAATTGCTGCTAGGGTTCCCTGATCAGTGCAGGGCAGCGCAGGCAATAGCCAAAGAGGCAAAAATAAATTTCGAAAAGAGGGATTTTTCAAAGATTGTTTTTTGCGGCCTTGGCGGATCGGCCATCGGCGCGGACTTAGTGAAATCTTATGCGTATTTCGAGAGCAAGCTGGTAATCAGCGTTTGCCGCGAATACGAACTACCTGCTTACGTGGATAATTCGACCCTGGTATTCATATCGAGCTATTCCGGCAATACAGAGGAGACTCTAAGCGCTTACAAACAGGCAAAAGAGAAGGGCGCTTTATTGATTGCAATCTCTTCAGGCGGAACATTGAAAGATTACGCCCAAAAAGATAATATTACTTTTATAGGGATACCTAAGGGGCTGCCGCCCAGGTGCGCCTTGGGTTATATGAGCATCATACCTTTATGTATATTGGCTGACTTAGGCTTAGTCAAGGATGTTGGCCTTTCCTTGAACCAGACAGTAAAGGTTTTAGAGGAGTTAAAAACAAATAACCTTGATCCGAAGATAGGCCAAAAAGATAATATTGCAAAATCTGCTGCGCTTAAGTTATTGAATAAGCTGGCGATTATTTATTCATCTTCCATACATTTTGATATCTGTGTGACGCGTTTAAGAGGGCAAATCGCGGAAAATTCAAAGGCCCTGGCCTGGAGCCACCTATTTCCTGAGATGAATCACAATGAGATTGTAGGCTGGCAGAATCCCAAAAAATTATTCAAGGATCTCGTAGTGGTCATGCTGCGGGATAATGATATGCATCCGCGGGTAGCAAAGAGGATGGATATAACCAAGGGTATCCTTAAAAAAGAAGGGGTAAATATCCTGGAGATCTATTCGCGGGGCCCTAATCTATTAAGCAGGATATTTTCTTTGATATATATAGGGGATTTCATTTCCTATTATCTGGCCATACTTTATGGTATTGATCCTACGCCGGTAGAAAAAGTCACGTATCTGAAAAATAAATTGGCGGAAGAAAAATAATAATGAAGGCATTGATACTTGCGGCAGGTTATGCGACGCGGCTTTACCCTTTGACTAAAGAATATCCCAAGCCGCTTTTATTAGTTGAGGATAAACCGATAATCGACTACATTGTAGATAAATTAGAGAGAATAGAAGCAATAAGTGAGATCATTGTAGTCACCAATAGCAAATTTATATCTTGTTTTAAATCGTGGGCGAAAGGCCT
>Ga0265297_10008633_pt1 | contig 13510 bp, 12 predicted proteins | sample Munlanlwell13791_FD_192502 | JGI IMG/M metagenome (GOLD analysis project Ga0265297, IMG submission 192502) | Leachate microbial communities from a municipal landfill in Southern Ontario, Canada - Leachate well 137-91 | ecosystem: Engineered > Solid waste > Landfill > Unclassified | place... | reverse complement strand
AATACACCCTGATAGAACGGGAGGTAGCGCCGTCGGACTTTCCATCACCGGCCTTAAATCCGATATCGGCAGGAATCTCAATGTTGATGTTCGGTGTCGGCAATATGTCAACCTCGGCCGGATCCGCACCGGCCACGATCGCATAAAGGCCCAGTCCGTCACAGACACGCCCTACGCATTCCAAACCCGACACGCGGTAGCTTTCAACGTTGATCCTTTCGGGGTTGAAGGCATAATTGCGGGCCCTCTGGTAAAAAGCCGCGACTGCCTCCGCCTCATTTTTCAGATCTTGCTTCTTAGCGTTTTTGGTAAAAAGCGGAATGCTGACGCCAAGCAAGATAAGAGAAATCGTTACCGCAACTAGTACTTCGACCAAAGTCAAACCTTTTAATTTAGCGGGCCACATAGTAGCACGCCTTGTTATCTGAAAGCTCTCCCCCTCCCACTAGTTTGTCACCGGACACATAGGCCTTCACCGCTTCGGGAAGAGTACCGGCGGGAATATTACATTTTTTGGTCTGGGATTCGAGCCGATTAACAATAACTGCCGCCTTTTTGCCGTCGCCTCGATACACATAAACATAGCGATGCGTATCATCTTCAAGCGGGTCGGTGGGAACAGGATTCAAATAGCCCGACAAACTAGCGGATAAAAATGAACCAGCGCTAATTTTAACAGCATAGTATTCGTCGGATTTGACGGAGTCGGGAACGCTTTCAGTCGGATAGGTTCGAAGCTTGCTTGTATAATATTGATCAACGGCGTTCATGATTAAATTAGCATCGGTAATTCTACGGCTATCACGCGATTTGGCCCGAGCCGGTCCGAGCGAGTAAATCGTAAAAGAAGTTAGAATCATAATAATAGTGACCACCACCAACAGCTCAACAATCGTAAACGCATTCATCCTTTTTTTCATCATCCCTCCTTAATAAAATATTCCAAGATAAAATTCCAGCACCCATTGCGACCAGATAAGCGTAATTATAGCGCCCAGCGCCAGAAAAGGTCCGAACGCAATACGGTTTGATTTCGCACCTGTCGCTAGCTTGATTATACCAAATAGAGCGCCCAGTAAAAATGATAGAAAAACTGCCGGCAAGGACAGGGGAAAACCAACCAGCAGTCCGGCCCAGAGCCCAAAAAAGGTGTCACCCAGCCCCATCCATTTTTCACGGCTAAGTAGATAAAGCAGAAAAGGAATTAAGGCGTAGGTGAGCGCACCCCAAAGCGAAAACATCGTGAAGTTTTTCGAAAAAACCAGATAGAGCGCCGCGCTGGCGATGCCGATAAAAAACAATATCGCGTCAACTTCTTGATCCTCGATATCGGTCAAAGCGGCTAGGGTTAAAAAGCTTAAGCTCACAAAGAGAAAAACCGAGGACGCGCTCAAAGTAAAATACCGCCAGATAATAATCGCCAGCGCGGCGCACAGGATTTCTAAAAGCGGATAATACGGGGAAATGGGCTTACGGCAATAACGGCACCTGCCACGTAAAACCAGATAGCCGACAACGGGTATAAGGTCGACAAAACCAAGCCGTTTTTTGCATCTAGGGCAGATACTGCGACCGACAAGCAGAGATTTGGGGTCGTCCAAGCGGTCCTTGAAGGCACCAATAAACGAACCCCAAACCAGTCCAAAAATAAGTAATATTAGCTCAAACAACCAATCCTATATTAATCGCACTGTGTCGCAACTTTATCGATATTTGTTCTACCAGAGCCGACCTTCCAACACTTACTTGCATTGCCAGCACTTTTACCTTGGATTATATACGGTTCACTACCCATTCCTCCGGTAATCATAAACCGAATATTGTCCCCCTGACCATCCACCGCTTCCATATTTAAATACCTCGATCCGCTACGATCAACAAAATATTCCTTGGCAAACTCCGAAGTGATATCGCAAAATGTATTCAAGCAATTGCTTAAACCATCAAAATTCCCATAATCCGTCTGATACATCTCCAGCACCGTTTGAATTTGCTTGACCGCGGCCTTAGCCTTGGCATCTCTAGCCCTTGTAACAGCGCTCCTTAGGGCAAAAATAATCAGAGTCGCCAAGATGCCAATAATAACAATTACCACCAGCATCTCAATTAACGTGAACGCGCGATATTTTCTTTTCACAATCCTCCTTTTTTTTATTTATTGCTATTATAACATACTTTGCACAGTTTCTAGCTGATTGTGCCGGCAATTTGATAAAGCGGTACGATGATGGCAAATACAATTACCCCCACCCCACCACCAACAATGACAAGTAAAATTGGCTCTAAAAGCGAGCTGACCGTAGTCACCTTTCGGCTAGTTTCTTCCTCGTAGAAAATCGTCAGAGAGTGTAGTATCTCATCCAGCTTGCCGGTCTGCTCGCCAACTGCCACCATATTCGACACAATCGCCGGGAATTCCTTGGCTTTGGAAAGCGGAACCGACATTGGCACTCCCCGCTCGAGCTGGTAGGCCACATTGGTTAAAATCTGGGAATAGACAGAATTACTGACCACCTGTCCGACTAACCGCACCGATTCCACGATCGGCACACCGGCTTTAATTAACATTCCCAAAATTTTTGCAAAGCGGGTCATATAGACATCGATAAATAAATCCTTAATAACCGGAACCGAAAGAGCCAGCTTGCTGGTAAAAATAAAACCCTGGGGAGAGCGTAAAAAATATCGAAGCCAGACCACAAGCCCAATCACAATCATCAAGACCAAATACCAATAATTATTGAAAAAATTGCCACTTGCAATAAGTGCCCTGGTTGAAAGGGGCAGTGTCACTCCGGACTCTTTAAAAATTGTTTCAAGCTTCGGCACCACCATCGTTAAGAGAATAATAGCGGTGGCAATCATGGCAAGAATTATAAAAATCGGGTAGGCCACCGCCCCTCTAATTGAAGAGTCGAGCTTGTATTCCTTTTCCAGGGTGTCCGCCAAGTCCTTGAGAACTTCGTCAAATTTTCCGGAGGCCTCGGCTGCTTTTATGGAGGCAATATAAACCTTGTTAAAAACCTGCGGGTAGCGCGACAGAGCCATCGAAAATCGCTCCCCCTCCTCGAGCCGTTTAATGATATCGGCAATAATTTCCTCGAAATACGGGTTGTTGGTTTGATCTTTTAAAATCGTAAGGGCTTTGACAATCGGCAAACCGGCGGTGATGGTTGCCGAAAGCGAGCGCGTAAAAAGCGAGAGATCTCTCAAGCTCACTTTTTTGATTAATTGAAACTTCTGGGGCTTGGCCATCTAAAATACCATTTGCTTAAATGCCTTGGGATCGGATGTCCACTGCAAGGCCTCTTCCAGCGTGATTTCGCCGCGCGAGACGAAATCGGCCAAAACCTTGTCCAACGTAATCATCCCCTCGGAGGCACTGGTTTGGATAACCGAATTAATCTGGTGAAGTTTGCTCTCCCTAATTAAGTTTTTGATGGCCGAATTCGCGACCATAATCTCGCTGGCCAGCACTCTGCCTTTTCCACTGGCGCGGGGAATGAGACGCTGGCTGATGACACCGGATAAAACATTAGCCAGTTGTTGTCTAACTTGGGCTTGCTGTTCTCGGGGAAAGATGTCAATAATGCGACCCGGTGTCTGGGCGGCATCATTAGTATGTAGAGTGGTCAAGACCAAGTGTCCCGTTTCAGCGATCGTTAAAACTGCTTCAAAAGTAGCAGGGTCGCGCATCTCCCCGACAAAAACTACATCCGGGTCTTCCCGCAACACACTCCTTAAAGCACGGGCGAAGCTTAAGGTGTCATTACCATATTCTCTCTGGGAGATAATACTTTTTCGATTTTGAAAAATATATTCAATCGGATCTTCAACCGTGACAATGTGTCGGGAGAACGCGGCGTTGATAAAATCAATCATCGAGGCAATGGTAGTCGACTTGCCGTGCCCCGTCGGTCCCGTCACAATCAAAAGCCCCTGTTCGCGCTTGGCGAAATCCTGCAGAATCGGCGGCAGACCCAGCTCCTCAAAATTCTTAACCTGTCCGGGGATGAAACGAAACGATCCGGCAATATTGCCCCGCTCGAAAAATACGTTGGCCCGTACCCTTGATCCGTCAAAGCTGAATGAAAAGTCAACTTCTTTAAGTTTTTTCAAACGCTTCACAAGGTCGGGTCTCAAGGTTAGGGCAATCAAATCCTCCGCTTCCTTGGCTGAAAGCGCGGTGCCATCGTCTAACTTCTTAAGAGCGCCGTCAATTCGATAAATAGCATTTTCCCCAGCGACAATATGCACATCGCTGGCGCCTATCTCGACTGCCCTTTGGAAAATTCCCTTAAGCCGCGCTAAGTCGGCCATCATCCCTCCTTAGTAACACTTGTAACCCGCAAAACTTCGTCAACTGTGGTGACGCCCTTAATTGCTTTAATAAATCCATCCTGCCTCATCGTTATCATACCAGAATTAACCGCCGCCTTGAATATATCATCAGCAGTTTTTTTGTTTAAGACCAGATTCTCAATTTCCGGAGTCATGGTTAACACTTCAAAAATTCCAATCCGGCCCGAAAAACCGTTATTACATCTGTCGCACCCCTTGCCCTTATAAAACTTGAGCGGGCTGGATAAGTTGAGCTTAGATAATTCTTTTTTGACTTCAAACATGACCGACTGGGGAACCTCGATTTCCTCGCGGCACTTCTGACATACACGACGAACCAAACGCTGGGCAATCACGACATTAATCGCTGATGTCAGAAGAAACGGCTCAACTTTGAGATTGAATAATCTCGGCAAGGCGCCAGCAGAATCGTTGGTATGAAGAGTCGATAAAACCAAATGCCCCGTCAAAGCGGCGTGGGTGACCAGCTCGGCTGTTTCCGAGTCCCGTATTTCCCCGACCATCATGATGTTGGGATCTTGACGCAAAACACTGCGCAAGCCATCGGCAAAACCAAACCCGATCTGGGGTTTGACCTGGACTTGATTGATACCCTGCAATTCGTATTCAACCGGATCTTCCAGTGTGACAATATTAACCTGCGGTTTGTTTAATCTGGTTAAAATCGAATACAGCGTTGTAGTTTTCCCCGATCCGGTCGGGCCGGTCGATAAAACTACGCCGTGTGGCTTAGCGATGGCCTCCATAACTTTGTCGTAACCCAACCCTTCCAGACCAAGATCCTCCAACTTTTCCATTTCTTTGTTTTTGGTCAAAAGGCGCATCACTACCTTTTCCCCAAAAACGGTCGGCAGAGTTGAAACCCTAATATCAATAATGCGCTTTCCCGCCACCACATCAAAGCGTCCGTCCTGCGGTATTCTCTGCTCGTCCAATTTTAGCTTTGATAAAATTTTTACTCTGGCAACAATATTGGCGATCATAGTAGCGGGCAGTAAAATTACATCACCTAGCTCGCCGTCAATGCGAAAACGGACCCGCACCGCTTTTTCAAACGGTTCGATGTGAATGTCGCTGGCCCGAAATTCTGAAGCGAGCATAATTGCCGCGGCCACCAATTCCGGAATTCTGTCGGCATTAGCATATGTTTTGATGTCTTCAACCGTAACTTTTTCCTTATTTAAAAACTGGGCCAGGTCCTCATTTTCATAACGGGAAACCTCGGGGACTTTTTCTTCCTTTTTGGAATCCTGTTTACCGGACTGCGACCCGCTGTCCGACCGCTCTTGTTCTTCCCCGCCCGCCGGCGAAGCGCCAAGATCGCGAGCATATTTTTGCAAAACTTTTTCAATTTGCTCAAGCGAAGCACGATGTACCTCTAACTTAATTTTGGAATTTTTTTCGACAAATAAAACCAATTCTTTCAGTTTTTGGTCGCTTGGGTTAACTGCCGCCAAAGAATATTTTCTATCTCCCGTTTTGTCGTAAATAACGGCCTTAAATTTATTGGCCAGATCATACGGCATTTTCTTGAGTATCTCGGAGCTTATTTCCCGTTTTCCGAGATCGGCCACGCCGCCGGCGGAGCCGGCGGCGGATGCTCCCCGAGCGCCGGTTATAAAAAATTCAAATCTTATTTTAAATTTATCTTGCAGACCCTCAATCGCTTGTCGATCAAGCTCAACTAACTTTTCCACATCAAAAAAAGCCGCTTGCAAAACTTTTGAGTTGGAATCGTAAGAAAAAGGAATGAAGCCAAATTTTTTGGCCACTTCCGGATCGATAATTTGTTCCACCGCGCTGTCAATAAAGTCAAGATCGATAAAGGGAATACTGGCAAAATTCGCATATGCTTTGTTGATCAGATCATGGTCCGATCCGGTTAGAAGTAACCCCTTAACCGCTTCGGCAATCGAAGCATATTTTTCCCTCACGGCCGAAATTTCATCCTGCTTAATCGCGCCTTCCTCCACTAAAAAACCGGCAAATCTCTCCAGATCTGCCTTCTGTGTATCTTTTTTTAAATCCAGAATCTTGTCCGGCATATATAGCTAATAAGCATCAAACGGATTTTCGCGACCAACATCTCCGGCGCCTAAAATATTGGGAAGATTCCCGTAATTTTGCAAACCGCCCGTTTGACTCTTAATCTCATTTAAATTCTCGGTCGAAAAAACACTCTCGCTATCCTTGGGCGGGACAGGCGTATCACCGCGACTAAAGATCAAGACCATTGCCATCATCATCGCTCCAACGGCCAAAAGCCCAACTAGAAAATAACTAAGTTTAGTTTCCACTTTCCTCCTCTACGGATCCCGTTTCTTCCGCATTTTCTTTAAAATCCTCGGTGTAATCTTGTTGTTCGCCCTCTCCAATATCCGCTGGCGCGGCTTCTCCTTCTTCCCCCACCGCTTTATCTTTAACTTGCTCCAAATACGGAAATTCCAAATTTACGCTTAACGTTACTTGACTCATTTCCCTTTCACTGGCAAGAGTAAAGCCGGAAATTTTGACCGGCCGGAGATTTTCCAGCATCTTTTCTAAGAACGACAGAATATTTAAGTATGATCCGGAAATGGTAACGGGAATACTCTGGTAACCGTCGGATGTACTTCCCACCGACGCGCTCATAATTGTAACTTGGGCTTGAGCGGCCATCTCCTGAATTTGGACCAAGGCCTCGTCGGCGCTGGGGCTGCGCGGAATAGAAACATTAAGCGCATCTACTTCTTTTTTAGCCGAAGCAATAAGTTTAATCGCCTCTCTTATCGCCACCACCTTCTTTTTGCCCAGCTCCAGTTCCTGCCTCTTAGCTGCAACCTCCGTTGACTTGACCTTCAACTCTGAAGTTTTGGGAACAATAAAAAATATCACCAGCAGAACTGCCACAAACAAAGCCAAAACACTAATTAAGGTTGGAAGCTGGGTTTTTTTATCTTCCGGCATTTTGCTCCTCGCTAGTTTGATTTGCCGGGGCTATTTGTTTCGAAATAAATTTATAACCCTTCTCGTCCACTTTCATTTCAATCGAATAGCCGACCTGGCCTGCTTGCGTGTCAATATTAATCGAAGTTAAATTCACTCCACTAGCCGAACGATAGTTTTCATAAGCACTAACTACCTTAGATGCTCCCATAAAATCGCTCGCCTTCCCGCTTATGACAACCTCTCCCCCCTCATAGTCGACACTATCCCACCGCGTTTGTTTATAAGTATTAAGAGCCAGATCCTTGATAATTTGCGGGTATTTAATCCTCCCCGCAAGAGCCGTACTTAATACTTCAAGCTGGCTCGAAATGGCTGTAACCTGCTCTTTTTCTTTAGCCAATCCTTGAAGCGGCACCGTCACCTCTTCTTTGATTTGCGCCTCGAGAGAAGTAACTTGAGAATTTTTTGAGAGCAAAAGGGCAAATGAAACAATCGCCACAATCACGGTGGCAACGGATAGGCCAACAATAAAATAAACCAACTTCTCCTGATTATTCTGTCCGGAAGTATCCTTAATGTCTTCCCTTACGCTTTGGAGAAACTTTTTCTCGTCAGAATCCAAATATCCTCCTTAATTTCGTCTAATATAATAATAACCGCAATAACCGCTAAATACAATTGTATCATATTACTGCCCCACGGCGATTTCCATCAACTTTTCAAAGCCGGGAATGCCACTATTTAAAAGGACTCTGTCGGTATAAACTGAAACCGCAAAGCGTTGATCGTTTTTTTCTCTTTGATTAAAATCAATCTGATCGGCAATAAGAGATCCCCAGACAGTAAGCGGTTTGCCGTCAGCGCTAAAGGTGATTTTATTAGGAGTAAAGACGATGCCGCGAAAATATTCGGCCTCTTGAGTAAATTCAACCTGTCCGCCGTTAATCACAATTAACCCGAGAAACGACCCGCCGTCAAAATCAGCTTGGTCGGTGGAAATTTTAACTGTTGGTGTACCCGAAGCACCGGCAAAGTCAACCACCAAAGTTCCGCCTTTGGCGATTTTTGAGGAGATCTTAACATCGGCAGTGGCTTTTAAATACCAGACACGACCGGACGGCCACAGATTGGAATTATCTTTGCGATTAATATTGCAATCTGGATTATCAAGATAAACCTGGCCTCCGGCAAACTGTCCGGGGTTTGCCACCACGCACAAATTATCCGGCCGAATCCCTTCGCGACCGATAATCCGACCAATATTTTTTTCCATCGCCACATTTTTATCTTGATTGCTCTTGTCCCAGAACAGCACCGATTTTTCATCAAAGTAGTAATTATAAAACGAAGCCGCCGAATTTAATTTTTCGGAACCGGATTCTCCGGATGAAATCGAACTTGAGCCCTGCCCGAAGTCAAAGGCTGTGCTGGCCGCACTGGAGCCCGAAAACATATTCCCAAAAAGATAAAATATTGGATTGTAAAGAAGATAAAAATTATCCTCAAAAAAGGTATTTTGCGCCGTCAGGTCGGTCATTTTAACGGGCAGGGAAACAAGCGTGCCACCGCGGCTTTTCTGCCCCGCTCCCCTTGAGTAAATATAACTCGGGGAAGAGCTGGCAATTTGATCGGGGCCAGAAAAAATAATCTTGGTAATGGCAAAACCCAACTCGTCCTCAATAGTCGGAATTCGAAACGGCTCGGTCAGGTTGGCCGGAAATCCCTTAACCAAAAGATAGTAATTGCTTGCCCCGATAATTTTTTCATAGCCCGCACCCGCGCGATACGCGATCGCGTTCGTCTGGCTAAGAATATTTTTATTAGTATTTCCCTCGGTCGCACCAATCCCAAAGCGATAGCACACATAGCGATCGGTATCGCGCGCGGTTTGATTCTCATAGGTAAGTTTTCCCTCCCCGATGGTGGCACCCGTTATAGCTTCGTCTGCCGTACTCAAATGACAATATTTATAGCGGTCATCGACAGCAGTTACTTCCACGGGCGACACCGCCTCCGCCGGCAAATAATCCCTCAAATTAAATTCCACTTGCTCGCCGGGCACGGCCGAATTAACCTTGATGCTGACGGCGGCAAAATCGCCCGGTTCAAAAGTCGTCTCCTCAAGCGCCTGTCCTTGCGCATTGGCATTGACACAGCTTCCTGCACCAGAGCCGGGAATACAGCGATAGATTCTTTTTTCCAATATAACCTTAACGCGCGAATCGATTTCGTATTCAACGGCCAGGGATTTTAAGATCGGCGTCGTTGCTCCGCCGGTCATGCGTACCCTGATATAAAGAGCGTCGGAAAGAGTAATGGCAGGGGAAAAGGAACCATCAGCGTTAATGCCGGAAAAATCAGAATTATTTATTGAAAATTGAACGTCAAGCCCCGTACCTTCCGAAACAAAACTTGCCCTGCGCCAACTCGCCGCTCCGCCCGGGGAAAACCGATAAGTGGCCTCGCCCGAAGGCGCGTAATGATTGACTTTAATCTGGCGCAGACGAATACCCGCGTCCGATCCGACCGCTTCAATATTGGTCAAAGTCCAATTCGAAAAATCATCGTCGGAACTAAATGTTTTTGTCATGTCTGTACCCGCCAGCGAAACCGAGGCGGCTACCAGAACACCCGCCAAAATTATCACCGTCGCCGTAATAAATTTTCCGATTTTCATTTGATTTTAACTGTATAATTACTATCGAAGGGTCCGAATAAATTAATTGAATCTGCCAAACATTTGCCGTTATAACCAAGCAATCGCACCACCGCCCCGCCCACTCCGAGCGGTTCCTCCGAGAGTTGGATCGGTGCGCACTCGGTGCCATCTTTTGCAACCACTTGGAAAAACAACTTATATTCACCAAGATTTTTGCCGTTTAGTTCGTCAAGAGAAAAAGTATAATCAACAATTTGAGGCAAATCTTCACTTGAGCGGCGCTCCTTAAAACGGAAATCAGCAAAATTAATCTTTAACTCGCCGGCGGAAAAAGCTGTGCCAAAATACTCCTGTGAATCCGTTTTTTTAACAGCCAAATCGCTAAACGGGGCCGCTAGAATCGGGTTTGTTATCACGACATTATCGATCAAATAACGGTACCTGAAGGGGAAAAATCCGGAACGTTTAAGATAAAATACAGCCGCTTCTGTACCCGTAATCCGGCCATCCTTGGCCGTTTTAATCTCGCATGACACCTCGGCCAAATTGGCGTTTTGGTTTTTCAGCGACAGGGCGCAAAGCGGGCTGTTCAGACCATTGGCCGGTTCTTTTTCCGCCTCCAGATATGGACCGGTCGCATACGCGGCAATTTGCGCTTTGTTTTCGTTATAATTATTTCGCAGCTCAAGCACTTTCCGAACCGTCGCCACCGGCGAATTACGAATCATTGCATAGGTGACATATCCGGCCAGCGCTCCCACCAAAATCAATATAATAATTACCATCATTTTTAATTTCATATTCTGAATTTATACTTGATGAAATTTTTACTGCCCGAAAGCGAACCGATTACTTCCCCGCCGCTCCCGTCATCCTGCCCGTGAAACTTGATTTTATTTTCCTCAACCACCACTTCGCCGGATTTAATTTTTGTAGTGCCCTGATAATAGGTATATTCCAATTTTCCCGAAACCGACTCCGGCACGTTGTCTTCGATGATAAAATCGGTTCGGCCGGAGGTTGAGTCGTCAATTTCCAGCACTACAAAAACATCAGCGCCAGCATCAAAACTGGCCTGCCTTGTCCCGACCGGATTAGCCAAATCATCACCCGGATCACTCTCATACGAGGTCTTCACTACATAGGGCGAGCTCTCCGCCACCCGCACACAGGCCGATTTGAAATAAAGCGTTTTGTATTTTTGGCTATTACGCGGATCGTAGTATTCAACCCTTGAGTCCTGTCCGACCATATGCAAAGGCCCCGCTTCACAACCAATGTAGTTCGAAATCGCATCAAACACGCCCAAACCGGTAAATTTTATCCTGATTTTAAGATCGAGATAATTATCCTCAACCCAATAAGTGCCATCTTGACGCAAGGCGGCAACATCAGTACAGGCAGTTTCGTCCAAAGTACAACGGTAACTGTCGGGTAAAGACCGATTGGTTGAAATTTGGTAATAGTTAGGAGAAATCTGATTGACAGAAACATCTCTGGTACGGCCACCTTTGTCAACTGCTTCCACGACCGTCTCGTAACCTACTTGGACCGGCAGACGGATAAAATATTGTAGTTTTACTCCGGTTGTTCCTTGGATATAAGTATAAAGATCGCCCCCCGATGTATGTTGTGATTTATAAAAATAGTTATTATCAATGCCTGCAACCGAGCCAAAATCACCCGTCCAGTTTGTCTGTGTAGCAGGCAGTTCCAAATCATTGGTCCGAGTGGCTACAAAACGCATCAAGGCGCACCCTAAACTTTGCTCGGTCACATCGGAGCCGGCGCAAGTATTTGCCGCCGCTCCGGTAAAAACAGACACATAATTAATTGCCTCGTCTTGAGCGACCTGCAAAGCCGATCCCGCCTCTAAATCCGTGGTCGGATCGGCCGCCCGTATGGCGGTAAAAAACGAACCGTTGGCCGCCGGCACTTGATTTTCTGCCCCGTCCGATAAAAGCAGAACATAGCGGGTCGCATCGGCACGACCGTTATTTTGCAACTGCGCCGTCGCCTGTGCGACCGCCTCGCCCAGCTCGGTTCTGTTAACATTCGCACACGAGATGCTGTTGATATTGGCGCGGAGCTGGTTTTTCACCGCGTTTGACGAAACGCTGGTCAAATTTCTGACTGTCGTGGCGGCGGTATCAAATCGCACCACCCCCAAATTCACCCCGTCGCTAGTTCCGATCCCATTGATAAAATCCTTGGCGATTGTTTTAGCACTGGAGAGACGACCCGTGCCGGCACACATACTCCTCGAACTATCAATCATTAAAATAATGTCAAGCTTTTCCTCGTAGCCCTCAATCCGTTCCGAATAAGCACGTAGCTTCAAATATCCCGTTTCGTCAATGGAAAAAGCGTTGCGAGATACTCCGGAAAGCTCTTCAAGCGTCACTTCCGGATCGCCTTGCGCTCCCGAGGCCCGCTTATAATGCGAGTAAAGTCCCAGCGCCGCCAATATCAAGACCGCCAATAAAGCGCCAGCTGTTTTGTAATTTAGATATTTATTTAATTTCATATTCATAATCCAGACAGCTTAAACCCAAAGGAATATCGAGGGTAAAATTGAGCTGATTGTCGCTTGACGCGTCTGGCGCGACAGCGTCGCCCTCACCGGTGCAGTTGCGCTTCAACTTAAAATTAGTCGGTCCCTCCACATTTGAAAACCGCTCAATCAAAGTGACGCTGTCGCGCGCGCGTTCCGGTTCAAATAATTTAATCCTCACAAACACCTTTTCGCCTTTATCAAAAGTCGTTTGAGTGTCATCGCTGTTGCGCCCAAGAACCGATTTATAGGTATGTCTTGACACCGCCAGCGACGAAAAACTCTCCGGATCGTATTCGATTTTGAGCGATTCGAGCAACGGACTGTTTGTCCCCGAGCCGGTCATAATCACTTTAATATACAAATCTTCCGACAGAGAAACTTCATTCGGCATCGCACCGTCGCTTTGGGCCGAATAATAATTTACTCCGTCTGTTGAATACTGGATATTGAGCGCGGTGCCGGTCGAGGTGTCAAATGAGCGCACCAGCGCTTCTTGGCCCTGCCCGCTTTCCTCGCTTGTTCCCTGTGACTCGCTAATTGAAATCTCGCTGGATAAAATATCAACAGTATAATATATTTCTTTTTCAAGCGGGTTGAAAACATTAAGAATATCGCCGGAAACATCCGCAGTATGGCCGAGTGCCAGTGTTAATTCACCCGGATCAACCGGAATGGTCGGACCGATTTGCGCGTTAGGTACGACCGGATCGTTTTCCCCGAGCTTGTCAAATTGATTGGCGTCAATCCGCACAATGTAGCCGTTTGCCAGAAGGCGAATTTCAGCAGGGTCCGTGTTGCACTCGAGCGCAATCGCGCTGGGCCAAGACAAACTTTGAGGCAGACGGCGCGTCACCACTTTTCCCTCGCGCGAGACAAGATGGGAAAGCGAGGCCTCGGCCGGCGCGGTCTCAAGGGAGCGATTCACCACCCAGACATCGCTGTCACAACCAGCACCAAGATAGGTCGGACTTCCCTCCGTTTCCCACTTTTTTATTATTTGCCCA
>Ga0265297_10008632_pt1 | contig 13511 bp, 13 predicted proteins | sample Munlanlwell13791_FD_192502 | JGI IMG/M metagenome (GOLD analysis project Ga0265297, IMG submission 192502) | Leachate microbial communities from a municipal landfill in Southern Ontario, Canada - Leachate well 137-91 | ecosystem: Engineered > Solid waste > Landfill > Unclassified | place... | reverse complement strand
GTCGTCCCATCTGTACATCATGCAGATCTTCAACGGGCTGGTCAAATTAAATGACAAGCTTGAGCCGGTCCCTGACCTGGCGGAGCGCTGGACGGTAAGCCCTGACGGTAAAACTTATACCTTTTTTCTGCGCCCGGACGCCCTTTTTCATGACGGTAAACCGGTAACTGCTTCAGATGTTAAATACTCCTGGGAGAGGGCCTGCAATCCCGCTACCGGCTCACAGACGGCATCAACCTACCTCAATGACATTGTCGGCGCAGCCGAGGTCCTGTCCGGCCAAGCTCAACAGTTGAGCGGCGTATCCGTTATCGACGACCATACCCTCTCGGTTACCATCGATGCTCCCAAAGTATATTTTCTATCCAAGCTGGCTTACCCCACGTCCTTCGTAGTGGACAGGCGAAATGTCGAAAACGGCGCAGCCTGGTGGTACAAACCCAACGGCAGCGGTCCGTACAGGATGGCCAGGTGGGATCCGGGCTCGCTTGTCATTTTGCAGCCCAGCCAGAACTATTACGGTAAAAAGGGCACAGCTCGTCTGTACTTCCAGCTGCTGGACGGTGTGCCGATGGCCCTTTACGAGACGGGAAAAATCGATGTGGTTGAGATCAGCCAGCTATATCTGGACCGCGTTACAGACAGGACCGGCCCTTTCTACGATCAGCTACATATATATCCGGAGTTAAGCCTTCAGTATATCGGCTTCAACACCGCCAAACCGCCCTTCGACGATCCTCTCGTAAGGCAGGCTTTCTGCCGATCGGTGGACAAGGACCACATCATTAGAATAATAGAGAAAGACATGGCCAGCCGGGCCGACGGCATACTGCCGCCGGGTATGCCCGGTTATAATAAGGACCTGAAAGGGCTGGAATACGACCCCGTTTATGCCAGGGAACTGCTGGCCAAATCCAGGTACGGTTCCGGCCTGCCGCCCGTCACCATCACAGTGCTTGGATGGGGAGGAGTGGACGTCGATCCGTCGCTGGGAGCGGCCGTTCAGGATTGGGAAAAAAACCTGGGGGCGAAAGTATCGGTAAGGCTGCTTGAGCCCGACCCGTTTCACTACAACCTGCAGCAGGAAGCCGACGAGATGTACGTACTGGGCTGGGTGGCGGATTACCCCGATCCGCAGAATTTCCTGCAAACGCTTTTTTATACCGGTACCGAGTACAACCACGGCCGGTTCTCCAGCAGCGAATTCGACCGCCTGATAGACGAGGCTGCCGTTGAACAGAACCATGACAAACGTATGGAGCTTTACCGCCAGGCGGAGCAGATTATTGTCAACCAGGCGCCTGCCATACCTCTCTGGTTCAATAGAAACTACGTTCTGGTCAATCCGCGGGTCAAAAATTACAGTATTGATCCGCTGGGGGTGCCGCGCTTAAACCTCGTAACAATTGAACATTAGCTATATAATTAGCGTGCTCCCCGATGCAAAGATTTTAAAAAGGAGACCGATATGGACAAAAATGCGTTGGAAGCGCCCTGCGGAATCCACTGCGGACTTTGTCCTCTCTACCTGGCGATCAAAGATGAAAAACTGAGAGAAAGGCTCAGTGAGGTATTGAAACGGCCTCCCGAGAAGGCCACCTGCACCGGCTGCAGGTCTATTGACGGACAGTGTCCTGTCATCGGTGAGCAGTGTGCAACCTGGGTATGTGCTAAAGGCAAGGGACTGGAATTCTGCTCCGACTGCATCGATTTTCCCTGCGTAAAGCTGATGCCGTGTTCCGACCGCGCCGACAAACTCCCGCACAATATAAAGATCGCCAGCCTTGCGCTGAGAAAAAACAAAGGATCGTTTGAGTGGGAGAAGGCTATTAAAGATATTTATTCGCGCTATTTTCGCGGAGTGATGGTAATAGGGCAGGGTCCCCAACTGAGGGATGAGACACCCGGGAAATCTATATAAGGAAGCCTGAAACCAAATGCCAGTCGGCTACATTACCAGCGAGATATATCAGCACCATGAGACCGGCAATCATGTCGAGAACAAAGAACGCCTCAAGGCCATAGACACAATCCTCGACAAGACATCGGTAAAGGGACAGCTTCTGCAGTTCGCGCCCCGCGCCGCCACCGTCGATGAGATAGCCGCCGTCCACGACCGCGAATATATAAGAAGCCTTAAAGCCGAGATTGACGGCGGGGGCGGATGGCTGGATCCCGATACCTATGCTTCTCCCGGGTCATGGGAGGCAGCCCTTTATGCCGCCGGCGGCGTCATGACGGCGGTTGAGCAGGTCATGAATGGAAAGGCAGACAGCGTTTTTGCGTCGGTCAGGCCCCCCGGACATCATGCCGTCCGTTCACACCAGATGGGCTTCTGCCTCTTCAATAATGTCGCCATTGCCGCCCGTTTTGCTCTGGCCAACTACGATATCAAGCGCATACTGATCGTCGACTTCGACGTCCATCACGGCAACGGCACCCAGGAGGCTTTCTACAATGAATCACAGGTCCTTTATTGTTCCACGCACGAGTATCCATGGTACCCGTTCACAGGAGCAGCCGAGGACATCGGCAGGGGTGCGGGAGAGGGATATACGTTGAATATCCCGCTTGAAGCAGGTCTGGGAGATAACGAATACCTTCAGGTTTTCAACCAGGTGCTGGCGCCCGTTGCCGGGCGCTTCCAACCGGAGCTGATGCTGATATCGGCCGGATACGATGCACACTGGCAGGATACGATATCCAATATGACACTCACCACTATGGGTTTTGCCCGTATGACCAAGATCATCAAAGCCATCTCAGACCAATTTTGCCGCAACCGGCTGGTATTCAGCCTGGAGGGGGGATACAACCATACTGCACTGGCCTATTCCGTTACCGCAACTATCGAGCTGCTGATAGGGCATGCAGAGGTTTATGATCCGCTGGGGCCCCCGCCCATGTCATACTCACCCAGGGATTTCGGTGATTTCGTTAAATCTATCCGCAAGATTCATAAAATAGAGGATTAAGCCTTATATAATAAAAGATGCGGGGCAGTAGCCCCGCATCCGCTTTGTACACAGGATATTCTCAGCCTTCTTTGCTTCCGATGCCGAGTAAGAGGATCACTGCAACACCCAGTATCATACCCGCGATGCCCATGAACGTGGACAGCGGTATCATCAGCAAGGCCCACAGACCGATAAATAGGTTCCTATCCATAAATCACCCCTGTTATTTCCAGCGATCGATAAGTCTGAATCATCGTTGTTACGCAGCCTTCGGTTCGTTTTTTAGACCCCTGTCCCACAGCACCAGCAGCGGTCCGGCCACAAATATGGAGTCATAGATGCCCACCACTACTCCAACCAGCAGAGCCATGATGAACTGCTGTATGGTAACTCCGCCGAAAAGGAATAAGGCAAGGCCGGTCAAAATTACCACAAGACTGGTATTAATACAGCGGGCGATCGTTTCCAATATGCTCGAGTTCACGGTAACGGCGAAATCCTTGCTTACTCCCTTGCGGACATTCTCGCGTATGCGGTCGTAGACCACGCAGGTGTTATTGATGGCAAATCCCACAATCGTGAGCATAGCAACAATGAACATGGAATCGACCTGGTAACCGATAAGCCAGCCCAGTATGGAAAAGATGCCCATTACGATCAGCACGTCGTGCAGTAAAGCGATCACAGCACTGACACCCCATTTGAAAGGGCTGGGCATTTTTCTAAAGGCGAAGGCAATGTAAAGTATCATGAAAAACGATGCCACCAGCACAGCGATGGCTGCATTGCGCGCCACCTCGCTGGCCACAACAGGTGATACCGTTTCGAAGTCTCTGACAGTCAGATCCGTATTCAGTCCCTTCTCAAGCCCGTCGATCAGGGCCAGTTTTTCATCTGAATTGATGTTCCTGGTACGTACCAGGAAATCGCCTTCGCCCGTCTTCTGAATGGTGGCGTCATCGTACCCCAGTTGGGACATTTGCTGCCGCAGCGCACCCTGCTCGATCTGAGGGCTGAAGCGCAGGGTCATGACGGTACCGCTGCTGAAATCGATGCCCAGTTTGAAGCCGAAAGCCAGCATTGAGATGATACCCGGGACAAGCAAACATATGGAGATCAGGAAAAACCACTTGCGGTTACGTACGATGTCAATCATGCTTTTACTCCGTATAACCAGGTATTCTTAACGGCCCTGGCCGTTAAAGAGAGGAACAGTCTGCTGACGGTGATGGCAGTGAACATGCTCAAAGCCACGCCGATGAACAGTGTCAGTGCAAAGCCCTTGACCATAAAAGCCCCGAAAGTATCGCCGAACCAGTAGAGCACAATACAGGCTATAAACGTGGTCACGTTGCTGTCTCGTATAGCCAGCCAGGCGCGGGAGAAGCCGGCGTCCACGGCAGCACCCATTGTACGTCCCGCCCTCAATTCCTCCTTCATACGCTCGAAGATAAGGATATTGGCATCGACTGCCATACCGATGGATACTACAGCTGCTGCGATGCCGGCCATGGTAAGTGTGACCGGTATCAGTTTGAAGATGGCGGTCAGGATAATGCCGTAAATAATCAGGGCCAGCGTCGCCACCAGACCCGCCATGCGGTAATACAGGATCATAAACAGGGCCACCAGGATAAGACCGATGGCGCCTGCCACGATGCTCTTCTTAATTGAGTCGGCTCCCAGCGTCGCATCGACGGTTTGCTCCAGAATGACATTCAGCGGCACATCGAGTGAACCTGAATTAAGCTGTATAGCCAGGTTCTGAGCCTCTTTCATATCCATGCCTTCGATAATTCCGGAATTCTTAATTATAGCGCGCACCGTAGGATACGAGATTAACTGGCCGTCCAGGAATATGCCCAGTGGCTTATTGATATTGCGGCGGGTGATCTGCTCAAAAAGAACGGCGCCCTCGTCATTCCACTCGAATGCAACTTCCGGCTCATTTGTATTCGGCTTCAGCTCTACCCTGGCATTGGGCTTAAGGTATTTTCCGGTCAACTCTTTGGTCTGCCCGTCGCTGCCGATGCCCGTGGCGATCGTCCAGACATACTCGCCCTTCTCATTGGTCTGAGGCTGTCCCGACAGGTCCGTGGTGGTCTCTTTGAACTCCAGCAGAGCGACCTGTCCGATCAGCTTCTTGGCCTCATCCACATTTTTTTCGCCGGGCAACTGCACCAGGATGCGGTTCTCTCCCTGACGTTGTATGATCGGCTCTTTCACGCCGAATGCATTGGCACGGCGTTCAATTTTATTGAGTACGTTGTCCATAACCTGGTCCACGGTCTGCGACGGGTCCTTCTTGGACAGATCGGCTTCATATACGAGATATGCTCCACCTTTCAGGTCCAGGCCCAGGGTAAGACCCTGGCGGCCGAAACGGTCGCCCTCCAGCGGCACTATGGCCCAGATGCTGAATCCGACCAGTATGGCTAAGAACAGAAGCAGCAATATTTCACTCGTCTTCAATTATCCTTTAACCCTCCTGAGCAATGTTTCAATCAAAATCCGGTTCACCTGCCTTACTCATGCAGCGCAGCAGGCGCCCCTGTCGATGGCATTTCTAACGTATTGCAGTGCATCCTCTCTGGTGCTGATCTCACCGGCGGCCTGGGCTTCCCTGACCATCCTGAGCAGCCTGCCGATATCCTTGCCCGGGTGCATCCTGAACTCTTGAATTAAATCATCCCCCGTCAGCAGGCGTACCGGCAATATCTCGCTTTCCTGCTTATTATGAACATCTATTATATACCTGACCTGCTCAGTATGCATATGCCACTCCTGGATATCGACGCGCGGGCCAGCTACAGCAAGGTAGTCCGCCAGAGCCAGATAAATAACATCGATGCCGGACCCCTCAGTGTCACGGAAAAAGCGGTAGATGGCACGGTGAGTGGGCAGACCTTCATGGGACATCTGTGCCGGATGAAGATGATGGTAAATCAGATTCTCCACATAGCGTATCTCGCCGGTGCTGAATCTCAGCCTTCCCAGCATGGCGGCGGCTGTAACCGCGCCGTCCTTGGTATGACCCAGGAACCTGATACGGCCATTTTCCTCGACGGTTCGATCCTCCGGCTTAGCAATATCGTGCAGCAGCAATCCCAACTTCAGCAATGTCCTGCGGCTGCTGCCGCCGGCAATTTCCTCCTCGAAATGCTTCTGAATCTCCTCTCGCCACGGCACTGCCTCCAGCAGATTGCCTTTGCCGTAAACCCAGTCGCTCTCCCTTAATATATACTCGAGAGCGGCAATCGATTCAATGGAATGATCGAAAACATCCCAGTAATGCTCTTTCGGCTGCTTGACGCCCTTCATAGCCTCGATCTCAGGCATTATCCTGCAAAGCAGCTCCAGGTCATCGAGGCAGCGTACCGAGTTGCCCGCATAGGGCAGAGACAGTATCCTGAGCAGCTCCTCCCTGACCTTTTCGCTGGGCACCTTCTCCACCAGCCTGCTGTTCAGGCGGATGGTATCCTCGGTGATCGGCTCTATCTCAAGATTGAGCTCTCTGGAGAGCCTGACCGCGCGCATCAGCCGCGAGGGATCGCTGTCGAAAATCCTGTCGCTGACCTGTTTCAAAAGGCCCTTTTTCAGGTCCTCTTCCCCTCCTGCAGGATCAAGCAGCGATATCTCGCCCCTGACGAAAGCAGCCAGGTCGAGCCCCATGGCATTTACGGTGAAATCGCGGCGCAGCAGATCGTGCTCGATATCGCCTCCATACGACGTGATATCTATGTGCCATGGCTCGTTTTCCCCGGCTACCACCACACGGCCAACGCGGTTTTCCTCGTCCAGCAGTACATAGCGGCCGTCCACAAGCTCGGCGGCCTCCTGTGCAATCGCCAGCGAATCGCCGCTTACGGCGATATCGAGGTCGGCTGTATCCCTTCCCACCAGCCAGTCACGCACAAAACCGCCTACCAGGTAGGCTCTATAATCTGGAGTTGCGCAGACCGGGGCGAGCCTGGAGAGGACACTCATCAGGTCCTGGTTGATTTCGAACACAAGCAAAGATTATAGCCCCGCCGTATAGCCTTGTAAAGTCAAACTAATCCTGTTTTATCAGCTGTCGCAGGAACGACCGGGGATCTGCCAGGACAGCGAAATACTCGTTCAATCCCTCATCGGTATAGGGCTCTTCGGGCACGATATAGAAAACGAATCCTTTGCCGCCGATTTCTTTATCAATGAGCAATGCATTGCGAGGGCTCACATATATCTGGCACAATTTCCCTCCATCCCTGATCCTCTTTAACAGCGGCAGCCAGTTTGAATGTCCCGGACAGCCCGATCCGGGCACCCACTGGATTCCCCTGAGTGATTTGATTGAAAGCAGCATCTCGAGGTGACGGACCGCTCCAGGCCCATCAAGATGATAGAATGCGTAATCAAGGCTGTTGCATAGATTGGTCAGGTCCTCCAGGACGAATGTCTCAAACATCCTGGGCGAGATCATGGCGCTGAAATCGCACTGCAGCATATAGCCGCGACCTTTACAAAGCAGCGGCGCCCAAAAAGTGACCCCTTTACCTGTCCCCCCGGCAATTTCATAAGCTTCATTGTAATAGCGCAGCCAGAGCATGGAAATATCTTGGCAGCACCTTTTAACCTCTTCTGGACATTCATACAGATCATAAAGCAACTGCTGCGTGGTGCGAAAAGACGCCAGGATGTCCATCACACCTCCCATATCGGTGTGACCCAATACCACCTTGTCTCCCCAGGTGCTCAGTGCCGCGGCAGTTGTATCAAGCACCCGTCTCCACCACGGGTTGTTTTCATCGTAATGCAAGCACAATTCATCATATTCAACAGGCCTGTCATTTCCGAACCAGACGGTCAACTGCTCCGCTGAAGGCTTAACCGGGCCTCCCAGGAACGCTGAGACAATGCCCGGGCCTAAATATGGAAGCCAGAAGGGATAAGCATCGCCGGAGTACTGGATTGATTCCAACCGTTTTTGATAGTAGCCAATATATTCAGCAACAGGTTTATGCAGCATGAATTCAGTGTTGAATTCGACCGGGTCGGCATTTACTGTTGTATCGAGGGTCTGGATCATAACTAACGGGCGGTCCAGCCGGCCCTCCCACCAGTCAGACCAGTTTTTTTCCACCTCCTGCCAGCCATCATCATCGAAGTTGAGCTTAATACCCATTATTTACCGCCTGCTTATTTCGTCCGAACGGCCTTGTGCGAACTATCACGTGGCAAATGATATAATTTATGAACCATGCAATACAAACGCATCGTGATAAAGCTCGGCACCAACCTGATCACCGGCGGAGGAGGAAGGCTGGATCTTAAAGTCATGTCCGACCTGGCCGGCCAGGTTGCAGAGCTGCACCGCAAAGGTCACGAGATAATTATCGTGTCATCTGGCGCAGTCGCTGCAGGCCGCGAACTGCTGGGTATAAAAAACAAACGCAAGGACATACCTTTCAAGCAGGTCATGGCTTCCGTAGGTCAGAACCGACTGATGAATGTCTACTACGGCCTCTTCCTGGAGCACGGTATAAACGTGGCGCAGGCGCTGCTGACAAGATCAGACCTGACCGACCGCGCGCATTACCTGAATGCGCGCAACACGCTTCTGGCCCTGATCGACCTCAAGGTCGTCTGCGTGGTCAATGAGAACGACGTGGTATGCACCGACGAGCTGGGCGAGCAGAAGTTCGGCGATAACGATAACCTCTCGGCCATGGTTGCCAACCTGGTGGATGCAGACCTGCTGGTGCTGCTTTCCGATGTGGAGGGCCTCTTCACGTCCGACCCGCAGCAGGACAGCAAAGCGAAACTAATACCGGTGGTTGATAAGATAGACAGCACAATAGAGGAGATGGCCGGCGGCGCGGGCAGCACACGCGGCACGGGCGGAATGGTGACCAAGCTGGAGGCGGCACGCCTGGCAACATCCTCGGGCGTTCCTGTTATCATAGCCGGGGGCTCACTTTCCCGCGTGATAGTCGAGGCGGCATCCGGCAAAAGTGTCGGCACGTTTTTCACAGCCCGTGAAAGCAAGATCGAAAGCCGCCAGCGTTGGCTTCTTTCAGGGCTGTCCTGCGCGGGACGTCTGTTCATAGACAGGGGCGCCACCACCGCGCTGCGCAGGCAAAAGAAAAGCCTGCTGCCCGCCGGTGTAGTTGATGTGGAAGGCAGCTTCGATCGTGGAGATGTGGTCGACATATATGAAAAAGACGGCAAAAAGGTGGGCAGCGGCATAGCCAATTACAGCTCCGCCGACCTGCTTCGCATAAAGGGCGAGCAGTCGGGCGTGATAGCCGATGTGCTCGGACACGAGTACGGTGATGAGGCCATACACCGTGATAACCTGGCTCTGGTCTGAAAGGGGGATTACTATGCAGGTAGATATAAACGAATTAAAAGAAAAGGCTGCACAGGCCAGGCTGGCCTCCAAACGCCTGTCTTTTACACCAACCGCCGTGAAAAATGAGGCGTTGTTGGCTATTGCCAGGGCTTTGCTGGACAAGGAGGATTTCATCCTCCGCAATAACGAGAAGGACTATAAAGAGGCCGAAGCCAGCGGTATGAGCGCGGCCATGCTCGACCGACTTATGCTCGACTCCAGACGGATAAAAGGGATTTCGGATGACGTGAAGTCCGTCGCAGCGCTTCCCGATCCCGTAGGCGAGATCATCGAGGAGCGCACCCTACCCAACGGCCTGGCCCTCAGCAAAATACGGGTGCCGCTGGGTGTAATCGGCGCTATCTATGAGAGCAGGCCGAACGTTACGGTCGATATATCGGCACTCTGCCTGAAATCCGGCAATGCCGTGATACTGCGCGGTGGAAAGGAATCGGCCCGATCCAATCTCGCGCTGGCCGGCACCGTGCAGGAGGCTGCGTACAAAGCGGGCATACCGGCGGGAGCCGTGCAGTTCATCGAATCCGGCGACCGCGCACTGGTCGATAACATGTTGAAAATGAAGGAGTATATCGACCTTATCATCCCGCGGGGCGGGGCCGCATTGATTAAACTTGTGAGAGACAACGCCGCCATGGCGGTTGTGGCGGGCGGCATCGGCGTTTGCCATCTATATGTGGACAGCAAGGCGGATATCGCAAAGGCCAATGACATAGCGTTCAACGCCAAGGTACAGCGTCCCACGGTCTGCAATGCGCTCGACTGCGTACTGGTGCACAAAGACATCGCGGCCAAATTTCTTCCTGTGATGGCCGCGGACCTGGCAAAAGCTGAAGTTGAACTGCACTGTGATCACCGCTCTCTGGAAATACTCAAATCCATCAGAGGACTTAGCCTCAAGCCGGCAAAGGATGATGATTGGGGCAGAGAGTACCTGTCGCTAGTGATGGCCGTCAAGGTCGTGGATTCTCTGGATGAGGCGCTGCAGCATATCGACCGCTACGGCTCAGGCCACTCCGAGGCGATCGTCAGCGAAGATGAGAATGCGATTCAGCGCTTCCTGAACGAGGTGGATGCCGCCTGTGTCTACGCCAACGCCAGCACACGGTTCACCGACGGGGCGCAATTCGGAATGGGCGCCGAGATCGGCATCAGCACACAGAAATTCCATGCGCGCGGACCCATGGCCCTGAGAGAAATCTCCAGCTACAAGTGGTGTATTAAAGGCAGCGGACAGGTGCGTCCTTAACGCAGACTATCTAAAGCCTTTTTCTGTTCTGTGAAAAGCTGTTTTATTCCTTTATCTGCAAGGGCGATAAGAGCATCAATAGTATCCTTGGAGAACGGCTTGCCCTCAGCCGTGCCCTGAAGCTCAACGAACTCCCCTTTATCGGTCATAACGACATTGAAATCAACGCCCGCGCGGAAGTCCTCGTCGTAACAGAGATCAAGCAGTTTCACTCTGTCCACCACGCCTACGCTGGTGGCCGCCACAGCGCATTTCACCGGCATCACCTTGTAGATGCCCTGCTTTCTCAGTTTTGCGATGGCCACAAAGAGGGCGACATAAGCGCCGGTGATGCTGGCCGTTCGGGTCCCGCCATCCGCCTGCAGCACATCGCAGTCAACGGTAAAAGTCCTTTCACCCAGCGAGTCCATGTCAACGGAGGCGCGCAGGCTTCTTCCGATCAACCTCTGTATCTCCTGTGATCGTCCCTGTTGTCTGTCAGGATTGCGGGGCGACCTGGTATGTGTGGCCCGCGGCAGCATGGCATACTCGGCTGTGACCCAGCCGGTGCCCTGGCCCTTGAGAAAGGGCGGAACCCTCTCCTCCACGCTGACAGCGCATATCACTCTGGTATTTCCTATCTCGATCAGGGCCGATCCCTCCGGGTAATCCTGGTAGCCCAGCGTAATTTTCACCGGCCTCATCTCATCGTTTGCACGTCCATCTGCTCTCGCCATCGCAATTCCTTTATAAATAAATTCCCGCGCAAGTATAGCATCTGAAACATTGATTGTGCGAGTAAAGAGGCTAATTGATACACCTTCAGGTGCACATGTATTGGTCACTCCATTGCGAGCGTAGCGAAGCAATCCTGTGTTTACATACATGACGACAGCAGATTGCTACGTAGCCTTCGGCTACTCGCAATGACATTGTAAGACGGCGCGAATCAACGTATAGCACCTCGCCATGATGTGGTGAAAGTGATATGCTTTCACTCGCCATGCCGGCCGACATCAATATCTGGATACTGGGCGGTACCGGCTTTGTCGCCGGCCTTCTGGGATCCATGCTGGGCGTGGGCGGCGGCTTCATCATAGTTCCCGTACTTACTCTGGCGCTCGGCCTGCCCATCCAGTACGCCATCGGCAGCAGCCTGATTTCCATTATAATAAATGCATGTACCGCCACCAGCGTCTATATTCGCTGCCATATGACCAACCTGCATCTCGGGCTGCTGCTTGCCTGCGCTCTCGTCCCGGGCGCCGTAGTCGGCGCCTACCTGGCAGCAAGTTTGTCCTCTCCCGTTCTCACCATCATCTTCGGCCTGCTAATGGTTTATGTTGCTTATCTGATGATGCCCAGAAGACAACGCAAACTCACACGCGAGCAGATCGATGCAGCCGCAGTAGTGCACGAAAAGGAGCATGCGCATCATGCGTGGCTGGACGGATGCTACTATGATTCGGCTGTCAACCATGAGATGGCCTACCAGGTACATCGCCCCCTTGTGGGTCTGGTGACCGGGTTCTTCGCGGGTGTGATCTCCAGCCTGCTCGGCATAGGGGGTGGCATAATCAATGTGCCGGTCATGAACCGATTTATGAAAGTGCCGCTCAAGGCCACCATTGCCACCAGCGCCCTTCTTCTATCTTTCACCACGATGACCGGCTCGATCATCTACATCTTCAATGGGTACGTTGTGCCCTACGTCGTGGCGCCGCTCATCATCTGCGTATTCCTGGGCGCGAGGTTGGGCTCGGCGCTGGCGCACCGTTGGCACAGCGTATGGCTTATGTGGATATTCGCCTTTTTCCTTGCCGTAACCGCGGTGCTTATGATACTCAAGGCGCTCAATATAGTGGGGTGAAGAAAAATTGGAATGCCAGTTTGATAGCCGACACGAAAAGCTGCACCGACTCAACCGGCGCATCAGCCTGATGCTGCACTGGGGCATAGCTGCCAGCCTGGTATTAATAGTATGCGGCCTCATACTCTTTCTGGTGAGCGGCGCAGCGCACACTTCTCCGATGCTGCCTTTGCCCTCACTGATAAACGGATTTATCACGCTTGATCCGTCGGCTTTTATTACACTGGGTGTGATCTTCATTTTGCTTCTGCCTGCAATCATGCTGATACTGTCGCTTGTGTATTTCTTCGCGGTGAAGGAGAAGCAGCCGGTTATCGTCTGCATCGTGCTGCTGCTAATGCTGGCATGCAGCCTCATTTTAGTATTGAAATGAATTGACCGCAGACTGGGCCTGTGATATCATTCGAATTAGATGTCATCCCTGACTGAACTTCACGCGGAAATAGAACGCTGTAAAAATTGTGACCTTTCCCGGCACCGCACCAGAGTTGTGCCGGGCGAGGGGCCTGAAAACGCCAAGCTGCTTTTCATCGGGGAAGCCCCGGGCTACCATGAAGACCAGACCGGCCGCCCTTTCGTCGGCCAGGCGGGTCAGTACCTCGACCAGCTAATCGGCATGATCGGCTACAAGCGCAACCAGGTCTACATCGCCAATGTAATCAAATGCCGGCCGCCCGAGAACCGCGACCCTCTGCCCGGCGAGATCCTGGCCTGCAGCAGGTGGCTGGAGCGTCAGCTTGAAGTGATTAAACCCCTGGTAATAGTCACTCTGGGTCGTTATTCCATGGCGAAATATTTTCCCGGTGAGAGCATCAGTAAAGTACATGGGCGCGCCAGGCGTTCAGGAAACTCGATCTGTTTCGCCATGTACCATCCGGCGGCGGCGCTGCATCAGGGCAACCTGCGCCGGGTGATAGAAACCGACATACTCAAGCTGCCGGCTGTACTTGCGGAAGCCGGCAAGATGGAGGATGAAAAAGACAAGCCGGCCCAGCTCACTCTTTTCTAAAATGCAATGACCCGTCACAAGTTAAGAATAATCCCCCTCGGCGGCCTCGGCGAAAT
>Ga0265297_10008631_pt1 | contig 13514 bp, 12 predicted proteins | sample Munlanlwell13791_FD_192502 | JGI IMG/M metagenome (GOLD analysis project Ga0265297, IMG submission 192502) | Leachate microbial communities from a municipal landfill in Southern Ontario, Canada - Leachate well 137-91 | ecosystem: Engineered > Solid waste > Landfill > Unclassified | place... | reverse complement strand
TGCTTTTGCTCGGCAAGAACATAGAAGACAAAGAGCAGCTGGAAAGGCTGATTGGTTCTTTGCAAAAAATAGCTGTTGAGGATACGGGTCTTCCTCTTCTTGTGGCTGTGGACCAGGAAGGCGGCCCTGTGTTCAGAATCAGCTGGGTTGAAAATACGCCCCAGCCGGAGATTGAAACCGAGAGCCAGGCTTATCTGATTGCCAGGCAAAGAGCAGAAGAGCTGGCAGGTTTGGGAGTTAATCTTAATCTTGCCCCTCTTTTGGACAAGCTTTCCGAGAATGATTTTCTTTACGAGAGAGGGTTTGTCAAAGACTATGAAGCGTTGGGGAAGGCGATGGTGCAAGGCCAGGAAGAAGGAGGAATCATGTCCTGCGTCAAGCATTTTCCGGGATACGGAAATATTTCTTTCCATCCGGAGAACAGCCTGGCTTACGTTGAGAAGATTCCCGATTTTTCCCAATTCAAGGACACGGGAGCCGAGATGATAATGGTTTCCAATGTTGTCTACTCGGAGCTAAACGAAGAAGCGCCCTTCAGTTTTTTGGAAGAAGGAATAAATATCTTAAAAAATAACATCGAGGGAGACTATGTTATTGTCTCCGACGATTTGTCTCAATATTCTCTGCTTGATAATTTTTCTTTGGAGGAAACTATTTCCAGGCCTTTTCTGGCGGGCGTAAATATGATTATATATTCAGGATGGCGCTCTTCGGTCAGAGATGCAGTCTTGGAATTAAAAAGAAAAGCTGTTGTTGACAGCTATTTGGAAAAAAGAATTAATGAGTCTGTTTTAAAAATAATTGATTTGAAATCAGCAAAATTTAACCTCTGATTTCAGCGCGTAGCATAATGCTATGCCCAAAGCGTCGGTAGCGTCATCTTTTCTTTTCGCTTTGTCTTTCGGTTTCTCCTCCAGATTAAGAATAACCTGAATCATTCTTTGCACCTGTTTTTTGTCTGCCCTTCCGTAATTGGCGATTGTCATTTTTACCTGAAGCGGGGTGAATTCTATAACAGGAATTCTTTTTTTTGCCGCAGTGAACAATATGACTCCTTTCGCCTGGCTGACCGGCATGGCTGTTTTAAGATTCTTGAAAAAGAATAAGTTCTCAACGGCCATCATTTCCGGCGAATGTTTCTCAATAAGCTTATTGAGCTCCTGGTGGATTATTTTTAATCTTTCTCCCGGCTCTGTTCCCGGGAGAGTTTCAATGCAACCGTAATCCAAAACTTCCAGCTCTTTGCCCGATTTTCTTAAAACTCCAAAACCGGTAGTTGCGGTTCCCGGGTCAATGCCAAGTATTATCATAGTTTGATGTTTGAATAAATATTCTGGACGGCATCATTGTCATCAAGGGCTTCAAACAATTTCTCCGCGGATTCCTTGTTGGCCTCTATTTCTTCTTTCGGAATCCATCCCAAAGAAGCGGATTCAACTTTTACTCCTTTTTCTTCCAGGCTTTTTCTGACGAGGTCCAGCTCTTCTGACTTCGTGTATATTTCCAAAATGTCATTTTCCTGCCATTTGAAATCATCCGCGCCTGCTTCTATAGCTGTCATCTCCAGGTTTTCTTTTGAAGTTTCGGGGACAAGAGCCACGGTTATTATGCCTTTTCGGTCAAACATCCATTTCACAGAGCCTTCGCCCGCCAGTTTCCCGTTATGCTGGTTGAGGATTTGTTTGACATCCCCGAGCGTTCTGTTTTTGTTGTCCGTAATTCCTTCTATTATCAAGGCTATGCCTCCCGGTCCAAGCGCTTCGAAAACGATTTCTTCCAGAATTTCTCCGGAAAGCTCGCCCGTTCCTCTCTTGATGGCTCTTTCAACATTTTCCTTGGGCATGTTAAACTCTTTCGCCTGTTCAATCGCTACCCTGAGCTTGGGATTGGCGTTTGGGTCTCCGCTTCCGCCTTCTCTCGCGGCAACGCTAATAACCCGGGCCATTTTGGAAAAGGCCTTGCTTCTTTTGGCGTCTTCTGCGCCTTTTGTTCTTTTTATTGTCGCCCAATGGCTGTGTCCTGACATATCGTTTCCACTTTAACCTATTTATTGTTTTTTTTCAATATTTAAGATATATTGTAGATAATGTTAAAGAGCAAAAAGGCAAGTTATATAATTTTGGGAGCTTTGATTTTATCCTGCGCAGGGATTATATTTTTTGTTTTTGATTCTTTGGACAGCATTTCTTTTGTCGCCTCCCCTAATGTTTTTTCAGCCAATCTTTCCGGGGTTAGAGAAAAAAAGGTTTTTGAGGTTGAGGACGGCATATTGGTTATCAAAGAATTGGACAAAGAAACAATCAAAAACAGAATTGAGGAAGGAAAAAAGTTTCTATACAGAATGGAAAATCAAGAGCTCCATGGTTTTTACAAATATTACGATGCGCTGGCCGACAGCTTGGAGCCTCAGCTTCATACGGTTTATTCCGCTTCAATCATATATACTTTTTTGTATGTCTACGATTATGATAAAGACGAGGAGATTTTAACCCGCCTGGACGATTGGGCCGGTTTTTTGCTTTCAATGCAGGAAACTGACAAAGATAATTCCAGATACGGAGCCTTTTCTTATTCTTACGACATGAACAGCAAAGAAAGGGAGAAAAGATATGTTGTCGGCACTTCTGCCTTAAGCATTTTTACTTTGTTAAGACTGCACGAAATAACAGGGGAACAGAAATATTTGGACTCGGCAAAAATCGCTGGAGACTGGATAGTCTCCATGCAAAGACAAGACGGGGTTATCAAGCCTTATGTCAGGCATAACGGAGAGGAGTGGGTTTACGGCAATCAATTCTCTCTTTTGTATAACGGCCAGTGCTTGTCCGCTTTGTCCAAGCTTTATCATGCGACCGGAGAAGAAAAATATTATTTGGCGGCGGAAAAAACAGCGGATTTGTTCGCTTCAGAGTATGAAAAGGCAGGCAGGGGCTATGTTGTTGACGAGTACAGGACAAAGAATCCCATATCAAACACCTGGATAGTAATGTCTCTTATGGATTTTTATAAAACAAAAAAGCAGGATTATTACAAAGACATTGTTTTTGAACTGAGCGGCCAGATTATTTCAAATCAGTTCAATGACCAAGACGACCTGTTTAATTACGGAAGAGTGGACGGCGCTTATTCTACAAGCGGCAACGGCTGGATATCGGAGGTGATGACTGACGCTTACAGTCTTTGCGCCGAAGAAGGAAGGCAGGATTGCGATAAATACAGGCAGGCGGTTTTGAACATAATAAGGTGGATAATAGCCAGAACTTATTCTGAAGAGAACAGCGGTTCTCTACCTAATCCGGAAAGGGCTTCGGGAGGGATATTCTGGAACAAGTCAGGAAAATACGTAAGAACTGACTCCGTGTGCCATGGGTTGAACGGCTATACCAGAATAATGGAATATTTAGACGACGGCATTCTGCTCTCCATATAGTTTCTTTTTAAGAAGCAGGAATATCGCGGAAAAAAACAAGGCTGTCAAAAGTCCTGTAAGATAAGCAGAGGCATGAGAGCTCGGAGACAAATCAAATTCAACTCTATCGCCTGACTCAACTTTTTGAGGCGTTTGTTCAGGGGCAATGCCGGGGCTTGCGGAGATTTCGGTTTTGTCAGATTTTGGAACGTCCCATTGCCATCCTTGGGCGGTTCTGACAAAAGCTATTCCTGTCTGGGCCTTCCCGAAATCAACGGCATCTGCGATTTCCTTTTTAGGATTAAAAAGCTCTAAGCCGTCTCCGTCGTTGTTAAGGGTAATCTTGGTTTTCGGCCTGAAAAGGGTTAAGGATGAGAGCGCGGCAATTTTTTCTTCCAAAACATATTCTTTGCCGCCGCCTCTTTTATCCCTTAATATCCAGCCTGACAAATCAACTTCGAAATTATTTGTATTCTTAATTTCTATATATTCATTGACGCTGTCAGCTCCCTCGGGCGAAGGCATAATTTTATTTATCATTACGCCGTCGGGATAAGAGGCTTCCGGCGGAGGAACTGATTCCTCAATTTCCAGTTCTTTATTTTTCCTTCCGGGCGTTGCTTGCGCTGTTTTCCATTCCGAATTTATCTTCTGCATTGTTTCTTTCGTTTTATTGTCCCCCGCCGGCCATCCGTCGCTGCAAATTATTTGGTCTGCCAAATTGTTTGAGCTGTCATAAAGATTTAGGTTTTCTCCGGAATTATTCATGGCGCCGGAATAAATAAGGCCGGCGGCCGCTTCAGGCGCGGCATTGTCGTCGGTTCTTTCCAGCAGATAAAACCCTTCAGAGGCGATAAATCCCTCCAGGCTTATTTCAGGAGAACCGTCTTCTGCTTTTAATTTCCATCCGCTTAGATTTATTTCCTGCCCGGCTGTATTATATAATTCAATCCATTCGTCGTTGGCGGAAATGTCCGTGCCCATCCAGGCTATTTCGTTTATAATTACGGAGCCGGCTATCAGAGCTAAAAACATGTTACTTTATTTTACATAATATTGCCGTTAATGAAAACGAGCCGGGAATGGTATAACCTGGCTCGTTTCCGTTAATGTTATCGCGACCTTTTATTTTGAATAATAATAATTTTTTCCGTTGCCTGTGAAGGTGTTGTCCGTGAAAACATTATTGTTTGAGCTTATGCTGTATATGGGGTATCTGGCGTTATTATCAATCTGATTGGCTGTTATTGCGTTGCTGTCGGAGAAGTTCAAGATTAATCCGTCTTTTCCCCCGTTTTTCATTATGTTTTCAATGATTTCGTTCCCCGAGGAATAGCTTAATTTTACAGCTCCTTCCTGGCTGGAATCTATTGCATTGTTGGAGATTAGCGCGTTGTTGCTTTCTAAAAAGATGCCGTATTTCCCTATGCCGTTGGAAACGATGTTATTGTTCAGTACGGCATTATTTGAGCCTCCTTTTAATCTTACGCCGGCGAAATAATCGTTTGATATCTCGTTGTTCTCAATGCTGTTATCGCTTGCTTCTAAAAGATAAATGCCATATTTGCCTTCTTTGACTGTATTGCCGGACAATAAGTTGCCTGTTCCGCTGTCTATTCTCAGTCCTGAAAAGGAATTATTATTTGTTTTGTTCCCGATTACTTGGTTGTTTTGGCTCGTGCCTGCAAGGTATATGCCGTAGCTTCCGTTATTTAATATGTTGTTTTGCACCAACGTGTTGTTTGAGCCTACAAGTTTTATGCCGTAAAGCCCGTTGCCTGCAAAAGCGTTGTTGGTTATTTCATTATTCTTCGGAGTGTCGTAATAGAAGTAAAATCCTTTGGCGTTTGATTCTACGGTGTTTCCGTCAAAGATGTTGTAGTCAGCCTCTTTGATTTTAGCCGCGTAAAATCCGTTGGAATTAATCGTGTTCAGCCTGAAGATGTTTGATTTGATACGTCCGTCCCCTATGGTGGGGGCATCCGTCCCTTTATAGGTGAAAATGCCGTACTTAAAGTTGTTTGATAAATCATTGTTTTCAACGATATTGCTTGAACTTCCGACGCTGAATCTTATTCCATATCCGTTGAACTTTGAAATATTGTTGGAAATCAGGTTGTTATTGCTGTCAAAGACAGCTATGCCGGCATCAAGATTATATTCTGTTATATTGTTTGAAACAACGGAATCAATGATATTGCGATGAATCATGATTCCCGATCCGTTGTTGTAAGAAGAAATATTGTTGGTTATCTGTATGTCATTGCATCTTTTGGAACAAATAATACCGTGTTTTCCGTTCGCGTAAACGTTATTTCCTTCTATTACAAGAAAGTCAGAGTCGTCATGAGGGTCCAGCCCGTACCATATGTTGTTATAGACTTCGTTGTTTATAAACTTCATTGCTTGGGCTCCGTAAGTATACGCTCCGAAAAAGTTGTCATGGATTTTATTGTTCACCACATCTCCGAAAACTCCTATCTCGTTAAAAACATTGCCCATTACTTTCCAGCTTAATCCGTAAGATTCAGAGGCATAGTATCCTAAATTTCCCACGTCGCTGTTCTTTATGTCCATGCGGGACTCTCCTTTTGTCCCGTCAGGGTAAAGCCTTGACCTGGCTGAAATATATGCTCTGCCGTAATCATTATATTCTGTGTCAGGCCCTGAAATATTTTCGTCCCAAGAGGTTATTTTTACGCTGTCTATGTCTATATTTCCCCAATCGGCGGTTATATATACGTAATTATTGGACTCGGAGTTGTTATTGCTTTTCAGCCTAAGTTCTGCCACGTCTCCTCCTGCTTCAGGCCCGCGGAGAGCCAGGGTAGCCCCGTTCTGAAGCACTATGTTCGCCTTTAAAAGCCATATTTTATTTGCTTCGTCTGCAAGTTCAAGCGGGATAGCGTTGGAGCCTAAGGTTTCAATATCAGTCAGAGCGCAGGAAACATTTCCTGATATGTATATCCTATTGCTGCTGCCGGCCCATCTTATATTATCTGCAGAGCACGGTTCTACGGCTGAAATTCTGAAAGGGGCAAGCGATAGAGATAAAGGTATTATTGCAAGCAATAATGTCGACGTAATTTTTGATATTTTTTTCTTGAGCATTTTTTTATCTGTATTTATTTCAACTGGCAGCACCAGTAAGAATTTCATAGCAGATTCGTTAATGATTTTAATAGGCAGGTTTTTTCTTGATTACGGCAATGCGTTTTTTGTCCCAGCGGGTAATCCAGCCTTGTTTGTTTATCGTCAAAAGGGCATATATTTTTACGACGGCGAACGCATAAGTCATTACCACGTATATCGGGATAACAGCTATGTCAGAAAAATTATTTATTAAATGCCTGTAAATCTTTACGGTTCTGCTTATCATCCACCACGAAAATAATACTCCCGCTATTATCCAGTCTTGATATATGATTGCTCTTGCAAAATATATCGGGCCGAGCAGAAGCAAAAATGGCTGGATAAATCTGTCGATAATGTAAACGGCCAGGATTTTCTCTCTCTGCCATACCCATTTGCTTTTTAAAAGCTTTATGTCCGCTCTCCAGCTGTTCCTCGCCCATCTTATCTGCTGTTTTATATACGTCCAGATGTCAGCTGCCCCGAATGTTTTGACAACCGCATTATTTACATATCTTGTTTTCCATCCTCTGCTTTGCACCAGGTTCGTAAGGGCCTTGTCTTCGCCGCTGATGCATTTTTTCCCCATAAACTTTTCATTAAGCATTTCGTCTACGATGCTCATTATCGCTTTTCTTCTGTAAATTGCGGTTCTGCCTGAAAGACAGCTTAGCGCGTCGCCTGTTCTTGCGAGAAAAGGATATTCGTTGAAATAGCGGTTGCTTAGCTGGATATTGAACAGTTTTCTTGAAATAGTGTTTGCGTCAGACACTTCTTGCCTTGTGCTTATGCCTCCGACCGAGGGGTCTGCAAAAGGAGCCATTATTTTAAAGCGCATATTTTCTTCCCAGACAGTGTCGCTGTCCACCAATGCTATGATTTCTCCTCTGGCCGCTTTTATCCCGTCTGCCAGCGCCGGCCTTTTGCCCGGCGTTTTGGTGACGATGAGCCTTGCATTTTTAAATGTTTGGGAGAACTCTTTGAAAATCCGTATGCTTGATTTGTCGGAATGGTCTATGACAGCGATAATTTCATTGGGATAGTCTTGTTTCCATGAGTTAAGCGCCTTTTTGAAAAACACGGGGTCTTCATTGTATACTGCTGCAACTACGGAAAAAGTGAAATTCTTGCCGTTTGGTTCTGTCGGGGCGTAGCTGAAGCCGACAGCTTTTTTTGCGAGCCAAATAAACCATCTTGTAAGTCCGACAATCCCCAAGGGGATATACGGTTCCATATTGTTTATAAAAATAGTTAATTCATTCATTTTGAAAAAAATTAGGAGAAACGGTCTATTGAGAAAGACGTTTCTCCTTTCAGAGCGTTTCTTGCTCAATAGACCTTTTCTTTTTCGGCGAGATGCGCGAAACCACCGTTTCTGCTGATCATTGTTTTGTTCACTTCTATGGCTGCCTTCAGCAGAGGCATGTCTGTTTTCATGTTTTGTTCCGCCCAGTCCAGGAAGGCAAGAGTGTCTTTCGGCAGGCATGCGCCCCCGAAAGCGCCTGCGTTTCTGATGCCGTAGTCCGGGTTCCACGACGCTTCCGCGCTTTGCGCAACGACCCGGAACACCGCGTCTACGTCCATGCCCAATCCTTCAAGAGCCATTCTCATTTCATTGAAGAAAGAGATTTTACAGGCGTTGAAGATATTGTGCACGTATTTCTGGGCTTCTGCTTCGGCAACGGACAGGGTCGCAATCGGGCACGCGATATCGCCGTAGATGACCGTCAGCAAGTCTTCCGACCTCTGGTCGATGGAGCCGATTGTGACAATCCAGGGATTGAGGAAATCGTGTTCATTCCTGTTCTCCCTGAGATATTCCGGGTTGAAGCATACTCCGAAGTCACGGCCTGCTTTTTTCCCGGAGTATTCCTCCAGCACGGGAACTATTACGTTTTCAGTCGTTCCCGGAGGCAGGGTGCATCTTGTGACAACGATGCAATACTTGCCGTTGTTCCGGAGAGGCCCTTGAGCCAATTGCTCCACGCCGGAAAGCAGATGGTCCAGGCAGATTCTGCCTTTTTGGGTTGGCGTGTATATTGCCAGGAAGAACGCATCAAATCCTCTTTCGGCGGCGAATTCTTCGGGCACGCAGGCGTCGTATCCTGCCATATTCAGGCTGTCCAATACGGACCGGTTGATATCGCAGAACACGACATCATGGCCCTTTGCGGCAAACCCTTTTCCGGTCGCCTGCCCTACCACTCCGCTTCCGATGATTCCTATTTTGGCCATAATGCTTCCTTTCATTTGGATTGGTGATTTTGCAAATGTTCTGCCCTTATAATATCTTTTGATTTATTAAAATCTGATTAAAAGCTTCTTTCCTTGGCTGCAACTGCTCTTCCTTGAAAGCCTTTAAGTTTTTTTACTTCTTTTTTAACCTCGTCGGTGTAGTTTTCTTTGTTGAAAAAAAGGATGTCAGGCTTCACCTTGTCGATTATATTCTGTTCGTAATGCAGGCCGTTATATATGAATACGTAATCAACGAATCTTATGGCGGAAACAACTATCGCTCTTTTTCTGTCGCTGAAAATTTCCTCTTCTTTCTTCAGCTCCCGGGCCTTTTTGTCGCTTATTATCTGAACGACAAGCGTGTCTCCCATTGTTTTTGCCCTTTTCAGGTGATTTATATGTCCGACGTGGACTATATTAAAAGTGCCGCCGGTCAAAACGACTTTTTTAAGATTTTTTCTGTTCTTTAAGAAAAAATTAAGCGAAACCAGCGGAAGGGAATAATTTTTATCCATATCATTTTTATAATGTCTTAAAATTCATTAACATATGATGAATAAACAAAAAGCCGCTTTTTCAAGCAGCTTGGTTTTTAAATGTAATTGTTTACAGTCGCCATAAAAGCGGCGAGCTTTGTGGGCGCAGAAGTGATTAACCCTTTCCTTACGAGCGAGGCGAATTCCTTTTTCGTCACTTCAAGCACTTCAATTTCGCCCTCGCTCTCGTCTGGCCTTTGCGGAGCAATCAGCCTGCATCCGAGCGCTACGGCGGCGTATTCTGCGGAGGGCGATTTGCGGGGCATCAAATGGCTTTTGCCGAGCAGGATTATCTTCTCCGCGCAGTAGCCGGTTTCTTCAAGCAGCTCTCTTCTCGCAGCCTCTGCCTTGTCTTCTCCGTCAATGTTTCCCGCCGGAAATTCAATGACGAAATCGTCCACTCCTTGCTTGTACTGGCGAATCAATACGAGCCTGCCTTTTTTTGTCAAAGGACAAATTGTGATTCCCTCATTTTTCTTGAATATGGAGAAATCAAGAACAGGGCAGTCTGCATTTTTCATGGAAACGGGAAAACTCTCCTGCCTGGCGGTTGACGGGTTGACGAACTGCTGGACTTCTATCTTTATTCCGCATTCTGCGATAATAATTTTCGTGTCTCCGTGTTTCCGCCATTTCTGCAAGTTTGCCTTTCTGATAATCTTCATTTATCCTCCTATTTCTTGAAGAATGTCGTAGTGTTCAAGTATTTCTATGATTCCCCACGCGAGAGGAGCTTTTGCGACGTATCCGCCTTTTTTCAGGACCAAATCTTTGACGTCCGGGGCGGCGTTTCCGGGACATGCCGCAGTTCCTGCCGCTTTCAAAACAGGCAGGTCTCCCTTGGCGTCTCCTATGGCCAAAACGTCGTCAATCGGAATTCCCGTTCTTTGGCACAAGAACGCCAGGCAAGAGCCCTTGTCCACTCCCTTTATTGTTATATCCACCGCAGTAGTGGAATGGGTGACGAACAACTCGTCCAGAAGCGTCTTAGGGAGCAGGGATATTATTCTTTTTTCCAACTCTGCCGTGTTGAGCTTTGCGGGCAAAAGGGAAACGCTTGCCGATTTTGCTCCGATGAAACGGGCAACATTCTCTTCTGTCAGCCGGGAAACAGCAGAACGGACAGAAGAAATCAACTCCTCCCTGTTTAGGGCAAGAGGATGAGGAATATAATTTCTGCCTCTTGGCTCAAAGAGAAAAGAGCCGTTTTCAACTATGCTTGGAAGGTTTTCAGGCGTAAAAGAGTTGAGCATTCTTGCCAAGCAGTCTACGAATTCCCCTCCTCTGCCGGTAGCGAAAGAAAAACGGGCAAGCTGCCGGTCTTCCTGAACCGCTTCGCAGTATCGCCTGATGATTTCCAGCGGCTTTATTTCAAAAACCTCTCCTCCTATGCAGCCGTCTATGTCGCTTACAATCAGTTTAATCGCCATTGTCGCGTCCTTTCTAATTTTCAATGAGCAAGTTTATGGATTGGAAATTTCGGCCATAAAGCACGAATATTGTTTTTTCATTTTTTCAAAAACGCCTTTTAGGTTTTTTTCATCGGCCAAAATGGCGCTGGCTCCTCCGCTGCCTGTCAGTTTGACGCCCAAGGCTCCATTTTTGATGGCCGATTCGGCTATTTCATTGTCTTTCCGAGAGGCGGGATAAATCTTATTCCTTATTATTCTGTTCTCGTTCATCAAGCGTCCCAATTCCTCCCAGTTTTTTTCTTTTATAGCTTCAAATCCCTGTTCGGCCAGGCCGGCGATATCAGACATATATTTTTTTATTTCTGCCCTTTCTTTTTTGCCTCCCCTTAAAAATCTTTCTCTCACGGAGCCATGGATTATGCCGGAGCTTTTTTTGCTCTCTCCTGACAAGCATAGGAAAATCGGGATTGACCTTGCCGGAATTCTTTTGACAACGCCGTAATTATTTTCAAGCGGCAGTTCTTTGTTTTTGAAATCCATGTACAGGATTCCGCCGAAAGCTACAGAGTATCCGTCCTGGAATCCTATGTCAATGCCGAGTTCTTCGGTTTCAACATTCCGCGACCTTTCAGCTATTTCAAATTCGCTGATGTCCAAGCCGAAATATTCTTTTAGCGCCCTTATTGCCGCCACGGCGATTGCAGAGCTTCCGGCGAGCCCTGAACCAAAAGGAATTTCAGAATTATATTCAATTTTAAATTTTTCATTTTCCAGCCCCAGGTTTTTAATAACTGCCTTTATCAAATCATTTGAGCCGTTATAGTTTAAGTCAAAATCGCGCTTTCTCCCGTTTTCAATTATTAGTTTCGGGTTGTCCTGGACTGTTACCTCTGCTTTTTTGTCAAAAGTAAAACTTATGCATTTTCCTCCGTAATGGTCGGACGGGTTGCCGAGGAGCCCGACTCTGGCATAACCGAAGCTCTTTTTTTTCATAAATGTTTGACAGGGGTTTTTATAAAGGGCGCAAGGCTGCTGCTTCCGTTTTTTATCCTTTCTATTATGCCAGAAGTGCTGTCAATTTTTTCTTCATCGGAAACAATTACCTTTCCCTTAAAGTTCTTTAAGTTTTTTATTTTTTCTTTCACGTCTTCAGAATAAGCTTCTTTGTTGAAAAGAATAATATCAGGTTTAACGGCATCAATGACTTCCTGGTCGTAGTGCCGGCCGTCATGTATGAAAACATAATCTACAAAACGAATCGCCTCAACCAATAACGCCCGTTTTTCCTGGCTGAATACCGGCCTGCCATCGCCTTTTTTCTCTCTTACTCTTTTGTCGGAAGGTATATGTATTATTAATGTTTTCCCGTAGGACTTCGCCTTTTTGAGATGCGCAACATGGCCGGCGTGGACAATGTCAAAAACTCCTCCGGCGAGAACAACATTTTTCAGCCTCTTTTTGTTTTTGGCGAGGAATTCAAGGGAAAATAATGGAAGCGGATAATTTTTGTTCATATCAACTCTTATAATCTACTAATAAAGTTATTAATATATGATGAATAAAAACAAAAAAGAAGGCTTTTGGACCTTCTTTTCTGCCATGAAAAAAGTTTTTAAATTCAGTTGGCCCCGTAAATTTCTGTCTCAGTAATGCTGTTCCAGTCGTTTTGGGTGTTCCCTTTTCCGATTATCCTGATATATCTTGCCGCGACATCGTCAAAATCAAATTTTTGCGGCAGGCTGGTATTCCCGTTGCTTGTGCCTTCGTAGACAGGAATCCAGTTGGCATTGTCGTTGGAGACTTCTACGGAAAAGTCTTGGTATCTCTGGTCGCCCCTGTAGAAAGAAATGTTAAGATAAGAAATGTTTTTTACAGCTCCGAGGTCGTAAGAAATCCATGAATTTGTTCCTTGGGCAGCCCATCTTGTATCCATGTTGTTGTCCAATGTTTTTTCAGCGGTGCATCCTCCGTATCTTGTGTCATAACTGCTGGCTTGAGTTGAATTAACCGCAAGCTTTGCATAGTCCGCAGGCGTTTGACCTGTTGTTTCGCAGACGATGCGGCAGCTGTTGGAAGCTATGATGTCGGGAGCGGTTGTCGCCGGAAGAGGCTCAATCAATCCTTCGCATTGCGACTCGGCATTAAAGTCGGAGCCGTAATCGCCGGATTCTTTTCCATTGCCGGAAAAGATATTCCCGCATATTCTTTCCTGGGGAGAGGCCTGCACCTTTATTGCCCCGTATTTGTTGTCAGTCAGCTTGTTTCCGTAGACATTATTGTTCTTCCCATATTGCACTCCTTTGTATAAATCTCCTCCCAAGCGTATTCCTGCTCCTGCGGAGCCGGACACTTCGTTATATCTGAATGTGTTTCCGTCTCCTCTGGAATCCAGTCCGCCGGATTCGGGGTCTTTCTGTCCTGATATCTTGTTGTATTCCACGATGTTTCCGGCTGACCCTTCTTTTATGTCAACGCCTTCGTTGCCGTTGGTGTTGATGATGTTGTCGTGTATGTAATTGTTGTTTGATTTGTCTATATCGGAAGTAGGATTTTTATAGAGCTGTTCCGGAGCCGTGCCGATATAAATGCCTTCTCCGTTTTTGCCTCCGTTGTTGAATTTGAAATCGTAAACTCCGCAGTCGGAAATATTGTTATAGGCGATTTCATTGTCAGTTGCGAAATATTTTAATCTTATGCATTCTCCCCCAGCATTCTTGAGGGTCATATTAAGAATCTTTAATCCCGTCACTCCGTTATTGCTTTCTTTGCCTACAACATAAAGAAGCATAT
>Ga0265297_10008630_pt1 | contig 13516 bp, 24 predicted proteins | sample Munlanlwell13791_FD_192502 | JGI IMG/M metagenome (GOLD analysis project Ga0265297, IMG submission 192502) | Leachate microbial communities from a municipal landfill in Southern Ontario, Canada - Leachate well 137-91 | ecosystem: Engineered > Solid waste > Landfill > Unclassified | place... | reverse complement strand
AATCTATTAGAAAATTAATACCAAAGAAAGATAATTGTGGTAATAATACTGTTTATAATTTAGAAACCACTGGAACACATACATATACTGCTAATAAAATAGGTGTTCATAACTGTACAGCTATTCACATTACTCAAAATAGAGGGAAAAAGAATGGCAAGAAGTATTCTCCAGAGTTTCAATATTTACTTCAGAAGAAATTCTATGATAAGAATTGGGATGAAGGATCTTCTATCTTTCATGCTCTTAAAGTTGCTAAGAACTATGGATTTTTGCTACAAGAAATTTGGACTACAGTTGTAGACAAAGTTCCCGAATTAGGATTCCTAAATGAAAGCGATAGAAGTTTATCTTATTCAAAATTTATTGCAAAACTTAAGTTGATTCCAGATATAGAAATTGATAGACTTATTAGTTTATGTGTTGATAAGATTGCAGGATATGGTGAAGTTGATATTAGCGATCCACAAAAAATAGCTAAAGCTATTAATGATTCTGGGGTTGGTATTCTTTGTAGATATGTAGTAGGTAAAGAATGGTACACATCTATCGATGGTAGAATTTCATGGCTTCCTAAAGATATCAATCCTATTAGGCCTCCAATCAATCCTATCTGTGGTCATGCTATTACAATGTCTGCATTCGACTATACTCAGTCTATAAAGCAAACTCTTCCCAATACATGGGGATCTGCTTGGTGTCGCAATGGATCATGCGATATCTTATTTGATTCTTATAAGCCAACAGAAGCTTGGATCATACTAGATGAAACTCCTACTATTCCAGAATTTAAATTCTTGAATGATTTATATTATGGGATAAAGTCTCCAGACGTTAAGCAACTTCAGATAAGGCTTAATAAAGATACAAGAACACAAGTTGCAATTACTGGAGCAGGATCTCCTGGAAATGAAACAGAGTTCTTCGGAGGGTTAACTCTTAGAGCAGTTAAGAAGTATCAGGTTCTAAATGGCATCAAGCCAGTATATGGCTATGTCGGGCCGATCACAAGAGAAGTACTAAATCGATAACATATGTACGGTGCAGGATTATATGGACAACAAATATATGGTGATGTAGCTGGAGTCTTCTTGGAAGAGTTACAGGTTTTAGCTATGAACTCTGTACTTGAAGGAATTAAAAAGCAAGGAGCTGCTTTGATTACTGCACTAGAAGCAGAAGCATATAAAACATTTGGTGTAACTGCAGAGTTTGATTATGGTAGAAATAAAGATGTTGCCATATTTATAAGCCTAGAAGGATTAGACATAGAGGCTTATGGTATCAATACGTTCTTAGACTATGAAAAAATTGGAGAAAGAATGGCTTTCTTATCTCAATTAGAAGGCAATGAATTAACTCAGATTGCTGTTAAGTCTATCCTTGAAGCTATAAAATTAAAAGGTGTTGGAATTTATACAACTACAGAAACTTATGGTCACAATAGAATGGCATTAAAGTCTTTATTTGAGGCTACTGGAAAAAGATCTATGGCATTTAAATCTGAATTAGAAGGATTTCTAACTGAGACATTGGCCTTCTCTACATCTCTTGATCATGAAAAATCAAAAACAGTTGCTATGATAACTTTACTTGAAACAATGAAAGATGTTACAATAGCTATATCAAGTTCCTTAGAAAATCAAACAAGAAGAACTATTTCAATTTTTGCTACATTAGAAGGAATGAATAAAACTTTATTCTCTATTAATGCAACTCTTGAAGGTTTAAGTATTTCTGATCTTTCTATTAATACGTCATTAGAGAACGGAGTCTTTGGAAGATTTGGAATCCAACCATTTGAATTAGAATCTAATACATAATAAAAATATGATACATACCACGAAGGTGATACAAAAAGGGAATACAGTTTATTTAGAGTGCATTTTTAGAAATCTAAATGGAACTCCAACCGATACAGATAGCGCACCAGCATACAGTATTCTTACAGAATCAGGATCTTCAGCTGCTTCAGGTTTTCTAGTTAAGAGAAAGGTTGGATATTATGGGACATCTTACACTCCTAGTGCAATAGGAGAATACCAGATTCAATATTCTGGTTTAATAGATGGAAAGGTCGTTGTATTAAAGAGTAACTTTAAGGTGGTAACAACCGCCACAAATCAATCATAATATGACATTAGACGAAATATTATCAATCGGAATAGTAGGTACTATTGTTTCATTCTTTATTCAGTTTTTGAAGAATAAATTTGGAGCAGGATCTGACATGGTAAAGTTAATAACCTTAGTCGCAGCTATAGTAGCTGGAGGACTTTATTACTTCTTATCAGACACAGATTTCTTTGTATCAGTACTTGGAATTCTAGGAGCTGCTACAGTTATTTGGTCTTATTTCTTAAAAGGATCAACTCTGTTTGTAGCAAAAAAGAAATAAACGAAAACGTTTTCGTATTTAAAGAGGACAACTTAGAGGGTTGCCTCTTTTTGTATGGGCACTTGACAAATCGAAACATAGGATATATTATATATATATGAAAGTACTAGAAGACGTTATTGCATTCAAGTGGATAAGGCCTGAAGACAAGAACCATTTAGTTATGTCTAATGAGTTTTATGAAGTAAACTTTAGACCAGCTAAAATATATCAAGGTGAAGTTGTCAACGCAGGCTCTAAAGTTAAACACTTTAAGCTTGGAGACAGGTTCTTAGTAGAAGAGTATAGTTTAGAGAATTTTAATGGAACTTGGAAGGAGGATCAAATGTACTTTGTAAAAGAATCTGAAATAAAGATAAAATTACTAGAAAACTTTAATGGACACATAAGAATAGTTCCATCAGAGTCTTGGAATAATATTAAATAATATGGATAATGATACTAAACTTTATGATGAGCTGATAATAATGGGTCAAGCCTTCATGATTTTAAATGAAGATGAAAGAACCGTTATTTTAAATAGGTTTGGATTTCTAGGTAATAAAGAAACATTAAGAGATCTAGCCAAAACAATGCTTATATCACCAGAAAGAGTTAGGCAAAAACAAGAGAAAGCAATTTATAAATTAAGCGTTGCTCATGATACCCTTACCAAAAACAAAGACATATAATACAGTTGATGAAGCAGTGCTTGATTATTTTAAAGGAGAGCAAAGAAAGAACCGAGAAGTAAGAAGCAATAGGAAACAAGAAGATAGTTATTGGAATCCTTCATCGATGGGATTATGTAAGAGGTCACATTATCTTAGAAGGAAAAATACTACTGCGGATGTGTCACAAGAAAGAGACGATTTTGTTACTGAACTTGGAAACATGACGCATGAGTATGTTGCAAATGCATGTGGAAAAATGGGAATTCTTATCTGTTCAGAGAAAACAATTATAGATAATGATACTCATTTGAAGGGAAGGTTCGATAATTTAGTTCGTTTAAGCAGAGGCATAGCGGTGGTCGACGTAAAATCGCAGAGGCCAGAAGCATTTTTTAAACGCGCTAAAGATACCGAAAAAATAAAGCATCATCAAAAAGTACAGTTGGCAACTTACGACTATCTAATCAATAAATACTTAATACATATTTTTCCAGAACTGGTTAATCCAGAGACTGGAAAGGTAGCAGATTACTGTATAATGTATTATGTAGATAGAGGAGGTGGATGTCGTGATGAGTTTCCTTTACGATTTGAAGAAAGCTTTATTAAGAAGTATGTTCTAAAGGAACTCGAGGAACTTAATAGATATTACGATAATAACATTATCCCTCCATCAGAAGGATGGGGAACATGGCAATGTAAATATTGTAACTATAAAGAGACTTGTGTGAAACTTAGAGCAAAAAGTAAAGAGATAGATAAGCAAACTAAGGCAAAGACTAAAAAGTCAAAGCCAAAAAATAAAACAAACTTATGAATTTAAAAACATACGAGTTACCAGAATCAGGAAGACCAGGATACTTCAAGCCAATTGATGGATCTAATAAAATTAGAATCGTTTCTGAAATCATGGATTATGGTAGCCACTTCATTAAAGAAGAAAAGAAAAGTCATATCTGTTTAGGAGCAGAAGATTGTAAGTATTGTAAAGCTGGAGAAAAACCTAAGTTAAGATACTTATGTTGGATCATTGATAGAGCTGATAACGGACTTAAGTTGTATGAATTTGGACACTCTATCATGAAGCAATTGCTTGGACTAGCTAAGAATGAGGATTATGAATTTGAAACAATTCCTCCTTACGATATTACTATTTCTAAGAAAGGTTCTGCTTTAGACACAGAATATACTCTTGTTGCTGCAAGGAATAACACTCCTATAACACCAGAAGAGCAAGAGTTAATTGATGAACTAGATCTTATTCCATCTATTGTTAATGCTAAAATTGAAATGGAAAGAAAAGGTTCAGACGAAATTGCTGAAGTCGAGACAGATCTTGCTCCAATTAAGAGTGAGGGAGCTGAAGAAACTGAAGAGTAATAATTATTGAGGAGGGCTAACTACCCTCCTCTTATAGTATAAAAATTATGGATACAAATATAATTTTAAAACAAAAGAAACTAAGCGAGAAACATATTGATTTAAAGGAAAAATTAAAAAATAGTTTGTTGATGGGACAACTTAGTTTTCTAAATGCTGGAAAGATTCTTACTGAAATCAAGACCAATAAGACATATCTTTCAGAACGTATTGATCTTACTGGAACATGGACAGACTTCATTAAAGACACAGATCTTCCTATTCCTGGAGATACATTAAGTTCTAAAATTAGAATTGCTCAGATTCTTATGAATGTTTATTCATTCTTTATAGGATCACAGAAATTAGAATATGCCAAGGAAACTTATGCATCAATTGGATATTCTAAATTAAATTTAATTATAAGTCCTATTAAGGCAGATGAAAAACATGCCGATGAATGGATTGAAAAAGCTAGACTACTTTCATTTAAAGATTTAAAACTAGAGATTATGAATGCCGGAGTAACTTTAGATGCCGAATCTGAATGTGAACATGAGAATATAAAGAAAGTTAACTTCTGGAAGTGTGAAGATTGCGGTCAAGTATTTCACGAAGATCCTAATTCTTCAGCCTCTGATGACTAATATGATTATAAAACTATTTACATCTCCATCATGTGCAACATGTAGAACTTTAAAGGGATATTTTGAAGCTAATAAAATTCCTTTTACTGAAATAGATGTTTCTTCTAATACAAAAGAACGTGATAGATTAGAAGTATTAACACTTCCTCAAGTTCAAGTAGAGGACAGAGAAACAATCTTTGGATTTAATAAGATAAAGATTGATGAATTAATTAAAGACTATGGAAATTCTATTAAGGGCGCAAACCCTGGAGGACTTTAAACATATCGTTAATCATGCTTATGCATGCAATATTAAATCTATCATGAACAGAAAGTTACCTGATAGTTATTGGAGTGATCATAAAAAAAATACAGTTCTTTTAATAGAAGATGACACTATCTCTTATGGTAAAGCAGTTGAAAGCGATAAGTATTTTGATTTAGAAACTTTTTTAAAAACAGATTATGGTAAAAAAAACGGAGAACAAACAAATAGAAAATAAGACAATAGAAGAAACTATAGAAAGTATTCAAAGTAGATTTGGTGCCGGATCTTTAATGCGTCTAGATAGTGATTTCCATTTAGATATAGAATCTATTCCTACTGGATCTATTAAGATAGATAAGATATTAGGAATAGGTGGATTTCCTAAGGGTAGAATAGTTGAAGTTTATGGTGGAGCAGCTGTAGCAAAAACAACATTAGCTCTTCATGTGATTGAGCAAACTCAAAAACTTGGTGGGATTGCTGCTATTGTTGATACAGAGCACGCACTAGATAAAACATATGCAGAGAAGTTGGGAGTTAATCTACATGATCTTCTTATTGCTCAACCTAATACAGCAGAAGAAGCATTACAGATCATAGAGCAATTAGTAAGAGATGGCAATGTATCTGTTGTAGTACTAGATTCTGTTGCAGCTTTACTACCTAGAGCAGAATCAGTTGGAGAAATCGGAGAAACTCAAATTGGATTACAGGCTAGGATCATGTCATCATCTTTAAGAAAACTAGTTGGATTAATATCTAAATCAAATGTATGTGCAATTTTTATTAATCAAACTAGAGCAGCTATTTCTACTGGGCCGTTTAGTTATGGGCCAAGCACTACAACTTCAGGAGGCAATGCATTATCATTCTATGCATCTGTAAGGATTGAAATGAAAAGAATGCAACAAATTAAACAAGGAGAAGAAGTTATTGGAATGAGAATCAAAGTTAAAACTGTTAAGAACAAAGTAGCTGCTCCATTTAAAGAGTGTGAAGTAGATGTTTATTATGGAGAAGGAATATCAAAAGGATATGAGTTACTTGAAGTTGGCACAGAACTTGGTATACTAGAACAAAAAGGATCATTCTTTTATCATGGTGCTGATTCAATCGGTCATGGATTAAAGTCTGCTAAAGAATGGTTGATGAATAATGAAGAAGTTTGCAAAGAAATTAGAGACGCTGTAAGTAATAAGAAAGAAATATGATTACATTCCTCTACACAAGGAACGACTAACTAAGGGGATAATTCCCCCTTTTTTACAAATGAATGCACATATACTACTAAAGAAGAAATCATCCAATGGAAGATATAAATATTTAATACAATGTTTATATTGTGGCAATAAGCGTTGGGTTAAAGAGTCTATAATAAAAGTCGGAAACGGAAAGTTCTGTTCTGTAGTTTGTAGCCAGGCATATAGGAAATCTCATAAAGAAGAATACAAAAAGCCCAAACAAATTATAGAAAGTTCTTCTAGGTGTTCTGTGTGCAAAATTCTTCTAACAGAAAAACATCATGGACATTATGGAATATGCTACACATTGCATAAGAAAGAAAGTCAGATGTGTTATATGTGTGAGATTAAGAGTCTTAAAAAAGAGAAACATATTGAAGAAGCAGAAAGTTTAATCTTAGAGTTTAAACAGACTGCTCTTCAAATGTTTGGAGAAAAAAGAAGAGATGAAATTGTTAAAAGGTTATGGCATTAAAAAATAGATTTCCTCAGAAAGTTATAAACTTCTGGATTGGATGGACATTTGATCTTAGTGAACTTGGGCATAGAACATCAAATGCTTTACATCATATAATTAGTCCAGGAAGTAGTAGATATCAGGAAGGAGAATTCAATGAAAGTATTTTTAATTCATGTCCTATTGATAATTTTAAGAATCATATTGGCCAAGCAATGCATTACAAAGAAAAAGAAGATCTCTTATTAGAAAGAGTAATGACAGTCTTAGTCGATCATGATTATGTCTTAGATAAAAATGATTTAATATTTTTAAAAACATATGGCCTCAACACTACCTATACTCGCATCAAAAAAGAATCAAGTAATTAGTCCAAAAAAGAAACGCTTGAACACGTATGCTAAAGGTCAAAGAAGTAAGTATAAGACTAAGAAATATTTTGAGGCGCGTGGATATAAGTGTGAGTATTCTGAGTTCTTTCTTTCTAGAGGTCATATCAAAATAAAGAAAGATCTTTTCTTCAGTGATATGATAGCAGTTAGAAAAGATAGAGTTCTCTTTATTCAGATTAAATCTAATAAGAATCATGTAAAACAAGCCATAGCAGATTATCAACAATTGCAAACTCCAGTTAACTGTTATAAAATAGTGGTGCTATGGGAGACAAGAGTTAAGAAACCTATAATAACTAAAGCATAATATATGAAACTAAAAGTATTATTCAAGAATATTTTAGCAAAACCAATTGAACTTAATAAAGAAGACGAGTCTGGATTAGTGGCAACAACTATCTCTGATAAATTTAAAAAGAACTATGGCATAGTAGAATTTATTGGAGAAGAAGTTACTAAAGTAAAGATTGGAGATATTATTATTTTCAAGACACAAGAGCTTAGCCAATTAGAAATAGAAAATAATAAGTATTTCTTAATAGCACAAGATGATGTAATTGCTATAGATGGATAATATTATAACCATAAAATTCTTTGCCACTACATCAGATAGGTGGGGAGTTAAATATATTTCATGGAGTGAAATAGATAGAGTATTAAAAGGAGATGTAAAACAAAAATTTCTTTCATCTATTATAGGACAAAAGCGCTATAAGATTGGAGTCTTTCCTGGTGTAATGGAAAGATTCTTAAGAGAGTATTATAATATAACAGATTAATATCATGGAAAACAAAGTATACCATGGCAGAAAAGCCAGGCAAATATTAAGAAAGGGGGTTAACATATTAGCAGATGCAGTAGCTGCAACTCTTGGGCCAAGAGGTAGGAATGCTGCATTAGATGAACAATATGGATCTCCAGTAATTACTAATGATGGAGTCTCTATAGCTAGAAAGATTAACTTAGAGGATTCAGCTCAGAATATTGGATGTCGTATTATTAAGCAGGCGGCTGAAAAGGTTAATGGATCTGGTGGAGACGGAACCACAACCACAACAGTTATTGCCCAAAGATTAATAAATAATGGATTTGATAAGATTGATTCTTTCTTCTTTAAGGCTGATCCTTTAACTATAAAGAGAGGCCTAGATAAAACATTAGTAACGGTTAAAAAGTATCTAGCAGATAATGCTAGAAAAATAGAGACTGATAAAGAGATAGAAGATGTGGCCACTATCTCTGCAGAATCAAGAGAATTAGGTAGACTTATTGCAGATACTATTAATAAGGTTGGGAAGGATGGCGTTATAACTGTAGAGACTTCTCCGTTCGCTGAAACAACCACAGAAATAGTAGAAGGTTTTCAATTCTTTCGTGGATATATGTCCCCTTATATGATGACTGATCCCAATACTATGGAGGCTGTTTTAAACAATCCATATATCTTGATTCTAGATAAGAAGATCAATGAATTTCAAGAGATTATGCCAGCGATCAAGGCATCACTTGAACGAGAATGCAAACACATACTAATCATAGCCCCAGACGCAAGCCTAGAGGCTCTAGCAACCACTGTAGTTAACAACAGTAAGACTGGAATGAAGATGGTTATAGTTAAAAGTCCAAGCATAGGAAATAGTAAGGATGTTATCCTACAAGATATAGCCACTATCACTGGTGGAAAGGTTCTTTCTGAGAATAATGGCATTAATTTAAGTGCAATCAATACAGTGAATAACTTTGGCAGAGCCAATAAGGTTGTTATAACTAAGGATAGCACTACTATCATAGGAGGAACTGGATCTTCAGAGGATGTTCAAGCTAGGATAGATGAACTTAATGCTGAGTATAATAGTAATCCAGAGTATTCTACTAACCTTGCTGGCATTGAATTGAAGCAAAGGATAGGAAAGTTATCTGGAAAGGTAGCAATTATAAAGGTCGGAGGTAATACTGAGATAGAACAAACAGCTATTAAACTTAAGATAGATGATGCCTTATGTGCAACAAAGGCAGCCATTGAGGAAGGAATAGTAGAAGGTGGTGGAATTATTCTATTACACTGCGCTAATTATCTTAGAGGTTTGGGACTTAAAGATATAGGAGCAAAGATATTAATAGATGCATTAGAGGCTCCCATCAGAAGAATATGTAAGAATGCCGGAGTAAATGCTGATATAGTTATAGATACTCTTGATGAATATCAACCATCAAAACATATAGGATTAAATGCTTTAACTATGGAATATGAGAACTTCTTTGAAAAAGGAATCATTGATCCAGTTAAAGTAACAAGACTCGCAGTTGAAAGTGCAGTCTCTGTCTCTGGGATATTGCTTACAACAGAAAGCTTAGTAGTAGATAATAAAAATAAACAAGAACAATAATATGAATTTTAGTGCAGCTTTAGAGTTCATAAAAAAAGGAGGAAGATTAACTAGGACTGGTTGGAATGGAAAAGAATTATCAATTAAGTTACAAGTCCCAGATGAAAATAGTAAGATGACTAAACCATATATTTATATGATTATTCCAACTTCTATATATGATTCATCTACTAATAAAGAATTTGAAAATGTTCCATGGCTTGCTAGTCAAACAGATCTATTAGCAGATGACTGGGAATTATTTAATAACTAAATAAAATAAATATATGATTTTTTCAAACATAGATATCTTAAAAGCAATTGAAGATAAGGAGATTACTATCTCTCCATTCTCAAAAGAATCAGTTAGGTTAGCATCAGTAGAATTATCTTTAGGCAATGGAATGTTCTATATCCCAAAAGATAATATTGATGTAGATATTTTAAAGTCAGAGACATATTCTAATCTTAAGTTAATTACTTATCTAGATAATGAAACTATAAATATTACTCCAGGAGAATTTGTTATCTCTGCGACAATGGAAGTTGTTAAGCTTCCATCTAATATTATTGCTAGGATTGAATGTGAACCCAACTTAAGATCATTTGGATTAATAGTCTTCCCAATAGGAGAACATCTTGAGCCAGGATTTGATGGTGTTGTTTCTTTTGGTATTAAGAATATTGGAACAAAAACAATTATACTTAGACCAGGAATAAAGATCTGTAATCTAGTATTCGAGCAACTATTAACTCCAATTGAAACAGTTCCAACAAAAAAAGAAGTTAAGGGAAAAGCTGAAACTGTTAAGCAGAATGTAACAAAGGCCTAGGTTTATCGTCTGCAATAGTGTAGAGATATAACTCTGAAAAGTAAAATGACGATTTTTTGCCACCTGTTAAGGGTGGCCTTTTCTTATTTGACATTGTACATGCATATGATAAAATGTATTAAATACACATAGGAGTAACTGTCCATGTGGTTCCAAGAGCGAATTAATTATGAATCCCAACGGATAAACATAATTTGCTTGGAATGGGTAAGCCGAGAGGCGCTCATAGTTAAATTATGAATCATAAAAAGAAAAGTCCTCGAAAGACTTCACCTAATAGGAAGCTCTTAATAGGTGGATGGAGTAAAGGCAATCACAAAAATAGTGTGAATAGATACTACCGAGATAAGGTAGTGTGTAGATTCAGACTCAGACAAATAGTTTCTGGATCCCCGGATTAGGGGATTTTTATATACGAAAACATCTTCGTATTTATCCACAGTTGTGGGCACTTGACAAATTGAAACCACTGATATATACTTTAATTACAAATGAATATTAAGAAGTTCCCCAATTCTTCTTAACGATTTACGAGTCTTCTAATGGGGGTCTCGTTTTTATTATTATAAATTGATTAATATGGAAGAAAAAATATTCAGCACCTATTCAGTAATCCCCACAGAGGTAATGCTGAATAAAAGTATATCGAGCACAGCAAAGATACTTTATGGATTAATCAGTTCTCTCTGTAATGAAAAAGGATACTGTTGGGCAAGTAACGAATGGATAGGAGAAAAGCTTAATAGAAGTGAAAGACAAATTTCTGAAATGGTAACCGAGTTAGTTGCTCATGAATTAATTACTAGTGTAGTTGAGAAGAGCAATAAACGATTCATAACTCTTACTGGGACATGGAAGAAAACTTCTACCGCGATAGAGAAAAACTTCCATGACGATAGAGGAAAACCTCTACATAATATTATAAAGAATAATATAAAAGAAAAACTAGAGCCTGCGGCTCAAGAGAATGAGATTAGGTATACTAGTTTAGAAGATGAAGTCAAAGGATTAAAGAAGGCGCCTAAGGCTGCCGATCCAGAGTTAACTGAGAGACGAGGAATCATTGGTTATTTTATTAGGAAATCTAATGAAGTTCACAACTACTGCCCACAGATCGCTCTAATTCCCGCTCTTAAGTTAGTAAAGGATTTACAGTCTTATAATAAGGAAGAAGATTTACGCGGATTAGTTGATTGGTTCTTAGAGTCTGATATGTATGATAAGTTAGGTTCTGATATTAAGATCTGTTTCAGTCTTGCATCATACAATAAATATATGGATTTTCGCAGAAAGCATTAAATATATGAAAAAATGTTTAAAATGTTGCTTAGAAAAATCTGAAGATAATTTTTGGAAAGATAAAAAAAGTAAAGATGGTTTTAGGTACTGGTGTAAAGATTGTGAGAAAGAATATTTAAAAAAATATCACAAAAAAAGTTCTCATAGAAAATATTTAAAAGAATATAGAAAAACTATTAAATATAAAGAACTCCAAAGAAGATATCAACGAACAGATAAGTCTAAAGAATATGCGAGGAAGTATGTGTCAAAGAAAAGGATTGATAATCCTAAGTTCAAATTAGATTGCAACATAGGAACAATGATATGCATAGCATTGAAGGGGAAGAAAAATGGTAGATCTTGGGAATTATTAGTAGGATATACATTAGAAGATTTAATGATTCATTTGGAGAGACAATTTGAGCCATGGATGAATTGGGATAATTGCGGAAAGGGAAAAGGCAAATGGAATATAGATCATATCAAACCAAAATCATTATTTCATTATACTTGTCCTGAGGATCAGGAATTTAAAGAGTGTTGGGCGTTAAGTAATCTACGACCATTAGAAGCTCATGAAAATTTAGTTAAACATAATAAATATGGATTATAAGAGGAAACACTAATATGAAATTTGATGTAGGCGATTTAATTACATTTACTTATTATTATAGTAGGTTTCCAAGTTCAACTCCAGCTAAAGGATATACAACCGCAGTTAAAGGATCCCAACCAAAGTTAGTACAAAGAACTGCTATTGTTCTAGCTATAGATTACAGAGACAATAGTGCTACAGTTCTTATGTCAAATAATGATGAGAAATTAAAAGAGTATGCTGTTTACGAAAAGGATATTATAAAAGTAGTTTGTCCGTATAATAAATTAATAGAAGGTTTATAAAGATATGAAAGCACCTAAGGTTGGAGATATAATTACATTTAGAATGTCACCTAATTGGCAATCACAGGTAGCGGCAGCAGCAATGACAACAACTTCTAGCACTATTTATACTCAACGCGCTTCAGTTTTAACTGCGATAGTATTGGCAGTTCCGATAGAGGTTGATGGTGTTATTGTAATGATATGGGATGGACAAAGGATGTCAGAATGTGTCGTTAACAATACTGAGATCATTAAGATAATCAGTCCATATAATGAATTTATAGAAGAATTATAATTTTATGGAAGCAAATCCTGGAGACATAATTACATTTACTTATTATTCAAATGGAGGAGATATAAATGTTGATCCAAATATTTATTCTGGTCAAAATTTTGAAGGAATAGTAATTTTTAAAGATAATAGTTACAATTTATTTGTATGTATGCCAACAAGATCTGGACTTGCAGTTATGCATAAAGTAGATAGAAGTCATATTACAAAAGTCACAACTCCTTATAATAAATTTATTGAAGCATTATGAGTTTACAAGATTATAAAGAAGAAGTATCCAAAGAAGTTTTTAAAGATTCTCCGGATTACTTCAAGATATCAGATATGATGTATAAGATAGCAGTGTTAAATGGAGAGATAGAAGAACGTGTTGTTCTATCTAATCTAAGTGAACGAGCATCTATTCAAAAGATTTGTCTAGAAAGAGAACTTAAAAGGTCGAGAGAACAAGATACGTACTTAGG
>Ga0265297_10008629_pt1 | contig 13518 bp, 13 predicted proteins | sample Munlanlwell13791_FD_192502 | JGI IMG/M metagenome (GOLD analysis project Ga0265297, IMG submission 192502) | Leachate microbial communities from a municipal landfill in Southern Ontario, Canada - Leachate well 137-91 | ecosystem: Engineered > Solid waste > Landfill > Unclassified | place... | reverse complement strand
CGCTGCCCTCTCCCAGATGATCGGCCTGATGCTCGGCAGATCGACTGCCCTGCACAACACAATGATCAACGAAGCCGAGGGCTTCCAGGTCAATCTTACTACTCATGAAATCGACCTGCTTCAGTAGCCAATTTTCCTCGCAGTCAAGAAAAGCCCGTTTTGCAAAGCAAAGCGGGCTTCTTCTTTTCCGTTAAAACAATCAGGGCTTTATTGCCTCTGTCGTATAAAAATTGGAGGGGCTCCACATCATATACCCCTTGTAATCATCTCCTAGGGCGTCCAGAACGGCCTGTATCTCCGACTTTACCATGGAGGTGTCGTAAACCGCCTTGTAGTCGAAATCCTGCAGCCAGGGGCGCAATACGGCGTTTATCTTCTTGTCTTCGGTTTCATTAAGCTCTTTATAACTGGCCAATCTCTTCTTTGCCTTTTCCATGGAATACTTTACCACCTCGTAAGGATAATCGGCCGGGTTCTCGTGCCCCAAAAACCCGTTGGCATAGTGCGAAGGATAAACCATAGGACAGATATAATCAAAGTACTCAAAAGCATCGTCTATATTTTGGCCCACTCCCAAATCGTCGTAATTCACCGCAGTAAGGCCGAACAGATCAACCGAAAGCTTCGCTGAAGGCATTGATTCTCGCAGATATTTGAAAAACTCCTTGATCACTTCCCTTCTCTGGGTTTTACCGTCCCATACAGGAAACTTCATGCTTTTTAAGTCCCCGTCCGAAGGAAAGCGGATATAATCGAAATTTATCTCGTCGAATCCCCTTTCCAACGCGTCTTTGGCAATGGCGATATTATAGTCCCAGGCCTCTTTTGAGGCAGGATCAATCCAGGCCAGATTCATCCTGTCCAACCAAAGCTTGAGCGCAGCGAAAAACGACATAAAAGAAGACAAATTATCCTCGGCTTTTACGGCGATATCAGGCCGGCTTCTGGCCAGAACAGGATCCTGAAAAACGGCAATCCTGGCAATAACGTAAACTCCTTTGTCGTGCAGCCCCTTGATCAAGGAGTCGATATTGCCGATTCTTATATCTTTTGATCCGTATTTTTCCACTTCCGGTATTTTGGTGTCGTAAAACACGTATCCCGAATAATCCTTGATATCAATAACCACCGCGTTAATCTGAGTTGTATCTATAACGTTATTGGCGTATTTTGTCATCACCCGGGAGCCCGCCGAATATCCGGTAAGATAGATTGATTTTATAACCCCGGAATCTATCTCCTGCTTTTTGATGTTAATTTCCTCCTCCGGAGCTTCTTCGGCTTTAATATACGGAAAATTGCTTACCATATAGCCCACCCTGGACATCATCAAAGAAGGATTGAATCTGTACGTATCTTCTATCCCTAAACTAAAAACAAAGACAACTCCGCCCAGAATTACAAAACATATGATGAAAAAGTATCTTTTATTCATTTAGATAATTTTATTGCTGGAAATTATCCGTACGCCCGCGTATTTATCCAAATAATCGAGGAAAAGACCTTTATTAGGCGAAATGGTTTCCGTTGCGTCCTTTATCACAAATGTCCTATACCCCCTGAAGCTGGAGCCGATTGCCGTATGAAACACGCACACGTCCGTGTTCGCGCCGCAGATGTAGATATCGCCCGCCTTGATTTTCTTGAGCAGATCTTCCAGCTTCGTTTTATAAAAACCGTCAAAATAGTGTTTAACGACAAAATAGTCGCTTTTGCCTGATTTTAACTCATACAGTTCGTGTCCCCGGGTTCCTTTGACCGCGGCTCCGCCATAGGCGTTTTTCATTTCCGTTCTTATTTTCCTAAACCAGCCTTTATAGTGTTTTATACCGTAATCGGAAACTACGAAAACAACCGGCTTTTTCCGCTTGTGCCATTCATTAATAAGATTTTGAATCTTCGGCGCCAACGCCTGATTCTTTTTAAGGATATTATTGCCCAAGCGCTTTGCCACTTGGCCAGATGGGCTTATAAAATCATTTTGGTAGTCAACGACGACTAGTACGCCTTTCATAATCCTATCCTAACAAAAAACCGCCAAAATGGCGATTTTTTATACTTGTCTTAAATTAAGCCAGCTTGTTTAGTTCGCTTTGGACTGCCGCCGAATTTCGCACTAACTAAGCTGACGCGCTACGTTTATATTTTAATTTATCACGCCCCTACAATCTTTACTACCACATTTGCATATAAACGAATTTAATCCGCCTTTTCCGTAATTAGATGTTATTTCTTCACCTTTCTCGATATTTCTAACTGCAACGTCACAATTATTTTTAACACGCGTATTTGCCTCGCACGAATGATTAACAAATTTTTCTGGCGATTGCATTAGAAAATATTTATTCCTACCAACCTTGTAGAGATAATGTCTTTGATTATCTTCTAATTTTTCTGCCTCCGGTTTTCTTAAAATTTTAGGTTTCCATTTTAAAATAACATCGCCTTTTTTAAAGTCTCTCCTAGCAAATACACCCTTTTTGTTTATTTTCGATTTTTTAATAATGATATTTTTACTCATATTTTTTGTTCACTAGTTCGGCCAGAGCAGTTTTTCTTTACGGATATCTTTTTACACTAATTGGTTTTTTACCTCAAATACTTTTCTTTATACTTTAAAATAGTGGTTTTTGTATACGGCTCAAGGGGTAGATTCAGCGCCTCATCAATAGTCGTCCACACGTAATCCGATCCCTCTTTGTTAAGTACTATATCATCGGTTTTTTCGGTTTTGCAAGCATAATCCAGAAAAATAAAATGCCTTTTTTCGTGAAACTCTTCTCCAAAGATAAATTCCTGGAAAACTATAAACTTCATATCGTAAATATCAAGATTCGTCTCTTCTTTTATTTCCCGCTTAAGCGCCTGTTCTGTTGTTTCTCCCAATTCTATGTGGCCGCCAGGAATGACATACTTCCCTTTCCATTTTGGAGAAGTCATAAGAAAAACCTTGCCTTCCTGATTAAAAATCAAGGCGCCAACCGTAGGTTCTGGGTATCTTTGCTCTTCCATGTGTTTTTATTATTAATTATTTTTTTAAAAACTATCTGTGCGCCCCAGTTCTGAACCCCTGTTCCAAGAGGAAAAATAGGGCTTTTTTGGGTGTCTCATTAATGTGTCTCGGTCTGGGCGTTTTGTTCGGAAAATGAGACAAATGAGACACTAAAAGGCACTTTTTGTTAATGTCTCGCTTAGACAATACCGTATCTAATTTTCAGGGTTATTATCCCCCATCTTTCCTTCTCCGTTTTTATCTTCAATATCTAATTCCTTTTTTATTTCCTCAAATTCGTTATCAATTTCCTTAAGACGGGCCTTGCTGATTTTAATGAGCCCGACTGCTTCCTTCACTTTTTTTAGCCCTTCCTCAACATCAACCTCCTCTTGATTGTTAAACCATTCTGTAATTTCAGCTAAGCGTTTGAGATTAATATTTAAATCTTGAGTTTCTTTTTTCGGCATATTAGTTATTTCTATTAATTTTATTTATATTTTTAATTTGTGAAATAATCGTTCCGTCAGCGACCAATAAATCCATGTCATTTCCTATCGAAGCGTCTCGTATGCTTCTAATTATTTTGCCATTAAAACGAGCTATACTATATCCTTTTTTTAATTGTCTTTCCGGATTATTTACAGATATAATATTCTCGGCATTTTTTAGACGTTGATTTATTTCGGATAAATGTCCCTTAAAACTAATTATTGAATTTTGCCAAAAAGTGTTTAGGCTTTTTTTAGCATTTAGCAAATTATTTTTGAAATTTTGAAGCGAAAATATCATTTTATTTTCAATCCTTTTGTATTCCGTGATAATCAGATTTTTGGAGTCGCGAACAATATCAATAGATTTGTTAATCAATGAATTAGCATCCTGCAAAATATTTTCATATCCGCTCACGATATTCCTTTCATATTTTTCTAATACTGAATCGGCCTTAATCCATGATGCTGAAATAGTGGTAGCGGCGATACTAGGCGTTGAAACAGCAAGATCCGCAGCTAGGGTAAAAAGCGGAACATCTTTATCGTGACCTATTCCGGCAATTATTGGGATTGGGAAATCAACAATCTCCCTAACAAGCGTCTCATTATTAAACGGCTGCAATGATTCCAAAGACCCCCCGCCCCTTATCACGACCAAGACATCTATATCTTTTTGTTTGAAAGTTCTGATTGCCGACAAAAGATCTTTTATCGCTTCCTGACCCTCAACCCTGGAGTCAATCATTTGGATCTCGAACCCATGCTTACCGACGTTATTAAGAAAGTCATGTATCACTACCCCTTGTTTTGAAGTAATTATCCCTATTCTTTCGGGAAATGCAGGAATTTTCTTTTTCCTCTCTTCCGCAAAAAGTCCCTCCCTCTCCAGTTTATTTTTTAATTCCTCGTAAGCTTTCTTCAGAGCACCCTCTCCTTTCAATTCAATCGTTTGCGCTATAAAACTAATTCTTCCGGTTGGAAGGTAAACATTTGGACATCCAAACAAGATTACTTCTATGCCATCCTCAAGTCTTACCCCGCATAAAGCATAATTATTTTTCCATATCTTCACATCTAAAACACCCACTCCGGATTTGTCTTTAATGGAGAAATAAACATGACCTTTACTTGAAAAAGTAACTTTAATAACCTCTCCTACTATTTTTGCCCAGCCGATTTTTTTTAAATTTAAATTAAGAAATTCTATGTATTCTGAAACTGAAAAAATCGGCTCTAATTTTTCTTCATTTTTTTTCATCTTTATTGCTTTTGTGCAAGATTGCAAATGTCTTTAAAATCGCAGAATCCGCATTGCCAGCCGGGGGTAGGTTCAAAATCACTTTCCTTAATTTTTGCTATTTGCAATCCTATTTTTTCTTTAAGACCTTCTTTTTCCTTGTCAGACCCAAGGAAAGACGCTTTTGTCCCATCGTTCAAATATTCATAAATCAGCTCATTTGGTTTTAATTTAAAAATTTCTTCTGCTGCTATTTGATAAATCAATAGTTGCTCCTTGTCTTCCGGTGTTAGTTTATCTTTAGATTTTCCCGTCTTGTAATCTATAATCACAACACCTTCCTTTTTCTGGTCCACCCTGTCTATCACTCCATATAAAGTATTTCCCTCTATTTTCAAATTGAATGGAAGCTCCAGGGCAAGAGAGTTTTCTATTTTTAATACTTTCGGGGGATTCTTCTGAAACTCTTTATAAAAATCTTTTGCTATCTTCTTTCCTAGATTATAATATTCTTCCTTTTGTTTTTTGTTTTCGTACCAGTCCTCTATCCAATTTTTTTCGTAAATTGAGAGCAAGTCCTCAAGGCTCCCAAAATTGCCCCTGTTCTTTAGAACCTTCTTTCCTTTAAACCCGAACAAGTCAGTCTGGCTACTCTCATTATTTTCGTTCACTGCCTTCAAAAAATCGTAAAAAGTACCGTGCATTGTTTTACCGAAAGAAAAGACAGCTTTCCCTTTAATAGGAACTTTTAAAATGAAATTCAATTTATATTGCAATGGACACTTTTTAAAGGCGGCCAACTGAGAAAAAGAAAAATGGTCCGGGAGGTATTTCCCCTGTTTTTTTCTAATGCTCCTCGGAGCTCCATTAGAAGACATTTCTACAAAATCATTTTTCTTCTTTGAATCCTTTCCCGTTGGTTTATCTTTATATCCCATTTCTATTAAAAATCGGGATAGTTTCTTTTTTCTTGCCAGCCCATAGTCTTCCGCTGAGGTGAAATAAAGACCTTTTTTGGCCCTGGTCATAGCCACATAGCAAATTCTCCTTTCCTCCTGTAAGTGGACATCTCCCGTTGGCTTTATGTCTTTAATCAAAGCTTCTGGAAGTTCTATCAGATCATTTCTCTCTACCGTCGGGAATCTTTTGTCTACCATATTGACCAGGAATACGTATTTGAACTCCAGCCCTTTAGCTCCATGAATGGTCATTATTTTAATCATATCCGGTCCCTGTTCGGGATCAAATTCAATCCTTCCTTCCTCCCCGGATTCTATTTCAAAGTTTATTTCTTCCATGAAATTTTTTAAATTAGGCTCCATGGAAGATTCTTCAAAAATTTTTATCCTCTTATGGAATTGATTAAGAATATCAAATTGTTCCTTATCATCATTGTCCGTAAGATATTTTAAATAGCCGGAATCTCTTATAAAAGCTAATAATATTTCCGAGACCGTCTTTTCCCTGGAAAGAGAAGTATGTTTCTTTACCAGACCAAGGATAAAATTGATCTTTTCTCGGGTTTTTTCTGAAAGACCAGAGATTAAAGGGATTTCTTCCATTGATTCATAAAGGGATTTCGCCTTCTTGTGTCCATATTGGGTAATATTTACTATGTTTTCATAAGGTATCCCCAAAAACGGAAGATTCAAAATTCTGTAAACTGCCGGACTCTCATGGTAATTATCTAAGAGTTTAAAATAAGAAATTATATCTAATATTATAGGCTTTGAATAAAGGCCCCTTGAAGCCAAAAATTGGTAAGGCAGACCAGCCCTCTCCAATCCCCTTACAAAAGAATTAGCCGCATTATTCGCCCTGACCAGGATGGCAATATCGTTATAGCTGGCCTCTTTGTCTTTTTCCAAAATATCCAGGATTTTTTCAACGGTTTTCTTGACTTCTCCGTCTAAGTCCTTTGCGCTTATGTGCTCAACCAAGGCTTTATCCTTATTGTTCGCAATTAATTTCTTGTTTATTTTATTAACATACTCAAGACGGTCTGGATCATTTGCCTTTATAAATTTATAAGATAAATCTAAAATGTCCTGAGCTGATCTGTAATTTTTGACCAAAGAAATCTGTTTCGCTTTTGGAAAATCTCTTTTAAACTGGAGAATATTGGAGAAAGATGCTCCTCTCCAGCGATAGATAGCCTGATCATCGTCGGCGCAGACCGTGAGATTATTTTTTGGGGCAGCCAATATTTTTATTAATTCATACTGAGACCAATTGGTGTCCTGAAATTCATCCACCAAAATGTATTTAAACTTTTTCCTGTATTTTTCCAAGACTAAAGGCCTTTTCTTAAATAATTTAAGGCAGTAATTGATAAGGTCCCCGAAGTCCAGATAACTTTTCTCCAGAAGCAATCTTTGATAGACATGAAAGGATTCTGCCACCTCCTTTATTCTTTCCACCTCCTGAGATTCAGGCGCATCGTCTCTGGTTTTTAATTTATCGGCGTATTCCAAATAATCTTCGGGATAAATTTCCTGATCCTTGCAATGAGAAAAATGGGAAACCAGGGCCTGAATAAATTTGGTCGGATTTCCCAAGGGTTTATAATAATTGAGGTTAAATTTATCTAAGTTCTGACGTATTAAAAGCCAAGCAGATGTTGCGTCTAAAATTTTAAAATCGGCGGGCAATCCAATGTCTAGAGAATGATCCCTAAGAATCCTCTCGCAAAATGAATGAAAGGTTGAAACCCACAAGTCTACATATCCGTAGGGCAAAAGATTATCCACTCTCTCTTCCATTTCTCCAGCCGCCTTTTCTGTAAAAGTGACAGCTAAAATCTCTTCTGGCTTGGATAGCCCTTTTTCGATTAAATAAGCTATTCTTTGGGTAATTACGGTTGTTTTGCCGGTTCCTGCTCCGGCTACAATTAAAAGAGGTCCCTTATTGTACGTTACCGCTTCTTTTTGTTCCTCGTTCAGTTTATTCAAATCTAGAGTCATATTGTTTTATTTTAACAAAAAACCGCCAAAATGGCGATTTTTTAATGCTTATTCTAAATTAAGCCAGCTTATTCAGTTCGCTTTGGACTATTACGGGAAAAATCGGGAAAACCGTAATTGCCGCTAAAAACCATACTATTCCCAATCTGTCTTTCCTGACATAATCGGAAAACCCTTCGCAGTATTTATACAATAAATATATATTTCCTATCGGGATGATTATAAGCCAGGCGGTTGGTATTGAAGCTCCCAATGAATTTATTTCTTCTTTGGTTTTGACAAACCAGTACAGAAAATAAATCCCGCATGTTATAACGCTTAAAATAACTACTAGAACCGGATTCCTTTTTCTGATTTTAGTGTTGTCCATAGTTTTTTATTAAATTAGCTGTCTCTTTTGGATAAAACCCGAATCTTTTTTCGGGAAAATCCCGACGCCGACTTCTAAGAAAAATTTTGCTCGGGCGCGGCGGAATTCCTCCCCAGACCCCTTCCCTCCGCTGTGCCTTCGCTTCTGGTATTTCGGCGAAAAAATCCAGGGGCATTGTATTAAATCGTTTTCCGGTTGTAAAAAATTGCACAATATCCGCGTATAACAGTACCATCTTGATGCTTGGTTGGAAACTCCTCTTCGTGTCCCTTAGCAAGCTCGATAGATTCTTTCGTACACGCTAAAACTACCCCTTTAGCAAATTCGATATTCCTGTCTCCCCTAGCAAAAATATAAAAAGTGCGCACAGATTTTTTCATCAACTCCTCAACCTTACGTAAGTAAATTCCTGGGCCAAGATCAATGTTTTCGGGTCTGGCCACCATAACAACAGCCATTTTTATATTATTTTTGATAAAGTCACACTCAACATTCACCCCTCGCTCTTTACTGGCAATGTTTTTCAATAACTTAGTAAACTCCCTAGCTTCAAAAACAGTGTCTCCAGTTTCAGTTATACCTGCACGTCGAATACCTAACTCCATCAACTCTTTCAAGAAAACCCTTGTAAATAAACCTCGCTCGTCAATCGCATCTATCACTCCACACGCTTCTTTTAATTCTATATCTTTATCAGTTTGGGGCCTCAAAACAGTATTAATAAAATGACTCATTGAACTTCTGGCTTCGATAAAACTAAAAAGGGCTTTCTTGGTCATTATAAGATCAATAGCTTGACCAAGTTTTTGATCAATATGAGGCCGCGCTTCCGGAATAACCGCCTTATTCATGTAAAGCATTGTTGCTTTTGCCAAATTTTCATCTTGATTCCCGTGGTAGCTAAGCATTACCACAACACGATCATTTTCAATAAACGCTTCTTTGCTTAAATCAGGAGAAATCCACTTCACTTTCAAGCCAAGGGGTAATAATCCCTCGACTTCGGTATTAACCGCAACTATAAAACTATCAACCTTGCTTTGAATGCGGTTTGCAGTAGCCGTTCGTTCCGCTTTTTTACTTGCCCAAGAAACAAACCCCGCTAACCAACCAACAAATTTCTCGCCTTTTTCTTGATGGAGAACAAACAAATAGATAATAAGCCAAACAAAAAATCCTGCCGTAAGACCAAAGGTTGCGATAGAAGAGAGTAAAGTCATACTATTTTGGGGTAGGTAGTTTCGCTAGGCAATCTAACCTTGAACATACAAAAAAGATTTGTTTGTTTTCCGAAAAAATAGCCCCGAAATTACGCTCCAAGATAACATCTCTGCAAAATCGACATTTTATTTTTCCGGCCCTAAAATCAGCAAGCAGACCCCAATTTTCGAGAAGGATTTTTATATCTTGCTTATGAACGGCCTCTATGTCCTTTTTTGGTAGCATATTCTAAAGTTTATTCTCCTCTATACCTGTAGGCGGAGGTTCTATTCCTAAAAATTCTCTGTATATTCTATCTTTATATTCCTTTCCAATTTCATTAACGGCATCAATAAACGCTTTATATGTTCCAAGCCCACCAATTTTTTCCCAAAACTCATCGCCGATCAAAACGATTTTATCGTTCTTCATATTAAACCATCGAGCCGGAAAAGCCCACGAGTAATTTCCTCTCTTCCCAAACGGATTATATGGAAGTGCATAATACGCTCCATCAACTTGCGGCGACTCCATACTGTAAAGCTTGAGTATCTTTTCTTTACTTACCTTCGTTTGGTCGCTGTTTGGTAACGGCGCTTTCAATTCAAAAGCATATTTCTTTTTGTTTTTCTTATCTTCCGCATACACATCGGAAATAACTGTGACGGGAATAAGTTTTGCGCTTTTGCCTTCCAAAATATATTTCAATTCGTTATCCCAATCTGGCCTAATTCGTTTCTTTCCTTTTTCTCCATGCTCAAGATTATTTAGCACTTCTTGAATTCTACGTAGTCGTTCAGCATTTATCTTTCCGGTTATTGTCCACCCCTTCTCCCCAAAGCCAAGTCCTTTATTTGCCGCTACTATGGCTAGTTTTTCCCAAACACCACCGAATGGCGTAACGAAGCGCCGTTCAAAGTGCGAACCCTTGAATATCTCGTCAGGCACTAAAGCAGCGTAAAGTGGCCTTTTAGCCCTGTGCTCCTCTTTAACAAAAGGGTCCTCGACTAAAACTGTATTCATGACCCTCTCCATCATTAACTTAATGACAGATTGAATTGCCTTTTTCATTTCTTGTTTTTGTGTCATATTTTTTGCCAGATTAAAATGCTTTCATAAAATGCGCCTTCGCGTCTTCCTGTCCGACGATTGACATGACGCTCAACTCGGCCAATTTCCTTAAATCCCGCGTCTTCTGCTTTGTAAAGTCCGTATTTGTCATTTACAACAATAAGAGCCAAACCTTTTGGTATCATATATTTACGAGTATGAAGCAAAACATCGTTTATGCCTTTGACGTAGTCCTGTTTCGCTTGTTGTGATTGTCCATTTTTTGCAGGTCCAATTTCTCGCGTCTCGTTATTTTTAAGGCCCAGTAATTCGTAAGCATATTTATGCTGTTCGTGGTAATCAATCAAACCAATGTAGGGAGGAGAGGTAAAAACCATGTCAATATCGTTTGGTAATTCAACTTCGCGCGAATCGCCGTGGTTTACTATGACCTTTGCTTTCGTTTTTATCTTTGAAAATTCTTTTACACGACCTAACGTATCAATCGTATAGCGCGATAAGAATTTATATGCTTCCTCAACCGGCTGGCAAGTTCGTTGATGCTTATAACATTGATATGGTTTTATCTGTGGCTCTTTTGGGAAATCTAAGTTGTAATGCGTAACGAGGCGAGCAGAACGCGCCGAACGAGATAAAACAATTCTTAATAAATCTTGGTAAATATAATCCTTAATGAGGCGCGAATAACACAAAAGTTCTTTTTGCGTGTTCGGCGCAAACCATTTTTGGATATATTCGTTTTTGGTTGAGAATAGCTTGTTTACTTTTTCGTCTTTGGAAAACTTACTTTTGTAGGTGTCGAAACGCTTCAAAACATCGTAAATTTCTTTTTCGAGAAGCGGAATATCGTAATCGGCAGTTTTAACCTTTGAGAGTAAAACATTGAAAGCAGAAATGTCTGTACCAACAGAATCAATGCCGAGCGCGTTTGCCTCTACTAAGGTTGTGCCGCTTCCCACAAACGGATCATAAACCAGTTTTGGTTTATATTTTCTTAAAAATATTTCTACGAGTTGAGGTATAAATTTACCGAGATACGGATGTAACCGATGAACGTGTTTTGTTCGTTGATATTCCGGCAAATCGCACTCGCGCCAATTCAAATTCAAGGTATCAAGTGGTGTTTCGGATTTTACGCTCGCAAAATCAGTCAGTGGTTGCTGATTATATTGTTTTGCTATTTTTTGCGCGATTGTATTATCGTACATAATTTTATTTTTTCAAAAGGTCATCAACCGACACTTCAAGGACTTTCGCAATTCTCTGAACCGTCTCATTGGTGGGATTGAGACTATCGTCCAGCTCAATCTTAATAACAGTATTCAGCGATAAGTCGGCGAGTTTAGAAGGTTTATCTTGCGAAAGCCCTTTTTCCTGCCGAAGCCGTTTGATTTTTTTCTATTTGGCTGCCGGGCTTGGATTCGAACCAAGATACATAGCTCCAGAGGCTATAGTCCTACCATTAGACGACCCGGCAAAGGAAGTAATTGCGCAATTAATAATCGGCAATGAATAGTTAAATCTTCAGATAACGCCTTATGGCGATATAACTGGAAGCCGTTCCCAAGCCAATCCCAGTGATAATCTGAATAAAGAATAATGTCAAGAAACTGCCAAGGAATATCTTCAGTATGCTAATATCCCCTGTAATGAGCAGAACTTTGGAATTAAGAGCGTACGAAGCCAAAAACGTGACAATAACCGCCACTATCGAGGCAAAAACACCTGAGATTGCGCCTTGAATCAGAAACGGGCCCCGGATAAACCAGTTTGAAGCGCCTACCAGGCGCATCGTGGAGATTTCCTCGCTTGAATTGCATATGGCGATCCTGATGGTATTGAAAGCGATCAAAGCGGCGATCAAGCCCAAGAGAATGCTGACTATCACTCCGCTGGTATTTATGGAGTTGGTCACGGAGAAAACTTTCTCGATTACCGGCTTTCTCTGATAATAATCAATTCTATTGATTGAATCGTTAAAAGAGCTCTCTTTGAGAAAAGAGTTGATCTGCTCGTACTGGGACGCCTGCATAACTTTGATGTTCAAAGAAGGCAAAAAAGGATTATCCCCCACCTCGGCCAAAGATTCCATCACTATCGGTTCGTTTTTATGCCTTTCGATAAAATTGGAAAGGGCTTCTTCTTTTGAAGTGTAAGAAACTTCTTTCACTTCCGGAATCTGCTTGATTTCCGCCTGGATTTCCATGATATTCTCCGGCAGAACGTCTTCTTTGAAATAAACAGAGATGTCAACTCTTGCCTGGATTTTAGAGATCAGGTCTTCTGCCGCTATGTTGAATATGAAAAGAAAAGAAACCAAGAGAACCGCCATCAAGATGACAAAAATAGTCCCTATATTCAAGCCGATGTTTCTCGCAAAAGAAACCCATCCGCCGATTATTGTTCTTTTTAGAGATATGAACATTTTGGTTTAAGTTATATTTTATCTTACCGCAAGATTTGCGATTTACAATACGAACCTTCCTCTTTCCTCATCGCGGATCACCTTGCCCTGATCAAGGGTTATCACCCTTCTCTTTAAAGTGTTAATCACCTCTTTGTCGTGGGTGGCTAAAACGATAGTGGTGCCCATCTGATAGATTTTAACCAAAAGCCGGATAATTTCAAAGGAATTGTAAGGATCGAGGTTGCCCGTGGGTTCATCAGCCAGAATCACGTCGGGCCTGTGGATCAAAGCCCTGGCAATGGCTGCCCGCTGGCGCTCGCCGCCGGAAAGCTCTTTCGGGAAGTTATGAGCCCGGTTGGCCAATCCCACGATATCCAGAATCTGAGGCAGATCTCTTTTTATCTCCTCGTCCGTGGCGCCCATCACTTCCATCACGTAGGCGATGTTCTCGTAAGTAGTTTTAGCGGGCAAAAGCTTGTAATCCTGGAAAACCGTGCCTATCCTCCTCCTGAATTTGTAAAGTTCGGATCTTTTGATTTTATGGACGTCGAGCTTGTCGAAGAAAACCCTTCCCTGGGTCGGCTCTTCTTCGGCCAAAATAAGCTTGAGCAAGGTTGTCTTTCCTGCGCCAGACCTTCCCACGATCGAAACGAATTCCGGCTTGCTTATTTTAAAAGAAATATCCTCCAAGGCGACTGTCGGAGTGTTGCCGCTGCGGCCGGGATAAATTTTGCTTACGTTGTTGATTAGAATCATTGATACTTGATTTAAATTAGCAATTTAC
>Ga0265297_10008628_pt1 | contig 13519 bp, 12 predicted proteins | sample Munlanlwell13791_FD_192502 | JGI IMG/M metagenome (GOLD analysis project Ga0265297, IMG submission 192502) | Leachate microbial communities from a municipal landfill in Southern Ontario, Canada - Leachate well 137-91 | ecosystem: Engineered > Solid waste > Landfill > Unclassified | place... | reverse complement strand
CAAGAAGAATTAGATCAAATCCATGCCTTCTTGAACGACCGACCACGAAAGTGTCTTGGTTATTTTAGCGCCAATGAGTTATTATTAATTAACAGGGGGTGTTCGGCTTGAGGGGTTAGGAGAGGCCTCCTTTCTAATTCCATTACTACCACAAAAGAATCAATTTGTAAACATTATTAACATCCCTCAGTACACACAAGGTTTTCGTTTCTAATTTCTTGTAAAAACTTCCACTTCTTCGCTCTCGTATAACTCGAGAGCTTCGCGGTGCACGCACTAAAAATCGGTTATTTCTCCTCAAGCTTACTTCTTCGGGGTGTTTAATTTGCTGAAAAAATAAGAGACAATGACCACGAGGATGGTGACGACGATGGCATAGATAAACTTGGCCAAGAGGGAATCTTTTTCGATGACAAAAAGAGTATCGATTAGAGATTTGATGGCTTCGTTCCAAGCGAGGCCAGCGACAAAACCAAATCCCGCGAGAATCAAATTGGTTGTTCGTTCGCGAGCTTGAGTCTCAATCTCAATAATCCGGCTACTTTTACTTTGTTTTTCTTCCACCTCTCCATGATACCATTTTTTCTTCAAGGCAAAAAGCACCCCTTGGGGTGCTTTTTGAAAATTGGACCAAAGTCCTTTTGAACTAGGCAGCTGGAGTGGCGTCGGTAGCCGGAGTAGCCGTGTCGACGACCGGAGTCGCTGCTGTGTCGCCATCGGTAACTGGAGTTACCGGAGTAATTGGAGTATCCATAGTCATATAGCATTAATTAGCTAATAATCATCAAAAATTGCAACTAAAAGAAGCCACAATCAATGATATACGACCTATACTCTATATTTTATACTAAAAAATCAAAATGTCAATCAGACCATTGGCAATTGGCTGGGAGATTAGTCATGGTCGAGAGACGCTGACAGATATTTTCTAAGCTACTTATTTTTTTGAAGACATGATCTTCGCCTGGGTATTTGGCTAAGGTGGCCAAGCGGTTCCGTCGGACAAAAAGATCATAAATATAATCAGCTTGGCTGGTCGGGACGGTGTGGTCAGCTTGAGCTTGAACCAGAACAATCTTCTGGTTAGTCAAATTTTTGATTCGATCGGCGATGTCGGCTTGATAATAGATGTCGCTGTTTTTCTCAACTAATAAACCGCCAAACAAAGTGTTGAAAATAGAGTTTTCGAGCTTGTCGAGCAAGACAAACCAATCCATAACACCATTGATAGACATGGCGCCGGCAAACGAGCGAGGATTTTCGACAATAGTTTTGAGCGCGAGATAGCCACCGTAACTATTGCCCACGAGATAAACCTGACTAATTTTAGTCGTCTTTTTTAATGCGGTGAGCGCTGTCGTTACATCAGCGACATCGCCCTGGCCCACTTGCTCGCGAATACTTTCGGCAAAAGTTCGACCGTAACCATAGCTGCCACGATAATCGAGTTTGAGGACCAAGGCGCCCTGGCCGGGCAGGCCATTTTTCGCCATTTCACCCATTAGCCAATCATAAATGGCGTAACCTAAATAAGAATGATAACCCAAACTAACTTGGCGGTAAGGTCCACCATGGAGCCAGATAATTAAGGGTCTTCGGGTTTGAGTCGAATAATTGGCCGGTTGCATTAAGACTCCACTTAATTGGTTTGGGCCGGCCGGACCCAATTTAATTTCTTTTTCGGTATAACCTCTGACTGGCGGGTTGGCGGGGAAAGTGGGGAAATAAGAAATAATTTTTGTGGCCGGATTATAGAGGACAGGGACAGTCGAATTATTTTTGATTTGTAAGAATAACAATTTGCCGTCAATCTGATGCATTCGTTGGTTATAAGAAATATCGTCGGCAATTTTCTCTAATTTTAGGGTGAGGAGATCGTAACGATAGAGCGACCAGTGATGAGCACCCTCTCGATTGGCCGTGAAGTAGAGGGTGTTGGCGTCCCAGAGCAAAAAATCGGCAATCGTATATTTCTTTTGGGTAATTTGTTTGCCCGGTAGGAGGTTTTGACTGGTCGGGGCTGATTTATTGATCTGACCGAGATCAACGAGATATAAACTGGGATAACCCGAGCGATCGTCTAAGTAAACCAAACTTTGACTGTCAGGTGAAAAATAAAAAAGACGCAAATCTTCAGTTAGCAAATCCCAATAATTAACAGGGCTGGTGACCTCGTTGATTTTTCTCTTGGCGTTGGCTTGGAGATTCAGTAAAACAAATTTTCGTTCAGTTTCTTTGTTGGCGAGCGCGGGGTCGTAATAAGCGAGCCATTTTTCGTCGGGGGAGAGGGTTACGCGAGTGGCATTGGTTCGGTCAAATTTGATATTTTTGATTTTGGTACTTAAAGGTTCGGGGTCGGTAAATGGGTCGGAGACCTCGGCCGGGGTGGTCGAGCCTAGATTTTGACAAGATAAATTGGTGGTCTGGCAAAGAAAGATATTCGTTTTTTCTAATCCGCCATAACGAAAAAGAATTTGTTTTTCTTTCAAATCAAGAATAGTTGTCGTCTTCAATTCAGCGCCCCAAGCAAATTGGCTAAAGCCAAATAAACCCAAAACGACCAAACCAATTAAAAAAGGTTTTTTAAACACGTCTTTAGTATAACACACTATTTTTTATTAGCGGGTTTAATATGCTCTTGATAGAAAAAGTAGGGAAAAGTGACAATGAAGATGATGAGATGGATGTCCATCCCGTTAGAGACAGGAAGCGCTATTTTTGATCCTGTTTTTGATATAACGCTTACCCATGCCTGATTTTAAATACTTTTCTCTCGACCTTGCATCTTGCTCATTTAAACATGTCTCATAATATATGAGTTGGAACGGCCCACGATTTTTTGTCGCGGTCGATTTTCCGTCACGGTGTTGCTCAAAGCGCTTCCGTAGGTCACTTGTAAATCCGGTGTAGAATCTACTATCTTTTTTACTTTTCAAAACATAAGTGTAAAACATAAAAATCTCTGTCTCTAACGGGATCCATTTTTAAAGTATTTTAATTTTTTCTATTATAAATGATCATTAGCCAAAAAGTCAAAAAAGGGTTATAATACCCTGATTATGGCTAAACGAGTGAGCAAAATGCCGAAATTGCCCAATTTAAAAAAGGGTAAGGGGATTGGTCAATTTAGCAACCAATTGTTTTTGGCGGTGCTGATTTTGGCGGTGATCGTTTTTATCTATTCAGCGGTGAGTGAAAATCAAACCCAAACTCAAGCGCAAACTATCCCTTTGTCCGAAGTGGCGCAATTGATTGAGCGGGGACAGGTAGCGAAAATCTCGATTCAAAACGAAGATTTGCAAATTACGCTCTCAGACAAAACCGTCAAACTCGCCAAGAAGGAGGTGGAGAGTTCGTTGTCGCAATCTCTTATCAATTACGACGTCTCGGCGGAAAAACTGAAAAAGGTGGAGATTGAAGTTAGTAACGCTTATGGTGCGAGTTTTTGGTTGGTGTCGGTCTTACCGATTTTGGTGCCAATAATTTTTATTCTGATTTTGTTTTGGTTTATTTCGCACCAAGTGCGGGGTGCCTCGATGCAAGCCTTTACTTTCGGCCAATCGAAAGCGCGCTTGATTAATCCCGACGATCCCAAACAGCGGGTCACTTTCAAAGATGTGGCGGGGGTGAAAGAGGCGAAAGAAGAGTTATTAGAAATTGTCGATTTTTTGCGCAATCCGAAAAAATTCTTAGATATCGGGGCGCGGATTCCGAAAGGGGTGCTCTTGATGGGCGCGCCAGGGACGGGTAAAACTTTGTTGGCGCGAGCGGTGGCCGGCGAAGCTAAGGTGCCGTTTATGTATTTGTCGGGTTCGGAATTTGTCGAAATGTTTGTGGGGGTTGGGGCCTCACGCGTGCGTGACCTCTTCAATATGGCCAAGAAGTCGGCGCCGGCGATTATCTTTATTGATGAAATTGACGCCATTGGTCGCCATCGCGGTTCAGGGATGGGCGGTGGTAATGACGAGCGCGAACAAACGCTTAATCAAATTTTGACCGAGATGGATGGTTTTGAGCCGACCGAAAAGGTGATTGTCATGGCGGCGACCAATCGACCCGACGTGCTTGACCCGGCCTTGCTTCGCCCTGGTCGTTTTGATCGGCGAGTGATGCTTGATTTGCCAGACAAAAAAGATCGCGCCGAAATTTTGTTAATTCACGCCAAGAAAAAGCCGTTGGGCGAAGATGTTGATATGACCGTGATTGCGGAACGCACGCCGGGCTTCTCGGGCGCTGATTTGGCTAACATTATGAACGAGGCGGCAATTTTGGCCGCGCGCGAAGAGCGTCAAAGGGTAACGCAATATGATTTGTTGCGCTCGGTCGAGAAAGTGATGCTGGGTCCCGAACGCAAAAGCCATATCCTCTCAACGCGTGAGAAAAAAATTACGGCTTATCACGAAATTGGCCATGCCCTAGTGGCTTCGATTATGGAATTTGCCGATCCCGTGCACAAAGTCTCAATCATTTCGCGCGGAAGCGCCGCTGGCTATACGCTTAAATTGCCATTTGAAGATCGTAAGCTCCAATCGAGGCAAGAATTTTTGGCTGACCTCGCCGTATCGTTGGGCGGTTACGCGACCGAAAAAATGATTTTCAACGATTTGACGACGGGGGCTTCTAACGATATTCAGGTGGCAACGGCCTTGGCGCGCGATATGGTGACGCGTTATGGGATGAGTGATAATATTGGTCCGATTGCTTTAAATAGTGATGCACGGAATAATTTGACTAGTGGTTGGCTGACGGAGAAAATTATTTCTGAAGATACTGCCAAACAAATTGACCAAGAGGTGAGTCAGTTAATGAATCAAGCGCTGGCCCAAGCCGAGGAAATTTTTCGCGCTAATCGAAAAGCCCTCGACAATATTACCGAGGAATTGATTAAAGTCGAAACACTGGAGCGTGAAGATTTTGAAAAAATGTTGGTGTTAAATGGGATTAAACCCAAAGAAAAGCCTATCGATGAAATCACAGCCTAAAATCAACCCCCTTATCTTTGAGACCTATTTGGCGGTGATAAAAAATAGTGTTGGGTCTAAAACTTGGCAGAATTTTTACGCGAAAATCGACGACCGAGACACCGATATCCTGAAAAATGGCGATTTGTCTTGCGCGTTTTTTGTTTCTTCTATTTTGGTAATGTTAAATTTGCTTGAAAAAATTCATGGAACAGTTGCTGGCGTAATTTTTGATTTAGAAAAATCTGGTTGGCAAAAAACCAAAAAACTTAAACCGGGCGCGGTTATTGTTTGGGTCACAAAAGTGGATAAAAAAGGGGAGAGTCATAAACATCTTGGTTTTTGTCTTGATAAAAAAACGGCGATTAGTAATAGTTCCAAAACTCGAAAAATTGCCAAGCACCATCTCACTTTTGGCACCCAAAATGGTCAACCAATTCGAGCGATTGAGGCCATTTACACTCATAAAAAACTAAATTAAGAAGTTGGTAATCCCCAGTTTTTTAGTGCCCCATATTATCGAACTATGGTATAATAGTTGTATTAGTAATATAATAAAGGTTCAATAAAATGGCGAGGAGAGAGGACAAAGATAAAGTTATTAAATTAAGACTTGAAGGCTTAAGTTATAGCCAGATCAAAGAAAAAACTGGAATAAGCAAAAGCACGTTAAGTAGCTGGCTTGAGAATTATCCACTTTCTTCGGAAAGAATCAAAGAATTAAGGGATCTCAGCCCTCGGCGGATAGAAAATTTTATAAATACGATGCGTAAGAAGCGGGAGGCCCGCTTAGGAGAAATTTACAATCAGGCTAAAAAGGAAATAGGGATTCTTAGCGATAGAGATCTTTTCATTGCCGGTTTGTTTTTGTATTGGGGTGAAGGTGGAAAAACTGGTGGTACTGCTGTCGTGTCAAATACTGATCCCGCGATACTTAAATTTTTTCTTAAGTGGCTGAAGATAATGAATGTTTCGAAAGAAAGAATAAAAGCCAAGGTTCATTTGTACGCTGATATGGACGAAAAGAAAACCTTAAACTTTTGGTCGAAAGAGTTAGGCATACCGATTTCTCATTTCAACAAGTCATATTTGAAAAAGACTAATTTGTCAGATCTTCGTTATAAAAATGGTTTTGGACACGGCACTTGTCAAGTTAGATACTGTGACAAAAAATTGGCAAATTACATTATGATGTCTATAAAATATTTTGGGGAAATGGTTTGTAGCTAAGGTTAAATTGTGTTATAAATGATATTATTTTGCACGCGTAGCTCAATGGTAGAGCATTCGCCTTATACGCGACTGGTTCTAGGTTCGAGTCCTAGCGCGTGCACTCTAAATATGAAAATCATTATCTGCGGTAGCATGACTGCGTCAAAAGAAATGGTAGAGGCGAAGAAAAAACTCGTGACGCTTGGGCATGAAGTGGTTTTGCCTGAATTTACCGAAGAGTATTCGGAAATGGATACTCAGGACGAGATACATCGTGAGTCGGCAAAAAATAAAGTTGAGTACGATTTGGTTCGGGGCTGTTTTGAGACTATAAAAAATGGGGACGCTATTTTAGCGGTAAATGTTGAACGAAAAGGAATTGCTGGTTATATTGGTGGTAATTCTTTAATTGAGATGAGCTTTGCTCTTGTCTTAAACAAGCCGATTTATTTTTTACATAATATCCCTGATTGTAATTATCGCGACGAAATTGAGGCGATGAAACCGATTGTTCTAAATGGCGATTTTTCGAAAATAAAATAATTACTTAAAATTTATTAGGAATTTAAAGCGGTAACATACCTGACGATCGTCATGGGTGTTACCGGGTTGTCATTAGGGGTAGATTTATGCTAGTTTGACTATGGATTGGGTGCTTGGGCGCCCACTCGCTGTTTTTCATCGGTTTTCGGGCAAGCTTGGGCTTGGTCGAAGATCACAGAACCCCTTTCTTGGGAAAGGGTCAACAAAATATGACCTTGGTGGTTACGAGGAGGAAGCGATATCGTCTACAAAGTCGAAGTTGTTGAAAGCCTTGATGTCGGCGGGGGATCTTCTGTCCGTGAGTTTTCTTGGGGGTTTAAGGGTTGAAGACCGACCTGGGGCTCTCCTTAAGGTCATCTCGGAGACGGTTATTCCCCTTCTGGAGGAGGCAGAAAATCAGAGGGTTGCCGAGGTGAAATTGGCGGAGGGGATTGGGTTGCTGGATTGGGCGATCGAGGACGAACAAGAACCCTGGGGAAAGGGTCAGAAGTTCTTCCGGCGAAGAGTCGAGTTGTTTCGCCGAGTTTTTGAGTTGTTGCCCAAACGCCAGATTGGCAATAATAATGGCATCAAGGGACGGCTTCTTTCTCCTCTTGTCGATTGGTGGTTTCTTTCGGAACCGGAGGAGGCGAAGGGGCTCTTTTCTTTTTTAGCGGAGGTGGCCGAGGAGAAGGAGGATCGCTGGCTTCAGGATAGTCTCTGTCGGGATTTTCGTTCCGAGAAGCACGAGAATGATGGTAATACTTCTGGCTTGCGCGGCAAGTTGGAGGATGCCATCAAGATTCTTGACCAGGATTATCGGTGGGTCAGGCTCCTAAATCTGATGGGGGCTATTTCGGCCTTATGGCAAAGGTCGCTCGGGCCGGAGCGAGTCATCGCTTTATCCGGGGTTAGTCGTCAGCTCGAAAACCTCTCCCGAGTAGTCCGGGAGACTCTTGCTGATCTAGCTGGAAAGATTGCGGAGATGGAGGCGGTTGCCACGGCCATCGTCGCGACGATCGATAACGACGAAATACTGCACGGACTCAACTGGCGGGTTGTGGAAATCGACCTGCTCGGGCAGAATGTTCGCATTATGGGAGATTTCCCCGAGGATCGGACAGATTTCGCTGGCTCTGCGGGTGATCTTTTGGAAGCCGCGAGGGTTCTTGTTGTCCGTTTCCCGGACTATCGACCTAAGGTTTATCTTAGCGTCTGTCACAAAGATGCCGAGGGTCGAGAAGTTTCCACGGGGATCTCCATCCCAGAGTGAAGTCCCAAGCATTGTTTCTCCAAGGCCCGACGGTGACACTGTCGGGCCTTTTCATTTATTTATTCAAAATGAAGTTCTTGTTTTTGGGATGAAAGGCGGGCGAGGAAGGCGGGGTGGCGGGAAAGGTCGGGGTCGAGGTTGATGATGGCTTCGGCTTCGGTTCGGGCCGCTTCAACCATTTTAATATTTTTAATCGCTTCCATGCCGATGTCGGAGATACCCCATTGTTTGCCGGCGGTAATCGTGCCGGCGCCACGGAGAGCGAGGTCGTGCTCGGCGAGTTCAAAACCGTTTTTGGCATTAACCAGGGCTTTGAGTCGGGCCATTGATTTTTGGCTCTTGGTCTCGGAAAAAATATAACAATAGGCTTGATGATTAGAACGCAAAACCCGCCCGCGGAGTTGATGGAGTTGAGCGAGACCAAAACGCTCGGCGCCCTCGATAATAATAATTGTGGCGTTGGGCACATTGACGCCGACTTCGATAACTGAAGTGGAAACGAGGATATTAATCTCGCCGTCGGTAAATTGTTGCATCGTATCTTCTTTGTCGGCCGGTTTAAGTTTGCTGTGCATGACTTCAACCACAAATTCGGGGAAGATTTTGTCTTGGAGGCGAACGGTCTCGGCCTTGGCCGATTTGGCCTGCACCGCTTGTTCTTTGTCGGGATCGGGCTCATCTATTCTGGGGCAAATCACATAAGCTTGGCGTCCATTTTTTAGTTCGATGCGGATATGTTCATAGGCCTCATCTCGTTTGTCGGGCGAAATAATTTTGGTAATAATCGGTTTGCGTCCGGCCGGCATTTGGTCGAGTAAAGTCAAATCAAGATCGCCAAAAATAGTGAGGGCTAAAGTTCTCGGGATCGGTGTCGCTGTCATTGATAGCAAGTGAGGTAGAGGAGTTGCCTTATCTTTTTCACTAACTCGGCGTATCAATCTTGCTCTCTGCATCACCCCAAAGCGGTGTTGTTCGTCGATAATGGCCAAGCCCAGTTTTTTGAATTTGACCTGCTTTTGAATCAGCGCGTGGGTGCCGACCAAGATGGGGATTTCGCCATTGGCCACCCATTCTAGGAGTTTTGGTTTAGAAATATGGGTTGACTCGTGAGGGTTGATTTTGGACGGGAATTTTTTGCATTCTTTGCCCGTGATTAATCCGACCTGAACGTTGAGATGCTCAAAATATTTGATAAAAGATTCGAAATGTTGACGCGCCAAAATTTCGGTTGGAGCCATATAAGAAACTTCTAGTCCCGCTTGAACTAGAGCAAAGGCAGCGGTGGCGGCGACCATCGTTTTGCCCGAACCAACATCGCCTTCTAGGAGGCGAACCATGGGCTTGTCTTTGGCCAAGTCGGCGAGAATTTGATCAATCGCTTTGGTTTGGGCCTCGGTTGGCTGAAAAGGAAATCTCTTTAAAAATTTATTAACTTCAGATTTATTAACTTTCAAACTAAAACTGGGATTGCTCTGATAAATTTTCTTATCGCGCAGGCGGGCGAGTTGGATGAAGAAAACTTCTTCGAACGCAAATCTTTTTCTGGCCGAAACAGAATCCTCAACTTTTTTGGGTAAATGAATCCAAACCAAAGCGGTGGCCAATTTGGGCAGATTATATTTTTTTAAGATTGTTTCGGGAATCGGGTCAACCAGTTTCTCATGTTCGCCCTCGCTAATCATTTTTTTAATATGATAATAAAACCAGCCCGAAGTAATGCCCTTGGTTTCGGGATAAATTGGAATCAAAGAATCTTCCTCGCCCTTACCTGAGGCCAGTCCTCGGGCAGAATAAAATAGAGTTTCTTTATTGTTTAAATTTGGGAGACTGGCTTTTTCGATAATTTTAGGGTTAGTTAGGTAGGGTCCAGTTTTGCTGTGGGCGATTTTTCCGCGAAAGGCGGCGAGATTGCCGACTGGCACTTTTTTGGCCAAATAAGCTTGATGAAACCAAATCGCTTTAATTTTGCCAGTTTCGTCTTCAATTACCGCTTCGCCCATCGGGATTTTACTCCGCCAACCTTTTTTGGTTTTGGCTGACAATACCCGACCGTAAATGGTGACAGTTTCACTTGCTCCCAAATCAATAATATTTTTTTGCGAACCCGGCTCGTCGTAGCGAGTGGGGAAATGACGCAAAAGTTTTTCGATACTATCCACGCCCAATTTCTCCAACGCTTTTTGTTGGAGTAAATTTGGTCGAAATAATTTATCAAACCAGGGCATCTAATTTAACTATCTGCCAAGTTCATCACTAATCGAGAGATTGTCGGGGATACCGTTGGTCATTGGGGCTTGTTCGGTGGTGGGCGCAATTACTTCCTTTTTACCACCTAGTGCCCAAAAACCCAAAACAATGGCTACTAAAACAACAATAACAATCAAATAAATAGTTTTTTTACTCATAAAATTTGTATTTTTCCTGCTAGCTAATAATACTAATATAGTAGCACAGCTTTCGGTGGTTAAAAATGTTTCAAAAGTGGAAAATTATTTTATCTTTTTGATTTTAAAAATTCTCTTATTTGATTTTTATCCCCAATAATTTCAATTTTTATTCCAGGCATTTCCTTTTTTCTGCCCAATGCTCCTTTGTGCTCAATCGTAAATTCTGTTAAGACAAATAAATCTGGTCTTTCTTTCAAACCTGCGATAAATTCCATTGAAGCGTTACTAACTGGTTTTCTGCTAAGTCTCATGGCTGGAGTAAAGGCATCGCTAAATTTTCCTATGGGCGTAACTCTTAAAACCCCGTTTTGTTTGAGAGATAAAATCGAGCGACTATAAAAATCTCTAACTTGTTCAGGCGTAAAAGCGTAAGTTGGCAAAGAATGAAGAACCATAACCTCATCAAATGTGTCCTCGCCTATCTTTGTGTCATAAAAGTCGTCTTTTATAATATTATCAGCTATTTCGGGATCAGATTCAGCCATCGGATCAATATTGGTAACGGTGCATTCAATCCCTTTTTCTCCTAATTCACCTTTGATTGGCGAAAAACCACCACCCACAAGAAGTATCTTCTTTCCAGATAATGCCTGTATTTCTTCATCACTAATCTTCAATAATCTTTGATATTCTGACAATGGTCTGGCTGTCTTTTTTTCTTTCCTCATATTGACTTCATGTTCAGCAATGTCTGTGGGTTCTTGTTTCTCTTCAGTTTTTGCTATTGCTCTAGCTAATTCCATAAGCGTGTCATTTTGCCCATCGTCATCTTTAAGACCCGATTCAATTCCTCGGACACAATATTCAAATATCGGTTCTCCTTTATAGTGTTGTAAAATTTTTTCTAATTGGGCAAAGTCTCTTCTCTTTGCTATCTCTATGACTAATTCTGGCGCAAATTCTAAATTTTTCAGGGCAACTTCAACTAATCTTTTAGTTTCAAAGTGTCGGGCATATCCATGGATCCAGCTTTCAATTTCTTCTTGTTCTTCTGGAAAACTGGCCGGCTCCCTTTTAATTCCATGTTCTTGTGAAGAAAAATGTTCCTCGGTGATTTTATTAATTACTATCACTTTTTCGTCATCAGAAAAATCGAGATAAGCAGGGGGTTCTTCAAAATTTTTCATATGCTTTATTTATCCTATATAATTTATAAAATATAACTAATAATACTAAAATGATAGCATAATCGAGAACCATTAAAAAATTGTAAATTTCTTCAGATTGTAGTATAAAATAAGGGCACGGAGAGGTGGCTGAGTGGCCGAAAGCGCCTCACTGCTAACGAGGTAGGGGTTTTAAAGCCCCTCGAGGGTTCGAATCCCTCCCTCTCCGCCAAAAATCGAAATCGCATTTTGAAGCCGAATCGGGGTCGGCACGAAGTGCCGACACAAATGTATTCCCCCCAAAAAATCCTGAATCTGAAAGGGTTCGCCACGCTCCGCGTGGCTCAAAAAGTACGGTTCGAGCTTCAATAATAAAGTTCGAACCGACTTTTTTGAATAAATGAAGTTTCTCTTCATTTATTCCCTCGTTTGCCAATTCCATATTGTATTTCAAAAACTTTTCGGTAAGTTCGAACCGATTATTCGCTTTTTGTTCAAAAGCCGATAATTTCTCTTTGAGAAGCTGTTTTTCGTTCACAAGTTTGTTTTTCATATCTCGATACTCGTCTAGCGAAAGAGCGTTTTCTAAATATGCGTTCATCAGCTTCTCAATTTTGGAATCCAAAAGAGAAATATCGGCTTTGGTTGAATCCGCAAAAAGCGTAGACGATTGGGCTTCCACCAATTTGTCTTTTCCATTTTCCGCTAACATCCATTTTGCCCAATCTTCTGGCAAAGAAACTTTTTTGATTTCCTTTTGAATTTCGGAAGTGATGATTTCCTCACGAGTATATTTTTGTGAACAAGGATTTTTCCGTTTGGTACATCTCAAATAGTTATGACCTTTTTGTGTTTCTGTGGTAATGAAACAGCCACATTCTCCACAACGGAAAAATCCTCTATACAAAAATGATTTAAGTCCTTTTCCTTTCGGTTTAGATTTTCGGCTCATCACTTCCTGAACAGAATCAAAAAGTTTCTTTGTGATAATTGGTTCATGCTTGCCTTCGTGGATTTCGCCGTTATACAACATCAAACCCGTGTAAATCGGATTTTTCAAAAGTTTTTGATAATTCGACACCGCAAGTTCCTTTCCACTTTTTCGCTTCAATCCAAGTACGTTAAATTTGTCGCGGAGTTGGCGCAAAGTGAAAGACCCAGACGAATACGCCTCAAATGTTTTCTTGATTAAAGGTGCGATATTTTCGTCAGGAACAATTTTTCTATTTTTGTTTACATATCCAAGCGGAGCCATTTGAGGCCATATTCCGTCTTTCACTTTATTGCGATGACCTCGCTTAATATTTTCTGACAAGTTATCTACATAATACTTGGATTGCGAAAAAGCGATTGAGAGCATGAATTTTCCTTGCGGTGTCGGATCAAACCAAAAAGTTGGAAATTTCATCTCGTCAATTATTCCAGTATCAACGAGATAAATTATTTTTCCTCCGTCTACCGAGTTCCTCGCAAGTCTATCGGGGTGCCACGCCAAAATACCAGACGCTTCGCCCGCCTCCATTCTCAACATCATTTCGTTAAACACAGGGCGACCTGGTATTTTGGCGGTCTGCTTTTCGACAAAGACATCAATAATTTCTAGTTGTTCTTTCAAAGCTAAATCTTTGAGTTCAGCTAACTGGTCAGAAATACTTCGGACTTGTCTGTCTTTGTCGTCCGTAGACTTGCGAGTATAAATAAAAAACTTTTTGGTTTGATTTTTCATAATTGTATTGGCAAACGAGGAGCCACGCGGAGCGTGGCGAACCCTTTCAGATTCAGGATTTTTTGGGGGGAATACATTTGTGTCGGCACTTCGTGCCGACCCCGATTCGGCTTCAAAATGCGATTTCGATTTTTGGCGGTGTTTGTTGGACAAAGTTCGAAACTATTTCGAGCAAAATCCAAATGATTAAAACTAATAATGCGGACTCGGCAGGGCGAAACAATTGGTCTGGGGTTTTGGATTCGCCCTGCCTCGGCTTTCTTCCCGCCCGC
>Ga0265297_10008627_pt1 | contig 13520 bp, 9 predicted proteins | sample Munlanlwell13791_FD_192502 | JGI IMG/M metagenome (GOLD analysis project Ga0265297, IMG submission 192502) | Leachate microbial communities from a municipal landfill in Southern Ontario, Canada - Leachate well 137-91 | ecosystem: Engineered > Solid waste > Landfill > Unclassified | place... | reverse complement strand
AGCGATAATTTTCATTTTCATCGTGGTCTCCGATTCTTAGTTCGAGTTGGCGATAGCGGAGGTCAGAACATTGCGGGCATCAGATTGTGCCGCCTTGTTCTCAGCCTTCTTGGTGTATTCCGTGAACTGCGGAATCGCGATGGCCGCCAGAATGCCGATAATCGCAACCACGATCATCAGTTCGATGAGGGTAAAACCCTTTTGCAACGACTTTTTCATGCAGATTCTCCTTTAGGCAAAGTAACGACATCTGTCGCTGGATAAGATAAGGCACAAACCGTGCCAACGCAAAACCATACCTCTGAGTACCAGTGGCCCATCACCATGTGACAAAAAACGTCACATTCCCGCCCCATCCCGTCATGCAGCAAGACGATGACCCAATTCGCCGCCCAAGTCTTCAATTGCATCGAACCCTACTGATCGGATGCCGAAAAGTCGGCGCTGGCGTCACGGCGACCAACAATGATACGGGCGGCCCATCATCGCCCGAAATGCTTGCCGCAGATCCCCACTTGGCACGTGCCATCTTGACCGCGCTTTCAACCCAACCAGGAAGGGCGCCTATCCCGTCAGGGCCAACTCATCGACCCCGTCAATCTGCGCCGGATCGAGAAACTGCTCCGCATAGCGTCGATAAACGCCTTGCTTGACGAAAACGTCGAACAGGTCGGGATCGATATGGCCATTCTTCTTGAAATTGGCCATGATGCCCATGGCCTGCGACAGCTTCATGCCGTGCTTGTAGGGTCGGTCGCGGGCGGTCAGGGCCTCGAAGATGTCGGCGATACCCATCATCCTTGCCTGCACCGACATCTGCTCGCGAGTGAGGCCCCTGGGATAGCCCTTGCCATCCATGCGCTCGTGATGCCCGCCAGCGTACTCGGGTACCCGGGTCAGGTGTTTCGGCCACGGCAGTTGCTCCAGCATCTTTATGGTGGCAACGATGTGGTGATTGATGATGTCGCGTTCCTTCAGCGTCAGGGTGCCGGCGCGGATGGTCAGGTTGTCGACCTCGTCGGCGGTAAGGAACTCGGTTTCGACGCCATCGACATTGCGCCACTTTCGCCCGCTGCCGATGTCACGCACGTGCTGCAGATCCGCATCCTTCATCGCCTCGCCACCGACATTGGTCTTGCGCAGGAACTCGCGATCTTCGTCAAGCGCACGGACTTCATCGTGGTATTGCTGCCAGATCGCGTCGTCTGCCGCGACTTCGCCGCTTCCGCGCAGTGCCAGCTGCTTGCGCAGGGCATGAATCTCGGCGTCGCGCTTGAGCACTTCAAAACGGGTGTCAACCAGACTTATGCGATCGAAGAGGGTTTGCAGCTTGGTAGCCTTGTCGACCACATGAACAGGCGTCGTGACCTTGCCGCAATCGTGCAAGAGGCCGGCGATCTTGAGTTCGTAGCGGTCGCGCTCGTCCATCCTGAATGAGGCCAGCGGACCTGCCTGCGTTGCGTCTGCCGCCTCGGCCAACATCATCGTCAGGGCCGGCACCCGCTGGCAGTGGCCGCCGGTATAGGGCGATTTCTCGTCGATCGCCAGGTTGATCAGGCTGATGAAGGACTCGAAGAGCTCTTCGAGCTGGGTGATCAGCAGGCGATTGGTCAGGGCGATGGCCGCTTGTGAAGCTAGCGATTCGGCAAGGCTCTGATCGGCCGATGAAAACGTCTTTACCTGATGGCTCAGCGGATCAATGGCGTTGATGAGTTGCAGCACACCAATGATTTCGCCCTCATGGTTCTTCATCGGCACCGTGAGGAACGACTGCGAGCGATAGCCCGTGCGCTGATCGAAACTCCGGGTGCCGGAGAAGTCGAAGCCCGCCTCGGTATAGGCATCGCCAATATTGACCGTCTTGTCGTGAATGGCGGCATAGGCGGCCACCATCGAGTCGTTGGCCGCGCCCTGCTCGTTCTTCAACGGCAAATTCGGGAAGTTGATGGGATTGCCGGTGGTGCCGCCCATTGCGATGTGCAGCGAGTCGGTGCGCAGAATCTCGAAGCGCAGCGCCTGACCATCCTCCGTCATGCGATACAGCGTTCCGCCGTCGGCATGGGTAATTGTCTTCGCGGCGACGAGGATGGACTCGAGCAGCCGATTGATGTCGCGCTCCTTGGAGAGCGCGGCGCCAATGGCATTCAGTTGTTCGAGGCGGCGGAACAAATCGCTGGAACTATCCATCCCCATTACCTACTTGATGCAGACAGCCCGCACCTGCTTGAGGTCGGTCACCCCCTGCAGGGCCTTTTCGAGACCATCCATCTTCAGGGTCAGCATGCCATCCGCCAGCGCCTGGGCGAACAGTTGCACTACGCGGGCGTGTTCCTGTATCAGCTTCTTCAGCGGCTCCGTGCCGATCATCAACTCATGCAAGCCAACCCGCCCCTTGTAGCCGCTGCCGCCGCAGGCGTCGCAACCCTTGGCCCGGGTGAAAACCAGATGGCCATCCTTGCCATAGTCCTTGATCAGGCGCTCTTCCGTCGCAGCGTAGGCAGCCTTCATGTCTTTCTGGAAAATCTCGGTGTTTTCCAGTTCGCTGCAATACTCTTTCATGAACAGCCGAACTTCGTCCGCGTCGGGCGTATAGCTTTCCTTGCACTTGCACAAACGCTTGGCCAAGCGCTGGGCGAGAATTCCGAGCAGGGCGTCGGAGAAGTTGAAAGGATCCATGCCCATGTCGAGCAGACGAATGATCGATTCAGGCGCACTGTTGGTGTGCAGCGTGGCGAACACCAGGTGGCCGGTAAGCGATGCCTCGATGCCGATGCCGGTAGTTTCGGCATCGCGCATTTCGCCCACCATGATGATGTCCGGATCGGCTCGCAAGAAGGCCTTCATCACCATCGGAAAGTCCATCACCTTCTTGTTGACCTGAACCTGGCGCAGGCCTTTCTGTGTGATTTCCACCGGATCTTCGGCAGTCCATATCTTGGTATCCACGGTGTTGAGATAACCCAGCACCGAGTGCAGCGTAGTTGTCTTGCCGGAACCGGTCGGGCCGCAGACAAAGAAGAGTCCGTAAGGCTTGGAAATCGTCGCCTTGAGCTTGGTCAGATTGGTCGGCAGCACGCCCAGTTTGTCCAGCGGGATCGGTTCGCCACCGGCGAGAATACGCATCACGACGTCTTCGACACCACCTGAAGTTGGAATTGTCGCCACCCGCAGTTCGATGTCCAGCGGCCCGTATTTTTTGAACTTGATCTTGCCGTCCTGCGGCTTGCGACGCTCGGCGATATCCAGGTCGCACATGATCTTGAGACGCGCCACCATCGCATTGCGATAGCTGGCCGGCACCTCGATATATTTCTGCAGCGAACCATCGCGACGGAAGCGGATCAGCACCTTGTCCTTGCCCAGGCCCGGCTCGATGTGAATATCGGAGGCGCCCATCTGATAGGCATCGATGATGATCTTGTTGACCAGCTTGACCAGTTCGTTGTCGGCCGCCGCGGAAATGTCGTCGCCGACGCCGCCTTCGCCTTCACCCTCATCCTGATCGAGAGTCGACAGCAGATCGCCGACCGAACTGTCGTCGGTGAAGCCGGGAACTCCGGCAGCACCAAACAGCTGATCGAGCGTCTGTATGAACTCGTGGTTGGTGGTGACCCGGTAAGCGACCTTTGCCCGCGGGAAGACATTGTTGACCACACGCGATCCCTTGACCTGCTCCGGATCCATGCAGACAACCATCACGCCTTCTGGTCCCTCCTCCACGGGGGCCCATTTGGCCTGTTCCAGAAAGTCCCGTTTGAGATTCTTCAGGAGGTCTACTGGTTTGATGCGATCGGCCCTGAACGGCTCGTAGGGGACGTTGAAGAACTTGCCCAGGGCAGTGCCCAAAGCCTGATGCTTGACCTGGAACTCGTTGACCAGGACTTCTTCGATGTCGAGATTCTTCCGTCGCGCGGTGCGCGTTGCCAGTTCCAGTTCCTGCGGCGAAATGACGGCATCGGACACCAGGAAGTCGTACTTTGTCTTGACGGCCTGCGCCGGTTTGCTGCGCTGGTTGAAGGCGATCGCCAGCGTCTCGCACAGCCCCTTGGCACCTTCCTGCGCAATGGCGGCAAAAGGAGTCCCCGCCTTGTTGTTGATGATCTGGACGACGCCGAGCAGCTCGCCGCTCTGCGCATCGACGACCGGCGCCACCAGCATCTGCTTGGTGCGATATCCTGTTCGTTTGTCGACCTCCTGCAGAAAGCGCAGCGACGGGTTGATTGCCTTGAGTTCCGCGTCATCATAGACGTCGCGGATGTTCACGGTCTTTTTCGCCAGCGCGACGTGGCCGGCGATACTCTGGTCGGCGATCGGAAGACGCAGATCCTTGAAGGAATTCAGACCCGTCTTGACCTTGGAAACAATGGAAGCCTTGTCCTCACCGACCGAGTAGATCGTCAGGCGGTCGGCATTGAACAAACTGCAGATATCGCCCGACAGCTCCAGCATGATTTCGTCGATGTTGGAGGTGGCATGAACCTTGTTGGTGACGACCTGAAGATTCTTGAAAAACGCCAGGCGGGAGTCTACATCGGACGCAGCGGCCTCGGCGGGTGCAGCAGGAACGGCACTCATTCGACTGACTCCATGGCACCAGCGCGCGCCCTCATGCCGCCGTCAAGCAGGACGGCATGAAACCCTCGCTGGGAAAGCAAAAAAGCAGCGGCGGAACTGCGGCGTCCCGTCTGACAATAAACGATATATTCCTTTGCAGGATCGAGCGCCGCCGAGGCCTGACGAATATCGTTGAGCGGGATGTTGATGGCGCCCGGATAGCCGTCACTTTGATATTCGGCCGGGAAACGAACATCAATCCATGTCGCGCCAGCAGCAACCCTCCGCTCGGCCTCGGCACCCGTCACGCTCTGCAGCAGAGGGGCGCGCAGCAGTTCGTTGAAATCCTGCTTCGACAAGCGTAGCAGCACGCCATCGGTATTCATGGTCACGGTCGCGTTGCGCACCGTATCGGCCACCAGGGCCTCCTCGCCGAACGCGTCACCCTCCTTGAGTTCTGCCAGCTGCACGGGGGAACCGGCGACGAGGCGGGAAACCTTGCAACGTCCGCGTTCGATAAGGTAGTAGTAATCACCGGGGTCGCCCTGCTTGATGATGGTCTGGCCACGCTTCGCCGGGACGCGGCTGAACTTGGCCAACAGCGATTGGATATGGGCCGGGGGCAGGGAAGCAAACACACCGACCGTTATGTTATCCACGCCCAACATCCCGGACATCATTCGCCAGTCGGTCTGCTCATCGCTGCCCTGCTCGCCGTCGCCGGGAGCGGCCAACTGGTTCCAGGTCACGACGATATCCAGCAGATCTTCCTCCAGGCTGAGCAGTTCGACATCGGTGATAGCCTTGCTCGACACCGGCGTCTTCCCCGGGCGCGCCACCGGCTCAGTAGCAAGATCATGGCCGCCGACCAGAACCCGCGAAGTACCGTCCGGCATGCTCGCCAGAAGTTGCCCCCGCACCAGGTAGACTACTTGGCCGCTCCAACCGCCAGTGCCAAATGGGTCGCTGCCGCGCGTGAAGGAGTGCATTCGGCAACGTGGCAATAGCTCGCGCAGGCCCCCGCTACTCAGCAACGTCAGCGGTTGCAAGCGGGCCAGCAGGTCGATGCTCACCGGTTCAGCCATGGTCAGATCTCGAACAGCTGATTGTTCTGCAGCATGCCCGGGCGGAACTCGCCAATGCAGTCTTCGATCTCCTGCATGGTCAACTCGATTTGTCCGGGCTTCAGATGAGTGATGAAAACTTCGGCGTCGCGCTGCAGGTTGGTCAGTTCCTCCAGCAGCATGCTCGGGCACAAATGCAGCGACGCCACTGCCAGCCGCTTTTCCCGATCGGAAAACGCGCACTCGATGATCAGGTAGCGCAGATTGCGAATACTGTTGATGGTCTGCCACAGTTCGGGACACGGCCCGGTATCGCCGGTGAATACCAGGCTTGCCTGTCCGGAATCAAGCTGATAGCCGACCGCCGGCACCGTGTGATTCGCCGGCAGCGGAATCACCTTACGTCCGTCCAGGTCTATCGCCTCGCCCACGCGTATCGGAGAAAAACGGAGAAAAGGCTTCTCCGCCGTCGGTATCTGACTGAAGTCGGGCCAGATGGCCCAGTTGAAAATATGCGCGCGGATGATTTCAAGCGTCGCCTCGGTCGCATGGACTATCAGCGGGCGATTGCGCATATCGCCCACCGTATCGACCATGAAGGGGAGACAAGCGACGTGATCCAGATGCGAGTGGGTGATGAAGACGTGATCGATCTGGACAAGTTCGGCGATCGCCAGATCGCCGACTCCGGTTCCGGCGTCGATCAAAATGTCATTGTCGACCAACAGCGACGTGGTTCGCAGATGCCGTCCGCCGATTCCGCCGCTACAACCGAGAATGCGTACCTTCATTTTTTTGTGGCCGCCTGTGCCGGGCCGCCCCAAGCCGGCGGCCATTCAACAACCGGAAACCACGCAAGCGGTTGAACCGGTTTCGCCCTCTTGCTTGGGAAGAAGGATGACAAGTATTGTCTCATTTTGTTTCGAAAATGGTGACGCCGTCCCAGTTTTCTCCGGGCGGCTCCTTGCGCAGGTGCTCGACACGCTTGACGTACAGATCATAGAGATAGCGCGGTTTCATGCGCTGAAGATTCATCAGCGTTAGCTCCGCCTTGTCCCAGTCCTGCGCACGGTAGGCACGCAAAGCCTGGTTCCATAGCTTGATCTCGTCCATTTCCTCTTGCGAGACCTTGCCCTCCTCGCCGACCGGTTCATAAATCCCGACCGGGTCTGCCTTGCCTTTAACGCGCACGCGATCCAGTTCGCGGAAGACGAATTCCTTCTTCACCATATCGCGGGTGCTTTCACCCACGATCATGCCAACCCCGTACTGCTTGGTGATCCCCTCCAGACGCGAGCCGAGGTTCACCGCATCGCCCATAACCGTGTAGGACTGCCGCACCGGCGATCCCATGTCGCCGACGGTCATCGGGCCCGTATTGACGCCGACACCAATCTTGAGTTCGGGTCCGCCGTGCGCCACCAGATCCTTGTTCAGTTCATGCAGCGCAACATGCATTTCAAGCCCGGTAAGGACGGCATTTTTCGCATGTTCGGGATCGTCGACCGGCGCGCCCCAGAATGCCATGATGGCGTCACCGATATACTTGTCCAGCGTCCCCCGGTGCTTGCGCACGATCAGGGTCATGGCCCCAAGATACTGGTTCATCAAGGTAGCCAATTCGTTCGGTTCCAGCCCTTCGGAAATCGTGGTGAATCCCCGTATATCGGAAAACAGCACAGTGAGTTCGGCCTTGCGTCCGGCCATGCTGTAGTTCTCCGGGTCGCGGCTCATCTCCTCAACCAGTTCCGGCGGCACATACTGGCCGAACAATCCCGTCAGCTGGCGCTTGGTTCGCGACTCGACGAAGTAGCCCCAGGACATGTTCATCGCATAAAGGAGCACGACCGCAATCATGCCGTTGGCCAGCGGCAGAACGACATTGGAGACGTGCCAGAAGCTGAAATTCACGCTGAGCAGCAGCAACAAGACGATGACGCCGACGATCGTCGCGCGCAGCGGCGACAGCATCGGCAACAGGAAAGCCATCACGGCACCCGCAATCAGCACCAGCATCACATCGGCGCCGAGAATATAAGGTGGCTTGTGCTTCACCACGCCGTCGAGCATGCCGGCGATCAGGTTGGCGTGAATCTCGACCCCGGGATAAGCCGCCCCCACCGGCGTTGCCCGCAAGTCCATGAGCCCCGGTGCCGTAGTGCCGACCACCATCACGCGCCCGGCGAGCTTTTCCTTGGGAATCCTATCGTTGAGAACATCGGTGATCGATATATAGGGAAAGCTTCCCTGATAGCCGCGATAGGGAATCAGCGTCGCCGCATTTTCGTCCACTGGAATGCGCATCACCCCACCGCCGGCCGCCTTGAGGTCCAGCCACTCCATTCCCGCATAGGCTCCTGGCGCATTTTCCGGATAGCCCGGGGTGATCGGTGGATTGCCGAGCAGATTGCGAACCATCGCCAGAGAGAGTGACTCGTAGTACTGCCCCTTGTACTCGACCAGCAAAGGCACCCGACGCGAGATGCCATCAATGTCTACCAATGGATTGAAATGGCCGCCGCCTGCTGCTGCCTTCTGGAATTCGGGCAGATTGCCGCCATGACTGACCCACTGCGTGAAGGCAACATTGCGGCCATTGAACGTGCCCGCGGGGAATACCGGTTCCGGAGCCGCTCCTGAACTTATGCCGCCCTCCTTGCTGGAGAAGTAGTAACCAAGGATGACCGCTCGATTCTTCAGAGCTGCAGCGAAGCGTGCATCGTGATCGAGCTGAGGCCGCAATTCCCGCAGGGTCGATTGAAAGCCCCCTACATCCTTCAGCTCCTTCTTCGCCAAGGCCTCCAGCGACTTGAGGCCGGAACTCTCGTCAGGCTCGGCGAAGACAACGTCGAAGCCGACCAACTTGACTCCGTAGTCATCGAACAGCTTGTTCATCAAGATCGCCAGCTTGTCGCGACCCCACGGCCACCGCCCCTGTTCGGCGAGCGACTTTTCGTCGATGTCCAGTATCACCACGCGCTCGTCGACGGCTTGCGGCATCGTCAGACGCACTTTCACATCATAGATAAGCGCGTCCAGATGATTGATGAAAGGTATCTGGTAAATGCGCGCAGAATGGCCGAGCAGGACCAGAAGAATCAAGAATCCAAGTACGTAACGAGGAAGATACTGTTTCAAGAGATCTCCATGATCGCTTCTTCTGCCTCAGCTCTTCAAGAAGAATTCCATCTTGATGCCGGCCAATTCAATCACGTCGTGGTCCGCCAGTTGATGCGCCTGGGTCCCGATCGCCGAACCATTGACCACCGGAAAGCTGGCGCCTTCGACATGGGTAATGAAGTAGCCATGCGGACGACGCGCAATGACGGCCACCTGGACGCCCGGCTTGCCGAGCGTAGTCAGGGTCTTGGTCAGCTCCATCTCCTTGCCGGCATTGCCGCCGGAAAGTATCTGGATTGCCCCGAGGAGCAGCGCTGGCGCCGCCGGGGCTGCGGCTGCCGGCTGTTGCGGGACCATGCCCGGAGAGGTTGACAGATGGGGAGGGACGGCAGCAGCCGGAACCGCTCCAGGCGCAGCGGACGCGGCAGGTGCGGCGGATGCGGCGGGTGCGGCAGGGGTAGCCGCGGGCGCGGGCGCAGGCTTTTGCGCGGCACCAGGGCGCAGGATCATGGTTTTCTCGAAGTCCGCGTTGGAAGTCTGCTGTGGAACCTCGCTGACATACTTCAGCCGGTATTTGCCAAGTTCAATGGTGTCGCCGTTCTGCAGGAAATGCTTCTTGACCGACTGGCCGTTGACGAAGGTGCCGTTGGTGCTGCCCAAGTCCTCCAGAAAGGAATCATTGAGGATGGTGATCACCACCGCGTGTTCGCCGGAAATTGCCAGATTGTCGATCTGGATGTCATTATGCGGCTTGCGACCGATCGTGGTGCGCTCCTTGGTCAAGGGAATTTCCTTGAGCATTGTGGTTTCCATGCTGAGTATGAGCTTAGCCATTGTTTTCGTCCTTCGAGGTCACTGAGCGCTGCATTACTTGAACCAAGCCAGGAAACGGGGCCACCAGCCGCGCGCGGCCGGATATTCGCCCTTCACCTTGACCAGGATTATCGAGACATTGTCGCGGCCACCGTTGTCGTTGGCCATCTGCACCAATTGCATCGCACACAACTCCAGATTGGCCGACAAAGCGCCCAGAGTCATAGCAATTTCGTCATCCTCAACCATGTCGTTGAGGCCGTCGGAACAAAACAGATAAACGTCGCCCGGCAATACCTCGTGATCGTGTATCTCCGCCTCAACCTCGGGATCAATGCCGACGGCACGGGTGACCAGATTCTTGTTCTGAGAATGGCGCGCCTGCTCGAGGGTGATGATGCCTGCCTCGATCTGCTCCTGCAGCAGTGAATGATCACGCGTAATCTGCTGAAAGGTCTCGCCTCGCATGCGGTACAGCCGCGAATCACCGATGTGGCCGACGGTCACACGATTGTCGTGAAAGATACCCACCACCAGCGTCGTGCCCATCCCGGCGCACTGCGGTTCGTTCTGTGCCTTGCGGTAGATCGCGACATTGACATGGGCCATTTCCTTCTCGAGCGCGACATGTGCCCAGGATTTGCCAGAAGCCTCCTTGCTGCTCGGTTCACGCTCGATGAAGGCCTTTTCCAGTTCAGTGCCCAGCAGCGACGTTGCAATGCCGCTGGCTACCTCGCCCGCATTGTAGCCGCCCATGCCGTCGGCCAGCACGGCAAACCCGCGCAGCGGGTTGGCCATGACCGAGTCTTCGTTGTTCGAGCGCACCATACCCGGATCGCTGCGGGTGACAATCTCCAGAACGGCAGTCATATCCATGGCTCGGGCCCCTAAATGCTGATATCGACGCCGGAGTCATCGGCGGCGGCGCCTGCGGCGGTGCTATTCATCGCTACGCAGGTGCGAATATCCCGGGCGAATTCCGCACCGGTCTGGTAGCGCGCGTCTGGATCCTTGGTCAGCGCCTTGTCGATGATCGCCAGCAGGCAGTCCGGCAGGTCGGGATTGAAACTGCGAATGTCCGGATGCGGCTCGTTTGCAATACGGAACATCAGTTGCGCCATGGAATCGCCCTCGAAAGGCAGCTTGCCGCAGGCCATCTGATACAACATCACGCCTAGAGAGAACAGGTCGGAACGGCCGTCGATCTTCTTGCCGGCCAACTGCTCCGGCGACATATAGCTCGGCGTGCCGAGCACCATGCCGGTCTTGGTCTTCGACGAATCGGTAATGCGCGCAATGCCGAAATCGGTCACCTTGACCTGGTCGGACTCGGGCTCGTACATGATGTTCGCAGGCTTGATGTCGCGATGCACCACATTGTTTTCGTGCGCGTAGGACAACGCATCGGCAACCCGCGCGACAATGCTCATGACGCGCGGCAGCGGCATCAGATTGCCCGGCTTGGCATAGGGAACGAGATCCTTGCCCTTGAGAAATTCCATCGCGATATAGGCGAGATCGTGCTCCTCGCCGGCATCGAACATCGTGACGATGTTGGGATGATTGAGGCGCCCGGCGGTTTCGGCCTCGCGGAAGAAGCGCTCCTTGACCTCGACCAGTTCGTCGGCCTCGAACTCCTGTGACAGCGCCATGGTCTTGATCGCGACGATGCGATTGATCTTCGGGTCGCGACCCAGATAGACCACACCCATCGCCCCCTTGCCCAGTTCCTTCTCGATCTCGTAGCGACCCAGCATCGGCTTTTCCACGTTGCCTGCCGTATCGATCAGACTGGCGTTGCTGCGTCCCCCGCTGCCGCCGCCGAGAATCACGGTTTCCGAAAGCTGCTTGGCACGATTCACGCGCGACTCGATGTCGCGGAATTTCGGGTTGAAATCGAAGATGTAGCGGAACACCGCCTCGGCCTTGTTGAACTGCCGCTTGCGTTCGAAATCGAGCGCAAGGTTGTACATGTTCTCCATCAACTGCTCGTCCATCGGGCACTTGCGGAACTTGTCGAAGGCCATGTCGAGTTGGCCCTGGCCCTGGAAGGCGAGACCCAGCATGCGGTTGGATTCGGCCGAATCGGCATCGGACTTTTCCTTGCCGCGCTCGGTCACGACGAAACGCTTGACGGTGAGCAGCAAATGACCGACCAGCAGCAGTGTCGCCGGCACCATCAACTGAATCCACATCAGTTGTGTCGTCATCAGCACGAAATGGACGGTGATCAACGCCACCAGCAGGCCGACGGTTATCGCCGCGGCCATGCCCGCCTTGATTCTCGGCAGCAGGACAATCAGGTATGCGGCGATCAGCAGGAGCACCAGCCTTTCAACCCAGATGCCCCAAGTCGGCGCGACAAAGAAATGCTCTGATAGCAGGCTGGATACCGCATGCGCCTGCATCAGCACGGCAGGCATGGCGGGATTGATTGGAGTGACGAACACGCTGCCTACCGAAGAAGACGTCGGCCCGATCAGGACAATCTTGTCGCGGTACTTCTCGTAGGGGATCTTTCCGCTTTTCACATCGAAGAACGAATCGACCTGGAAGGCGGGGCTGCCGTCACGGTCCTTGTAATAGAAGGTCAGCATCCGCGTATCGATGTCGGTGCCGATCTTGAGCTTGCCCAGCTTGACCGATTCGCCGGCCGTCACCTGAATGTCCGCCACGGTCAAATTGTGACTTTTCGCCGCCACCAGCAGGGACAGGGACGGATAGGCCTGATCGAAGTGGGCCAGCACCAGGGGCTCGGTGCGGATCGCGCCATCCACATCCGCGATCACGTTCAGGTGGCCGATGGCAGTCGCCACCTTGCCCAGCGGCTCGATTACGCCCGCATCTACGCCGAGCGTCGGCCAGGGCGGAGCCTCGGTGGCACCCGAAAGCTTCACCGCATTCTTCTTCACGTAATCGGGCAGGTCCTTGTCGGGCCGCCCGCGCGGCTCGCCCACGACGAACAGCATCGGCAACGCAACATTGCCCGCCTTGGCGAAGGCGTCGGCCAAGCGACGGTCGGTATTCAGCTTCTGGTCTGCGTCGAGCAGTATCGACTCGATTTGCGGACAGGACGAAGGCGCGGGCGCGGGGGGCGGCGCGACTTCAGCCGGCGCGGGCGCGGGGACTGCTGCTGCATCGCCAGGCACCGATACCGCAGGCGCTGCCGGCGTTGCGGCGACGGCCACCACGGACGGCAAGGTCACACCGCAGGTTTCAATCAGCTTGTTGATATAGGCCAAGCCCTGATCGCGCTGCGGCTCGGAGTAGAACACCGTGGTGGCAATCACCTTGGCCTTGGCGGACGCCAGCTTGTCCACCATGTCCGCCATGATCTCGCGCGACCAAGGCCAGCGGCCGATGTTATCCAGGCTGGGTTTGTCGATTGCAATGACTGCAACCTTGTCCGAGGGGATGCGCGAAGCCGCCGCCACACCCATGTCATAGGCCTTGCGCTCCAGGCCCTGCAACAACTCGCCATTACCTAGAATCAGCACGACGACGCTGACCACAACACCGAAGAACCAGTCACTCTTCCAGAAGTCCGCCTTCTTCATTGGTCGCTACCCTGTGTGAGAGCCCCCATTAAAACAGGACAATAAACGCAATTCTTACAGTCCTGCATCAACTCCGTCAATCAATTTCATGACATTGGCCCTCGCTCGCCCGGCCGTGGTGCCATTCTATGCACAAAAAAGCCGCCCCGGCTTGCACCGGTGCGGCTTTTTGGCGTGTCGCCAGCGCCGACTTTGCTACTTCAACAGCGCCTTGAGCAGCTTGGCCATCTCCGACGGGTTGCGCGTCACCGTGAAGCCGCATTCCTCCATGATCGCGAGCTTCGCATCGGCCGTATCGGCACCGCCGGAAATCAGCGCGCCGGCATGTCCCATGCGCTTGCCGGCCGGCGCCGTAACTCCGGCGATGAAACCGACGATCGGCTTCTTCATGTTGGCCTTGCACCACACCGCC
>Ga0265297_10008626_pt1 | contig 13522 bp, 13 predicted proteins | sample Munlanlwell13791_FD_192502 | JGI IMG/M metagenome (GOLD analysis project Ga0265297, IMG submission 192502) | Leachate microbial communities from a municipal landfill in Southern Ontario, Canada - Leachate well 137-91 | ecosystem: Engineered > Solid waste > Landfill > Unclassified | place... | reverse complement strand
CCAAGACGAAGCGTACCTGATGGTCCTTTGCTTGTTTGATGTGGACATCATCGAGGTCCAATCGATCAGGGAACGAGTTTATCTCAAGAAACGTCTCGGTTTCTTTTGCTGCGTCAATGATCTGTTCGATATCGACTTCATACGGGTCGCGTCTCCCAATGAGCCGACCGGTGGGATGCGCGAGGAAATTCACCTGGTCGTTGTCCATCCCTCTGATGATCCGTTTGGTCATCGATTCTTTATCCATTTTAAAGGCAGTATGGATCCCGATGTACACAAAATCAAACTGTCGTAATATTTTATTGCTGTAATCCAATGTTCCGTCTGTTCTGATGTCGCATTCTGTTCCACAGAAGATCCGCAGATCGGGAAATTTCTTACGGACGTTTTGAATCTCATGTATTTTTTTCTGCACCCGGTCTTCCGTAAGCCCATTTGCAATCTTCAGGGATTGTGAATGATCCGTGATCCCGATAAACGCATACCCCCGTTGATGAGCAGCAGACGCGATGGTTTCAATGGAGTCGCTTCCGTCGCTCCAGATGGAGTGAACGTGGAAATCCCCGGTGATGTCATCGGAACCAACCAGGGTCGGTAACATCATCTTCTTCTTCGCTGCCTCGAATTCACCACGGTTCTCCCGGAGTTCCGGTTCGATGTATTGCATACCAATTTTTTTATAGATTTCCTCCTCTGTTTTTCCCGCGATGTATTTTTCTGTGTCCTTCTCAAACAGCCCGTATTCGTTCAACTTGAATCCTTTTTTGATTGCATATCCACGCAACGTCACATTATGTTCCTTTGAGCCCGTGAAATATTGGAGGGCAGCCCCATAGCTTTTTTCCTCAACCACACGCAGGTCCACCTGCAGATTGTCGTTTAAAAGGACACTGGATTTGGTCGTTCCTTTTGCAAGCACGGTGGCGACCTCTGGATACTGGACGAAATACTCCATGACTGCCTCAGGGTCGGTGGAGGAGGCAAGAATATCCAGGTCCCCGATGGTTTCCTTCATGCGACGGAGGCTCCCTGCGATGTTTATTTTTCTGATCTTCTTGTTCTTCTTAAGATACGAGACAAGTCGATTGCCATCCTCGTAGGCGACGTTCAGCAGGACCCGTCCGCTTGTTTTTTCCAGCAGCTGGATCCCTCGCAGGATGTTCCGTTCGGTAATCTCCCCGAATCCCTCAAGTGTCCGGAGTTCCCCGTTGCTGGCTGCCTTTTGAAGGTCCTGGATCGTGGTAATACCAAGGTTTTTGTACAGAGCAGCGACCTTCTTTGGTCCAAGCCCGGGGATGCCTAGGAGATCAATCAGGCCAGTCGGGACTTCTTTTTTCAATCGTTCAAGATACTCAAGCTTCCCGGTTCGGACCAGCTCGGTTATCTTTTTTGCCAGCGCCTCCCCAACACCCGAGATTGATTCCAACGTGCCTTGCTGCACTCGGTCTTCGATGTCATCTTCTAGAGATTCGATTGTCTGTGCAGCGATGCGGTACGCTCGGGTTTTAAAAAACATTTCTCCTTTTAAATCCAGCAGGTCCGCAATCAAGTACAGGGTTTCAGCAACAAACTGATTTTTCATAACACCTCATAAGGGTTCACAGATACACGACCACTTCTGCGACATCGCCGTCATGTACGCCGAGCGTTTCGCGGAGATTATCTGGGGAGATACATTCAAGAACCGTCGCATAATGGCTTCGCTTCGGCAGCACAATCGCTCCTTTCCTGCCGTTGATCGTTGCTTTGAAACAGATCACCCCTCCGAATGTTCGATCCTCCGCTTGGAACTCATCGATTTCGATGCCGCCATAGCTTCGGAGCAATCGGATTTTATTCCGTTCAATGTATTCGATTTCGACATTCAACGTTCCTGGATAGGCAACAAAACCAAGTCGTTTCTCAAATTGATGCGCATAGCCTTTCTGCCCTGTGTAATATTTTCCCTCACCCATGCCTGACACGATTTTTCCTCTAAATACGACTTTGCTCGTGAGATCAAAGATCTGTTTGTAGGCGAGGTATTCGGTTTCCAACGCCTCCGCCCCCCTTCCGGTGATCTGGATCAGCTGTTTTTTAACTCCTAACTCTCGAGTGATCATCTCCTGGGTGTCCAGCTCGAGAAGGTACCGTGACGCGGTCTGTTGACTGGTGCATAATTGTTCGGCAAGCTCATGGGACGACAACTCGATCTTATTGTGCACCGCCCCCAGCAACGCGAGCTCCTTGAGGGTCTGCATGAGATATGGTTTCAAGGGGTGTGTCCTCTCCCCTCTCTGTTTATTTTCCGATTGTTTCAACAAGTTTTTTCCCTTCATCGGTAAACATGTACCTGTTCCCTTTTTTTTCGACGATACCCCCCATGATAAATTCATCGATGATGCGTTGCGCGACTCGAGGTATCATACGATTTTTTTTCGCGATACGTTTAATGTCGTTTTCTCCAGCAGCAAGTTCGTCAAAAATCACTCGCCTGAATTTGTTTGCTAGGATAAATCCTTCATCCATAGGTGTACCAACAGCTTAATTTAATGGTATCACATAAACCTTTTCAAACTTATGTTTAGAAACATCCCTCCGATTCTTCCTGCGAAACAACTCCTTGATCAATCGATTCGGCGGACAAAAAAAATACAGATACATGACCGAGATAAACGCTATCAGATAAAAAAACTCGTCATCGCACGAACGGAAACGTTCATCACTGACCTGACAACCCGCTTGGAATCGTATGTGAAAAACTTTCCATCGATTGACAAACTCCCCTTGTTTTATCAGGAAATTATTGACATTAAGATTGATACGAATAAACTGAAGAAATCTCTCGGTGCGGTCGACTGGGCTCGAAAGACGATTGCGATGGTCTACGAAACCCAGAGGAGTGCGTTGACGAAAACAGGCAATATCGAGTTTCTCAAACAAAAACAAAAAGAGGTCTATGGTCGAGTGTCCTCCATCGTGAAACAAGTAGATAAAAACCTCCTGTTCCTCGCAGATGCCCAAAAGATCCTACGACAATTCCCTGACCTTGAGGATGTTCCCACGGTGGTGATCGCAGGGTATCCAAACGTGGGAAAATCATCACTCATCAGACAACTGTCTCAAGCAAAACCTGAGATCGCCCAGTACCCGTTTACCACAAAACAGATCTTTGTTGGCCATATGATAAAAACAGTCCGGTTTGAGAAAAAACGCTATCAAATCATCGACACCCCTGGGCTCCTGGATCGGCCTCTCGCAGAGCGGAATGCCATCGAACGGCAGGCGATTGCCGCGTTACGACATCTCGCCGACCTTATCGTCTTTGTCTTTGATCCATCAGAGACCAGCGGGTATCCGATGAGGAAGCAACAGCTGATGTTGGAAAGCATCCAGAAACTGTTCACCGATGTTCCGTTCCTCATCGTTGAAAACAAAGTCGACATCAAAGACACAGGTTCTGCGAACAGGAAGATATCCTGTACCACTGGGGTTGGAATGGAAGAGCTCCGTGAAGAAATCCTGTCGCTTCTTCCATGAGGACTCCTTTCCTTGTAGGTGCATATCCATGTACATGTTCATCTGCGAAAAATGTTCATAAAAAGACTACGCGATATCCTCTCAAACGACAATACGGAAAGGAAGATCTTAGACTTTTATACCCTCTTTTCCCCCCTCTATTCTTCCTTCCTATTGTTAGTTTTTTTTAAAGAAATTTTTTCCCTTTGCGTTTCTCAGAGAACAAAAAATATCGTCAATGATTATCGTCGTGCTTTCATGGTCTGAATGATTTCTTTCCCAAAATCAGTAACCCCATAGAGTCGCACATTCTTCCCACCGGATCGCTCTTCGACCATGTTCAGACCGATAAGAGATTCTTCCTCACGATACCGTGTTTCGATCCCTCGTAACGCACCGATCACGTTTGATGATGTCGCACCAATATTGTATGCTATTTCAGAAGTATAACTGCAATTAGGACTGATCTCACAGAGGTATTCTGTCACTTTTCGTCGTATGTTACTCCGTCGGAGTGCCCGAATAGCCACGGATCGTTTAATCTCGATAGAACGGTCTATTGTTGTTTGTTCTAGCATCCCATCGTACCTGCTGAAAAAACGAATAGTACCTCTTTTAATAAAGTATTCGCTCCCGGATACCTCCCTGCATATGCACTTGCACGACTGCTTGCATCAGTATCTCTTTATCCCGGTGTTTATGCAAGTAACGTACCAAAGAAAAAAACAGGTCTCATAGTATTAATATCTATCATCTCTAAACGCAATAAAACCTCTGAGTGCGGGCGCCGGGATTTGAACCCGAGTTTTAAGCTTGGCAAGCTTAAGTGATACCAGACTACACTACACCCGCGTAACCTGATAGTCGAGACAGAGAAGCAATCATCCCTTAAAAAGTATTACGCTGAAGTACCCGTTATCGTCGTTTTGTATCCCCCGCAGTATCTATAAATAATAGGTCAACAATATAAAAACTATCGGTGAATGAAACAATGACGTATACGACCCGAGAGATCATGGTTCTTACCCTTGTCCTTTTCTGCATATTCCCATCTCTCAGCCTGACAACAGGTTCCCTTATTACCGATGATTTCCCAAAGGCATCGATTGAACAGGTCACCTTACAAGATGATGCATTCCATGGCCAAGGACAACTTCCCTTCATTGAATGGTGGTATTTCGATGCAAAACTCAGCAATGGATACTCGTTAGTCTTTGGGGTACATGTCCTGAATCTTTTTTCCAGAGGTATTGTCTCAACACGATTGACAGTTTATGATCAAGGATCTCTCATTATCGAGCAGTATGAGAGGTATCACGTAAGTGATTTTTCTGCATCCTCCGAATATCCATCGGTGTTTATTGAAGGCGACCAGGTAATTCATGGCTCATATGATGCAATAGATGATTGCTTTGTCTATGACATAGCCATGAGGTTTTCTGGGGGTGCTGTGTCACTGCGCTTCGTCGGTTGTACAGATGGTTGGAAACGTCAACAACAAACCGGTGACTGGTGGGTAGTGATGCTCCCTCGTGCAGATGTCACTGGAACTCTTAGCATTGGACCGACTACTCTTAATGTGACTGGAACTGGATATCATGATCATAACTGGGGCGTTGGTCCACGGGTCGTATTGCATTTCGGATGGTTCTGGGGAACCTGCAGCTCATCGACTTACACGATCACCTGGGCGGAGATACGTACAACGCGAATCACGCAGATTCCGATAATGGTGGTAAACATCAAAAACGCTGGATATCTGGAAATACCCTCCCCGACCATCTGGTTTTCCATAGACCATATCTCGTTTAATCATTTTAGGTGGGTTCCCTTATTTTTCAACATCGAGACCGTCACGGAACATGTTTTCCTTGTCATAAATATGGAAGTCCTTAGCGTTGACCATACCAATATGTTCGGGTTTATTCAGTATTGGCGGTACCATGTCCGATGTTCTGGAACGATTCTCGTCGATGGCAATGTGGAAACCGTGGATTGCATCTCGGTCATGGAGTATCTGAGGTTCCGATAGCAGAGACCGTTGATTGTTGCCTCATGCGTTTGAGTGGTTTGCTGAGATGTCTCCGGGCGCAGACCGGGACTTCATAAAACCCTGGTTCAATCGACCGTGGTTTTTGTTGCATGGTTAGCTGCGTACTCTTTATGCCGCAATTTCGACATTTGAAACCTTGATTGGTGCCTTTTGACTTCATATGCTTTCCGCATGCTGGGCACACGGGATTTTCTGTTTTCGTAGTAATAGATGTGAGGCGTTGGACGGAGATTTTTTCCAAGTTGATGGTCAGCGGCTGTTCACGTACACCTCCATAGACTTCTACAAAATCCCCGATGGATAGTCCTCGTATGATATGACGGAATTCTTTTGTTGGTTCATACGCGGCACAATGGATCGTCCCGGTAGAATCCTGTATCATAAAAAGGACATGACCTCCTTGAATTGTGAATGGAGGCGTAACAACAGAGCCTTGAACAATCACCGATTCAAAAGGGATGACTTGTCCAATCGTTTTTCGTTGGAGATGATCATCGGTTCCCTGATTCGTCTCAAACAGCATCCAACTATCAATCGTTTCAGAAGTCACTTGCGTGAAGGCTGTCATCAGAGAAGCAGGGTCATTCCCTCGGATTCCATACAGAATTGGACAGGGTGAGTTGGGGACGATACGATTGTGATGATTCACCCAATCATAATTATCAAAAGTGCTTGGATACTGCATATCCATCTGGTGAACCGATTCCTTATCAACCTGTCGTTTTGAGCCCCATCGTTGTGGAGATCGATACGTGATCAGCTCAAAGGTCTTGTCACCAGGCTCCCAACAGACCGCTGCGGTTGCCCCAATCAACCCTCGATTATTCTTGTATCCTTGGAATACTGCATGATGTTTCTTTAAAAGACTCTGGACTTCCTGAAGGGAAACAAGTGTTGTCACCGCCTTCCAATACAACATATCATCCGGTTTTTCCGAGAGCAGCACATAACCTGGATTGGTATTCTCATCATCGACCCAGGCTTGTGTCTCCACGGTTTCTTTCACGATTCTCGCAACATCTTTCTGCTCACTCGGAGTCAACTCAGGAAAAGGACCAGGTGAGCAGAACACCGCTCGTCCGTTGATTTCACCAATTTTCTGTTTCCGGTCCCCCTGAGTGGTCCCAACCTGGATGCACAACGCTCCATTTCCTCGAGTCTTCCAGGGGACGTTAGGGTTCAAACGGACGAGCCGCGGATACCCAATAATTTCATAGTCTTGTATAATTTGCTGAATGATGGTTCGTGCCACATACGTGGTGCACCCACCACATACTGAGTCAGTGTCATCGATACCTATCCAGATGCTGTTTCACCAAAAACGTTATTAGAGAGGTCGTACTTTAAGCTTCATTACCTATGGATAGAATCGAACTGCTCACCCATATCAGAGAGTTTTTAGGCGACGCGGGTTTTTCCGTCTCTGACCCATGCACCTTACGTCTCCCCGGCTTTGACCTCGTAGCACGACGAGGAGAAACCCTCCTTATCATCAAAGCCCTGTCCAATATCGATGCACTCTCAGAGGATATCGCCAACGAGCTCCGTGCCCTTGCCTTTCTGCTGAAGGCAACACCTCTGCTGATCGGTGAAAAGAATGGAATGAATGTTCTTGAAGATGATGTGGTGTACTTCCGGTTCGGCATTCAAACAGTCACCACGGTCACCTTACGGAACCATCTACTTGAAGAGATCCCCGTGCGAGCCTATGCAGCACCTGGGGGGTTATACGTGAATCTCGATCAGGAAAAAATACGACGATTACGTCAGGAGAAAAACATCTCTTTGGGCAGTTTCGCACATTATGTTCGCGTCTCACGGCGCACGGTTCGGATGTATGAGGAGGGGATGAGCGCACGCATCGATATCGCTGACCGGATTGAAGACATGTTTGAACAATCGGTGATCACCCCGATTGATTTACTCAAACCCCTGCTTATGGAAACCAAACCGTTGCCGTTTTATCAAAAGGACCAAGGACCGATAAAAGAACTCCAATCTGAAATCTTTACGCTCCTTCAAAACATCGGGTATCGGGTCATCCCCATGGACCGCTGTCCCTTTGAAGCCCTCAGCAAAGAAAAGGAAAAAATCCTTCTCACCTGTGTCCAAGAATACAACAAAAAACTTGCGGAAAAAGCCCATTTCATCAGTAGTATTTCGAAGATCACCAAGAAGCATGCGGTCGTCTTTACCGATAAAGCCTCTGATAAAAAGAACCTGGAGGGAACCCCGATCATCGGGAAAAAGGAGTTACGAAAAATCCGTGACCCTGAGGATGTCTTTACATTAATTCTCGAAAGAATCACCTCTGACTGAGGATGAATCCTCTAACACAAACTTTTATAAATAAGATTCTTATTCCCGAGAACTACGTTACCCTCTGGAGTAACAACTACACCGGAAAGTGTCGATGATAAATCATGACCGACAGTAAAACTGTGGAAGCAGTTCAAAAAGCCCTTGAAGAGTCCAAGAAACTGGAGCGAAAGTTTAAACAATCGGTAGACGTCGTCATAAACCTCAAAAACATCGACATGAATGATGCCAAGAACCGCATCGAAGACGAAGTGATGTTGCCTCATGGTAGAGGGACGGAAGCGAAACTCGCTCTCTTTGCCAGTGGGGATCTCGCTTTGAAATCAAAAAATCACGTTGATTTGTTAATTAAACCTGAGGAAATTGAGGAACTCGCAAAAGACAAGAAAAAGTTCAAAAAGATCGCAGATGAATATGATTTCTTCATCGCGGAAGCACCGTTAATGCCCACGATTGGAAAAACACTTGGTATCATCCTTGGTCCTCGGGGGAAAATGCCCAAACCAGTGCCACCCACCATTGATATCATAGGGATAGCAAAAAACCTACGGAAGACGGTAAAGGTTCGATCAAAGACCTCCAAGACCATCCATGCAACGGTTGGCCAAGAGGAGATGAAAACGGAACAGATCGCAGAGAACATTGACGCTATTTTGAAACGATTGGAAGGGAAACTGGAACGCGGGAAAATGAATATCGGCTCAGTATACGTGAAAACAAGTATGGGGCCACCAATGCGAGTCGTATAAAGGGGTAAGCGTATGGCGCATGTCGCATCATGGAAACATGGGGAGGTCTCAGAGATCGCTTCTCTGATGACAGACCATAAAATCATCGGCATCCTTGATATTGGAGGTATTCCAGCTCCACAGCTTCAGCAGATGCGAGGAGGCATCCGGGCGAAAGCCCAGATTCGCGCATCAAAAAACACACTGATTTTAAAAGCAATAGACGAAGCAGAGAAACAAAAAAAAGGTATCAGTGTCTTGAAAAACGAGGTTCATGGCCAAGCCGCGGTGATTGCGACGGACGTAAACCCGTTCGCTCTGTATAAAGAAATCAAAGCGACACGGCAGAAGGCCCCTGCAAAAGGAGGAGAAACCGCTTCCCATGACATCGAGGTCCAGGCGGGGGACACCCCCTTCAAACCCGGTCCGATTGTCGGAGAACTTCAAAAAGTAGGGATCCCGGCTGCTATCTCGGAAGGGAAAGTCGTCATTAAAACCGACAAAGTCTTGGTCGAAGCAGGACATAAGATCTCCCGTGAACTTGCTCAGATGCTAACTCGTATTGATATATTGCCTATTGAACTTGGATTGAAATTAAACGCCGTTTTTGAAAACGGCGATATCTACCGATCCGATGTCCTTGATATCGACATGGACCGGTTTATGGGCCAGTTACGAACAGCATCATTAACTGCAGTAGGCCTCGCGATGGAGACGGGCTGGACAAATACCCAGACGATTCGTCCTCTGTTAGCAAAGGCGTATCGGAGCGCGCATACTCTTGCGGTGGAAAAAAATATTTACACCAAGGATACCATGAAGACGCTTCTTGCCAAGGCACAACGCGCGATGCTGTCTGTTTCATCACAGGTGAAACCTGTTAATAACGAGGGTGAAAAAACCCCAACTGAGTAGGAGGAACAAGCTATGGAGTATGTATATAGTGCGATGCTTCTGCATTCCGCAGGCCAATCCATTAACGAAGAAAATGTAAAGAAGGTTCTCACTGCCGCTGGTGTAAAAACTGATGCCGCACGAGTAAAAGCGTTAGTCGCTTCCCTTGAAGGCGTCAATATTGACGAGGCGATCAAATCAGCCGCCGTCCCAGTCGCAGCCGCGCCTGCCGCAGCCGCAGCACCTGCTGAAAAGAAAGAGAAAAAGAAAGAAGAGAAGAAAGAAGAAGTTACTCAAGACGAAGCAGCAGCTGGACTTAGCGCGTTATTTGACTAAAGATGCAGAGGTTGTCAGCATACAACCCTCTTCCTTTTTGTTTTTTTCATTTAACTTTCAGTAGAGTACATCTTTATGAATTCTTAACAACCAGCTTCCATGTTTTCCATATCGAACGTAGAAAGGTGGGGGACGGGATGCATTGGATGGGAGGAAAAAGCCTTTAGTGGAAAGCAGATACTCAAAGCAGCCTCCCCAATGGTTACAGTGTCCCCCAAAAACAAATAAACTCTGAAAATAAATACTTTTCTCTTCCATCAGAGCTCGTGTTGATAGGGAACATTATTAGAAACGGAAAAAAGACTCTCTTACACAAGGAAAACCAAGTGCAAGAGACTTTTTTATGGATACCCGCCCGTTCTCAGACTTGGATCGCCGAGGAGAATGAACTCTTCAAGCGTGAAATAATCCGCTCCGACGTATTGGATATAATCATTCTGCGAACTTGTCAGCATCTGGCCAACGGTGGTTCCTTCTTCGTAGGCATCGAAAAAATGCACGTCTAGATACCCGGCTCCGCCATAGACTCCCGACGCATCCACCCAGGTGTACGCGGTTCGGGTTGATCCGATGGTTGCAATCGCGCCACCGGTTTCTTTTGCAAGGAAACTCCAGGAGAAACACTGATAAAAATCAGAGGGGTCTGAAGAGAGGCTGAAGATGCGGACCAAGAGGTTAATGAGTCCTGGATAATATTTCTGCAGGTCGCTGACATTAAAGTCAAGCTTTGCGGTAAGACACGCGTCAAAGAAAATAATAGGGAGTTTATTGTCGTTCTTCAACCCGCTGATGTAGGGGGTGTAATAGAAAATTTTCAGTTTTGTTATCGCGTTTGGTCGATAGGTCCCCCATCCGTGTTCGAACCCATGACCTGCATAGCTGACGAACCCAGCACCGGTATTGATTGCCCGATTGAAATTCGTCGGATGGAGATTGCCTTTTGAGGTCCAGAGGAACTTCTGTTCAAAATCAGGCATGGTTTGACCTACTTTAATGTTCGTAATCTCACCTTCGAAGACATTGGGTGGTGCACCCATACTGACCGGGAAGGTGTCTCCTCCCGCAAGAACGAGTCGTTTGAACCAGATTTGATTATAGGTTTCTTCTTCATAGGTGATGATTTTGTCTACGACGATTGACACTTCTGTGACGTCCGCGCAGGCAAGCCTCCCAAGGTGCACATCCGCGTATAAATCAACACCATCACGGTCGTTCCCATCATGATCGATTTCACCGAACCGATCGTTCTCATTCGAATCCCAGGAGCAAAACGCTCCCGTGGCATCATAAATGTCTGCATAATACAGGTCAGAGAGAAGATCAGGTTCCCACCACGACGCATAGGTGACACGGATGGGGAGTTTCTTCATATCACCAACCAAGAGGATATACTGAGTATCCCACTGTTCCACCGCATGATGGACAAAGTATTTGATTTGTTCTGCCTCATCTCTCCCATAATACGCCCCGTAGATCTCCTCAAGAGGAACAAGGAGTGTGGGAAGGCCGTGCGTGTTTTTATGCTCAACGAGCGGTTGGAGTGGCTCTGAAAACACAGCAGGGGCGATAATCACCAGTGAATACCTGTCAGATGCCATCTGAGCAGGTGATGCTTCTTTATAGGATATCTCTATGGTGAAATCGGTACTGTAGGAGAGAGAGTGTGCATTCGGGGCATATCGCACGGGCGCGAGATGAACCGTGACAAAGAGGGTATGGTCATTTTTCTTGTTTACCCCTGCCCCCAGGTTGAGTGTGTACCAAGATGCTGGATACGAATCTGCACTGTCATACACCTCTGATTTGTAAATTCCTTTGAAGGGTATGATTTGATCGTTGATTTTTTGTTTCATTGGGGCGGGTCTGATTCGTCCTTCAACCGACATGGTTTCGATTGTCGCTGGCGATACTTCCACGGAGACGATCTGGGTGCCGAGGGGGAACTCAAACGTCTTTGAAAACATCGGTAGTGCGGGACATCCTTCCGCGGAGAGGAGTCCATTTGCTTCATTAAGGATGATATGAGATCCCTCATCGCTTTGAGTGAGCCTTGGTGCCGAAAACTCGACATGCTCTCTGATGGTATCAACTACGGGAGTCTCTTCTTGGCCTCCCGCAGGCAGTACACCAGATGCAAGGAAGAGTAACAGTATTCCACCTACAACGAATTTCTTTCTCTGGATGTTCTTCATATGATATCCCCGTGGTAATAGCGAATCAAATTCGACTATATTAATCTTGATTTCCGTATGAATTAAAGGATGCCATATTATTTAAGTTTTTTTATAATAAATTTAATCAAGTGATAAGGGATTCTATCCTTACAAATCCTCTGTTGTTTAAGAGAGAATTTAAATATTAAAAGCTGTATACTGCCTCACTTCTACTAGAGAAAATAGGTGTACTATGGGTAAAGGAATCAATGCCGCACGCCAACTAAAAAAAGCACGAAAGAACCAGATGTGGAACGATCGGTACTTCAAAAAACGCATCCTTCATCTCAAAGAGAAATCAGATCCACTCGGAGGCGTTCCCCAAGCTCGTGGCATTGTGATCGAAAAGGTCGGTATCGAGGCAAAACAGCCGAACTCGGCGATACGGAAATGCGTTAAAATCCAGCTCATCAAGAACGGCCGGCAGATCACTGCATTTGCTCCTGGAAACCATGCGATCGGATTCATCGATGAACACGACGAGGTCGTCGTCGAAGGCATCGGCGGTCGGATGGGGCGCAGTTTCGGTGATATCCCTGGCGTCCGTTTCAAAGTCATTAAGGTAAACGATGTGTCCTTAAATCAGCTGGTGAAAGGAAAAATTGAGAAACCAATGAGACGATAACTATGAGTGAAAAGAAAGAACCACAACCCAGTACTGCATTTTTTCCCATGTTCTCAAAATACGACATCAGCACCGTAAAAATCGAAGACCTCGGACTGCAACGCTACATCAACCTCGAAAACAAGGATTTCTTCCTCGGGGCACCTCATGCGAATAAGATGTTTGGGAAATCGAACCTCTCCATCATCGAACGGCTCATCAACATCCTTATGAAAACCGAGATGTACACCGGGCAGAAAACCAAGGCATACAACGTGGTCCGCAAAGCCTTTGACATCGTCGACAAACGTACGAAGACCAACCCGGTGCAAGTCCTGGTCGATGCGTTACAAAATGCGGCACCAAAAGAAGAGACAACCAGATTGCGATTCGGTGGCATCATGGTTCCAAAAGCGGTGGATATCTCCCCACAGCGCAGACTGGACATCGCGCTGCGGAACATCTGCACAGGCACCATGACCGCGAGCCATAAAAACAAGAAGAGAGTCGAGGCATGTCTTGCTGATGAGCTCCTCAAGGCCAGCAAGAATGATCCTGCATCTTTTGCGGTTGCAAAGAAAAATGATCTAGAGCGGGTCGCCAAAGCAGCTCGATAAAGAAATAAAATATGGACTTTTGAAGGTGTATAACAAATGGGGCGAAAAGAAGAGAATATAGAAAAAGCAACAGCGCTGATGAATAAATTAGATCATATTCGGAACATCGGGATTGCTGCGCATATCGATCATGGGAAAACCACGTTTTCCGATAACCTGATTGCCGGATGCGGGATGATGAGTGAGGATCTTGCTGGAAAACAATTGGTCTTAGATTACGACGAACAGGAGCAGGCTCGTGGGATTACGATTAACGCTGC
>Ga0265297_10008624_pt1 | contig 13524 bp, 11 predicted proteins | sample Munlanlwell13791_FD_192502 | JGI IMG/M metagenome (GOLD analysis project Ga0265297, IMG submission 192502) | Leachate microbial communities from a municipal landfill in Southern Ontario, Canada - Leachate well 137-91 | ecosystem: Engineered > Solid waste > Landfill > Unclassified | place... | reverse complement strand
GCTACGCCCCGTTCGATCAGATAGAGATGTTGTCCGGGGCCGCCAAAAAAGAAGGATGGGGCTTGTTCGTTGAGGACCCGTCTGCGGAAGACCGCGTGCCGACCTTGTTGCGCAATCCGCGCTGGATTTCTCTTATTCAACCGGTGCTCAAGCTCCTTGAGATCACCCCTGGATACAAAGAACTCGACATCAGCCCGACGTTCCTTATTTTCTTCAGCTTGTTTTTCGGCATCCTGATCGGGGATGCGGGATACGGCCTGGTTTATTTTCTTTTGACGCTTTGGGCGTATCGCAAGTTCGGCAGGAAGATGAAGAACAGGGCGCCGTTTTTTCTCATGTATCTCTTGAGTTCCTGCGCTGTTGTCTGGGGGGTCTTAAGCGGCGTTTTCTTCGGCCAGGCCTGGTTGGCAAGCCTGGGCGTCAAGGCCCTGGTGCCTCAGCTCAACGATGCCCGTTTTATCCAGGCATTTTGTTTTTGCGTCGGGGCGGTCCATCTGTCGATCGCGCACCTGTGGCGTTTCGCGGTCCTCCTGCCTTCGCCCGTCGCCATGGCGGAGCTGGGATGGCTTTCTATCATCTGGGCGGCATTTTTCCTGGCCAAGACCTTGTTGTTGGGCGACCCTTTCCCGTCGCCGGGGAAATATCTGATCATCGCCGGGATCGCCCTGGTGGTGCTTTTTGTCAATTTCCAGAAGAATATCTTCAAGGCCGTCGGCTCAGGCCTCGGGACGCTGGCCCTGAGTCTCGTGAATAATTTTACGGACGTCGTTTCTTACATCCGTCTTTTTGCCGTCGGTTTGGCGACCATCGCCATTGCCGATGCCTTCAACCTGATGGCTGCCGGCGCGGCTTCAGCCGGTATCCTGGGGGTGGCAGGGGCTGTTTTGATCGTTGTTGCCGGGCATGCCTTGAACATCGTCCTGGGTCCTATGTCGGTCCTTGTGCACGGTGTCCGGTTGAATGTCCTGGAGTTCTCTGGGCACGCCGCTGTTGCGTGGTCGGGAACGCCGTATAAGCCATTATCGGAAAAAGAATGAATGGACCCGCTCGCCAGATCGCTTGAAAATTTTCGCCAGGGTCGGCTTCGCCGTACCGGCGAAAATTTCCTGCGCAGGCTCGGGGTTGATTTTGCGCCGCAGGAAGCGGCGCACTGGCCCCTTCCGATAGGGCCAGGTGTAAGGAATAAACCTCGATATAGGCAAAATCAAGGAGGAAGTAAATGGATACAAACGTGTTGGTACAGTTCAAGGATCTGGGTGCGGCGCTCATATTGGCTTTGGCGGCCTGCGGTTCGGCCATAGGGGCCGGAACGGCGGGCATGGCGGCCATCGGCGCCTGGAAAAAGAATTTTTCGCAGAACAAGACGGCGTCTTTTCTTCTCGTCGCTCTTGTCGGCGCGCCCCTGACGCAGACGATCTACGGCAATATCGTCATGAACAAGGTCCTGGAGCTGGCGAACCAGGGACAGTATCTGTGGGGCATCGGCGCTTTTTGCGGCCTGGCGATCGGCTTATCCGCCATGTGGCAGGGCAAGTGCGCGGCTGTGGCCTGCGACGCGATGGGCGAGACGGGCAAAGGTTTCGGCAACTATCTGGCCGTGCTCGGTATCACGGAGACAGTCGCCCTCTTTGTCATGGTCTTTTCGCTTATCGCCCTGGGCAAGTTTTCCGGAGCGTAACAGAGAAGAGAGGCATTGGGCGGTTAGTTCAGTTGGTTAGAACGCTTGATTTACATTCAAGAAGTCGGGGGTTCGAGTCCTCCACCGCCCACTGAATTTTGTCTCATAAGGGCAAGGTTAAACAAAAAAAGGGACTGCTTATAAGCAGTCCCTTTTGAATTGGCGAGGCAAGGGCTATCGAAGGCTCCTTATTTTCTCCTTTTTTCTATTGATCTCTGGATGCTCATAGGTATGTCTACATGTTTACATATTCTTTGTTTGTCTTTATAAGATGTCGGGAACATATAAATATAATTAATGACCAAAGCTTTTAGAATTGTCTGAGGTAAAATATTGTTCGCTAACTTTTTATTTATATTTTTGATATCTGCGAGAGGGAATTCTCTAAAAAAATCTAATTTTATTGAGATATCAATCATCCTTGTGGCTATAGTATCATTTTTTTCTAAAACCTCTTTATAAGTTTCTGATAATTTTTCTGAACCGATATAATTTGAGATTGATTTAATCAGCCCGTATGAGAAAAGATAAACTATTTCGAACAAAGACTTACGTGATAAATTTTCTATCTTGTTTCTATCGATCACCTTTCTCGATTTAATTATTTTTTTAATATCATCTATTGCACTATCCATATTTTTTTCAAGAAAAGAAAAAAAGGAATTTATTGATCTTAAGCCCATAAAATACGCTTCTTCACAGAGCTGATATTTATCTTGCCTATGTAAAGAGCCATAATAATTTTTCATTATCTGTCCAAGAATCTCTATCGTTTTAAATGCCATGTTAAACTTGGCGATGTAATCTAAGTTTTCTGGATTTGAATCAACAACAACGCTTGAATTAGCCTCTTTCTTTTCTTCTTCTTCCATTTCTTGCTCATCTTGATTACAAAGGCTTTGTTCTCTGTTTTTTTCTACGTCTCTTTCTTCTAAGACGAGTCGTGGAATTTCTATATTCAATTTGTTTATGCTATCTATATCCTTTAAGAATTCAATGGGTTTAAATTCAGCAAAAATCAATTTTGCATTTTTAAGGATTTCTTCCAGAATAAAAGGATCTTTTGAATGATGAGTTAAAAACATTATTATATTTGCAGCTTCTTCATTATAGAGAGCGCTGCACATTGAGGATATTTTGCTTTTAATAGAAGTTTTTGTAATGTTATTAGCTAAATATCTGGCAACAAAAAAATAATAGATATATTTATAACAAAATCTAAAAATATTGCTCTGTTCTTCAATCATTGAAGTGTGATTTAATTTTTCTACTACATCTCTGAAGTCAGTAGTAATAGCAAACTCTTTGCAATACCAACTGTGAAAATCTCTCAAAGCTGACTGTGAAATTTCGTTAATTCCATGTTCAAAAAAATAATAAGCCAATTCTGTTAAGTAATTATAAGAGGCATCAATTTCTTCATTTCTTTTGTCATACCTACCGAGGGCCTGGGTGACTAAAAACTCATAATAATAGCCATACGAACTCGCCCTGATTTGTTCTGGCTTTACGGTCTCTATGGTTTGTAATATTGTCAATAAAAACAATGGATATGATGGAACAAAATTTTTTCCTATAACAGCATCAACAATTTGCTTTGCTCGATCATGCTTGCGGAATAGTTCATCGTTTTCAATGATTTCTTCTCGACCAAGCACATACCAATTATTTATCAGCTTGCTCCTTAGCTGGTGGCCGAATTCTAAAATTTTATATTGTTTATAGATCCCAAAGACGTTTTCCTGGTCTTTGTTGTAAACAATTTTCTCGATCTGAAATAATTCATTAGTTGTAATAATTATATTTTTAAAATTTTTATTTAAAGAAGCTAAAAATCTACACTTATATTTTGCATTAAGTTTTGATTTATCAAAATCATCAATGATAATGATTTTCTTGAGATTGTCCAATTGAAAATAATTGTTGAACGCCTTTTCTGAATATTGCTTCTCAAAACAACTTTTTAATAATTTATCAAAGTCAACCATAGAAGCTGATTTGATTTGATGGCCATCGATAAAAACTGGCACATAATCCTTTTTGTAGTAATGACTGAACAATTTTTTGCATATAGAAGTTTTTCCTGATTTCTCTGAGCCCAAGAGCAATAAATAACCTATGTTCCCATCACAAAATATAATCTCGGAGCTATAGATATTTGGATGATTTTTTGATTCGCGAAAATTTAGCTTTTGTAAATTGGGAAATATAAAAATATCACTTAATTTTAAATTAGTTTTCTCTGGATGATGGAACAATTCACCAACATTATCTAGAAAAAGTGAAAATTCAGCAGAGATTAAGAAAGTTTTTTCCGTTACGATAGACTGATTCAGTGGAATAAAATTATCCAGTTTATCATTAGAAATATATGCTTCCCCGGCCCACTTGAAAAACATGATACATTGCTCTTTTTTTTCTAAGTCTATGATTAGTAAATTAAAACCACTTTTCGCAGCTTCTTTCTCGTCTTGCAAAATATCGCCTTCAATATATTCAACAGTACTATCTAAAAGATTAGAATGTTGACTTTTTGACTGAGAGTGATCATGTCCGGTAAGAATGATGGTTGATGAATTATGTAAATAACTCTTCAGTGTCCTAGAATTACTCGGATTAAACCAATTCAAGGGATGGTGTAGTATGCTAATGGATAAGTCTGGACATTGTAGAGATAGCTTCTCCTTAAAAAAATCAATTGGGAACATTAAAGTTCCAGGATTTTCATATTTTTGTGATAGCCATGAGGTATTATAGCAATTAAAGTAAATTGTCCTTTGGTTCTTAGTGAATTTCAATATTTTTAATAACTTATGATTAAAAACTTTTTCACCATTGCCCTGATATTTTTCTGAAAAATTGAAATAGTTAGTCTGAATCTTGCAGCATTCTTCAAATATTTCATCATCCATATCCTGTATTTTATTGTCAATAACATCTCTAGCAATATTATCTCGAACTGAATGATTTTGAAAATCGCAATCGTGATTACCTGGCACCATGACAATTTCTAATTCCTTATCTAAATATTCTTTTGACCTTTCTTTTAAAAAGTCAAATAATTCATGGACCTTTTCATATTCTATGCTTAGACCTGAATAAGCTAAATCACCAGTGGCAATCATATAGACAGAATCACAATCTTTGGCAATATTTTTAAAGCTATCGAAAATTTTTTCTTTCCTCGCAAGTACTTGATTGAAGCCCTCTTTAAAATGTAAATCGCTCAAATGAAGCAATAGTAATTTCATTTTAAATATCCTCCTCTTAAATATTCATTTGAATTGAATGAGCGGCACGTTTTTATTTTACGATAAAAACAAAAAAACCGTAACTGATTGTTTAATAATCAAGTTACGGCTTATGCACTGGTGAACAACCAGCTAAAACTATAAAGAATGGGGACGATGGGATTTTTGCTCCCCCAGCCGACATTCGTCGGCTTCCTCCGGAACCGGGCGCCCTCGCTCGAAGTGGTGCCGCTCGGGTCGCCTTCAAATCCTGTGACAACCCCGCCAAAAATTTAGGCATTTTGGCGAGGGAATTTTTGGCGGGGACGATGGGATTTGAACCCACGATCACTTGATCGACAATCAAGGGCCTTAAACCAGGCTAAGCGACGTCCCCGAAGTTTTTGCGATAAGTTTCTTAAATGCGCGGCCGCCCTTATAGCGTTTTATCTGCTTCTCTCTTTTTAGGGCTTCCGTCTTTGTAACAAACTCTTCGATACGAACTATCTCAAATGGACCTTTATTTTTCAGCGACTTTGTCTCGCTTCGCTCGTGTTGTTTGATGCGATCACGAACATCCTTAGTTGAACCTATATAAAACTGATGGTTCTTCTGGCTCCTGATTATATACACATAATGCATAGTACAAAAGAACTATTCTTTCGGATCACAGCCAGAATAATAAACCAGGCTTCCCGCCGTCGCTTGCGCTTGGGCGGGATCCCGCCCAAGCCCGAAGGGCGCCAGGCGGGAAAGCGACGTCCCCGAAGCAATCTTTAGAGTGGGAAGATTATACAAAAAATACCTTTCAAATTCAACAAGTTTTTGGCGGACTTGCCCATTTTTCCACAGGGCCTATTTACGGCTTTTTTGTTCCCATTTTCCTGTTTTTGCGTTATGCTGGTGCTTAACGATACGGCAAAAACAGGAGCGATGTCTCGTCTATGAAGAAAATATTTCCTTTGTACCTGAGTTTCCGCACGAAAGTCACCGTCGCTTTCATCTTTTCATTATTTCTTGTTACCTTTTTAAGCAATGTTTTGATCCATCGCGTCAGCCTTGAATCCCAGTTCCAGCAGTTGAGGCAGGGGCTTATCGTCCTGACAAAGACGGCGAGCCTGATGATTGACGGCGATACGCTGATGTCCGTCCCCCTCGACAGGCAAGGGGTCGATAGCGAAGCTTATCAGGCGATCGCCGCGGTCCTGCGCCGGATCAAGGAGACAAACCCCAGGATCCTTTATATCTATACGATGACGCAGACGCAGAAACACGGGGCCTGGCAGTTCATTGTGGACATCAATCCTGTGGTCAAGGATAAGAACAACCGCGTCCTGACTTCTTATCCCGGCGATCCCTATGACGCCTCGCGTTTTCCGGAGATGGAAAAGGCGTTTGAGGCCCCGTCGGCCGACAAGAAGCTGATGGTCGACGAGTGGGGTGCTACCTTGTCCGGCTATGCGCCTGTGCGCGACAGGACAGGCAGGGCCGTGGCCGTATTGGGCATTGATATTTCTGCCAAAGACGTCTTCGACATGGAACGGGAACTCAACCGCCGTTTTCTGATCGTTCTGGCGTTTGGCATCGTTCTTTCTCTTCTTTTGGGCATCTGGGTGTCCAGACAGACAACGGGGCCTATTCTGAAACTCCGGGAGGCCACCCGCCGGATAGCGGCCGGCGACCTGGGCTATAAAGTGGATATCAAAGGCCATGACGAGATCAGCCAACTGGGGGATTCTTTTAATAAGATGGCGGCGAGCCTGCTTGAATCACGCCGTGCCCTGCGGGATTATTTTTACCGCATCGTCGAGTCATTGGTGCGGGGTCTGGAGGCCAAAGACAGCTACACGCGCGGCCACTCGGACCGCGTGGCCGATTATTCAAGGGCGATCGCCCTCCAGATGGGGTTTGGCGCCGAAGAAGCCAATATGCTCAAGGAGACCGCCCAGCTCCACGATATCGGCAAGCTGGGCATCGATGAGAGGATCCTCAACAAGGTCGAGAAACTTACGGATGAAGAATGGGCCACGATCAAACAGCACCCTGTGACAGGGGAAGAGATCTTGAAGCCGGTTTTTCTGGAAAAGAAAATGCTGGCCGTTGTGCGTTCCCACCATGAACGTTATGACGGCAAGGGGTATCCCGACGGGATCAAAGAGGGCCAGATAGACCCATGGGCGCAGATCGTGACCGCGGCGGATGCCTACGATGCGATGACGTCCAGGCGGTCTTACCGCGATGCGTTGAGCAAAGAGACTGCCATTGCCGAGCTCAAAAAAGGCAGCGGGACGCAATTCGCCCCGGCCGTCGTGGAGGCGTTTCTTAAAGTCCTCGCCTGAAAAGATGCTTTTGAAGGACGGGTCCGCATGCAGCCGCAGGATATCCTGTTTTTCCATATCACCGCCGGGAACTCTACGGAGAGTTCGGATATTCCCCTGATCCCCATCGGGACCTTCTATCTGGCGGATTACCTTTCCCGCCATGGGTGGCGGTGCCGGATCGTCCACAAAAGGCTCCTGGAGAAACGGGAAGGGCAGGGGAGCGTCGAGGATCTTGTCGCCGCCGCCCGGCCCCTCTTGCTCGGCATCGACCTGCATTGGCATTATCAGAGCCGTCCCGTCCTTGAATTTGCCAGGAGGATCAAGAAAAGCTTTCCCTCTTTACCGCTGGTCCTCGGCGGCAGCACGGCGACTTTTTTTGCGCAAGAAATTTTGCAGACCTCTTCCTTTATCGATGCCGTCGTGAGAGGGGATGCCGAAGCGCCGTTGGCGTCTTTGTTAAAAGCTGTCCGCAGCGGGGGTGATTGGGGCCTTGTCCCAAACCTGGTCTGGCGGCGCGCGCAGAAAGTCATCTGCAATCCTCAGACCCATGTGTATTGCGAGAAAGAGTTTACCCAGGCCCGCTATCCTTGTCTTGACCTCCTGGTGCCCGGCAAGAAAGCGTATCTGGACTTGACGGCCAGGGCTGTGATCGGGAAAGAAGGCAGGGCGGTTATTTATAACCCTACGCGGGGATGTTCCGGTTCCTGTGTTTTCTGCGGCGGCAGCCGCGGCGCGCAGAAGCTTCTCTACGGCAGGGAGAGGCTTCTGGTGGCGGATGTCGCGGGCGCCATGCGGACGTTCGCGATCCTCAAAAAAGAAGGCGTCGATTTCGTTTTTTTTCCTCTTCATGTCCCCCAGACAGAGCGTTTTTATCTCGGGCTTTTTCAGCGGCTCAGGGAAGAAAAGTTTGGCCTGGGAGCCCGGATGGATTCTTATCACCTGCCCGACCCCGCTTTCATTAAGACGTTTGCCTCCACCTTTAAAAAATTCTCCAAGATCGTCCTTTCGCCCGATACCGGCTCGGACCATTTGAGGAAGAAGATAAGGACGTTTTACTATTCCAACGAAACGCTGATGGACCGCCTTGGGGTTTTTGCCGCCGCAGGCGTGGAGGTGGACCTTCATTTTTCCACGGGATTTCCTTACGAGACCCCGGCTGATTTCGAAAAGACGCTGAAATTAATCTGCGTGCTCAAACGCAGATTTCCTGTTAATATTTATTCAAGCTCTATTTTGCTGGATCCCGCCTCTTCGATGTATCTGGAACCCCGGCGCTACGGCTGCGTGATGCGCCGCAGGGATTTTTCGGTTTTCACCTCGCGGCACAGCGGTTCTTTTCCCTGGGGTTACCGGACGAAGAATTTTGGAGAGCGCCGGATCTCTTTGATGAACAAAATCTTGTGGCATGCGTGCCGCGACGGCTGTGAGAAGAAGTCTCCGGCGCTGGCAGAGGCGTAGAAAGACAAAAGAAAACCAACCTTGCTCCTTGCGTAATCATCTTGTCAATATCTGTCTGCGACCAGTCCTCGCAGAGCTCGGACGGGTTCCGCAGGAAGCGGAATACTGGCCCTTCAGATAGGGCCAGGTGCAGCCATAAATTCTCAAGATACACGTGGAGTTAATCCAGAAAGGGTAGGCCTCCGCATGCCGCAGAAAGCGGCATACTGGCTCATCCGATTGAGCCAGGTAATCCACATAGCGGAGGGCCTAATTCCGCCAGAGGCGGAATGAAGGAATAAGCGTTTATCCCTCGTCTCAACGCTTGTAAATTTTTGCCACGACGGGTCGGCAAAAATTTCCTGCGCAGACTCGGGATTCATTTTGTAACCCACAAGGGGTAGGCCTTCCCCATACCACATAAGGGAAGGGCCTAAGGAAATTACCTCGTTATAGGCAAAATGAAGGAGGATCAGGATGGCGACTCAAAGGTTTACGCGCAAGGAAGCGTTTGGCTTCGGCTGGGAAAAGATGGCCAAACACTTCTGGTTTTTCGTCGGCATGCTCATCGTCGTCATGATAGCGGGCGGGCTCCAGGATCATTTTTCCAAGCTTGATCCCAAGATTTTTCCTGCGGCCCATGTTGTCGGCACCCTCGTTTTCTGGGTCGTGGGCCTTATTCTCCAGATGGGGCTTGTCCGCGTGGCGCTCCAACTCCATGACGGCGTAGCGACGGGGTTCGACCAGCTTTTTGCGGATTGCGCCCTGTTTTTCAAATACCTGGCCGGCACCGTCCTCTATTCCCTGATCGTCCTGGGTGGGCTCATCCTTCTGATCGTTCCCGGCGTTATGTGGTCGGTGCGTTTTCAATTCTACGCTTATTTCATTATCGACAAAGGCGCCGGCCCCGTGGAGGCGTTGAAGTTAAGCTCAAAATTGACCGAGGGCGCGCGCCTGGATATTTTCTGGTTTGACTTGGCGTGTTTCGGCGCGGCAATCCTGGGGGTGTTGGCGCTGTTCATCGGATTATTTGCCGCCATACCGACGATCATGATGGCCAACGTCTATGTTTATCGAAAACTGCTTCCGCAGATAGCGGAACACCCGCGCAATTCCGATCAGCGCGGGGTGTAGCAGTTGGCGGAACACCCGCGCAATTTTCGCCAACGGGCGAACACTGGCGCAAGACCGTTTAGCGCCAGGTGCCGATCAGCGCGGGGTGTAGCAGTCGATGGCATAAGGATATATATGAGATCAACGTTGCGATGTTTAAAAAAGGACCTTGCTGTCCTCGGATTATCGGCTGCCGGATTTGCGTGGTGCGCGCGCCTGGAGGCCGCCTGTAGGATTGTGCGCGCGCCCCGGCCCGGATGGGTCCCCCAGGACCTTTGGCCTATGATCGTCGAATTCGGCCCGGCGTTGGCGGTCTTCCTGGTTTTTTTCGGGGTCTATTACGGATGGAACCTGAAAAGGGCCGGCGCCCTCAAGGCGCTGGCAAGACAGTTCGGCGGCCGCGTGGCAAGATTTTCCTTGTTCCCGGTCTGGGACACTTCATTCGCCGGATACCGCCTGCGCGTGCGCTTGATACCGGAGAGCAGGAATTCACCTTCTTATCTGGAGGTGTATCTTTTTAAAAAAAGCTCGTTTAAAATGAAGATCCAGCGCGAAACGTGGGCGCATCGCGCGGCCAAATACATGGGGTGGCTGCGCGAAGTCCGGACGCAGGATGCGGAATTCGCCAAATTTTTTGTGACATCCGATAAGCCGGTCAGGGCCCAGGCGTTTCTGACCCAAACCGAAGTGAAGCCGGCTGTCCTGTCGCTGTTTGCCGACGGCTTTGAGGTATTGACGCAGGATGAAAAGAAGATATGGATCCGTAAGCCGCGCTTTTCTCTTGAGCGCGACCTGTCTGTCCCGGCGGTGCAGGAGATCTTGAGGCGCCTTCAGGTATTGGCCGCCCAGGAATAAGGCGCCGGATTTCGGAAGGTTTTCAGCAGAGTCCAAGCGAAAGGAAGCGTATGAAAAAAACAGCATTGATGTTCTTGTCCGCGGCGTTCCTGTGTTCCGGGGGCGTATCAGCCGAGGATGTGGATCCTGCGGCCATCCCCCAGATGCCGGAAGTCCAGGGATGGGTCGTCGAGGTCGATTGGGTGGGCGACAAGCTTGTCATCAGCACGGGCGGCGACCAGATCACATTTGTGGTGACAAACGATACGGATGTGGAACAATTTGGAAAGTCTATCTCGCTCAACAGTGTCAACCAGGGCGACCTGGTGTCTGTGAGATACATCGATAAAAAGTATGTCGGTCTGGTCGCGGTCCAGATCACGGATAATGCGGCGCTGCAGAGCTGAGATTTTTCTTCAAGGTCGGAGGTGCCATGACAAAGAAACTCAAGTCCATAAAACCCGGACAGATCAAAGACAACCCTTTTTGCGCGATTGGCAAGGACTGGATGCTGATTGCCGCCGGAAACCGGCAGGCACATAACATGATGACGGCCAGTTGGGGCGCCTGGGGTGTCCTGTGGCATAAGCCGGTTTGTTTTTGTTTTGTGCGGCCGCACCGTCACACCTATGGACTCATGGAGAGAGGGTCTTTTTACACGCTGAATTTCTTCGACAAGAAATACAGGAAGGTCCTGAATTTTTGCGGCTCGAAGTCAGGCAGGGATGTGGATAAAGTGAAGGCAACGGGACTGACGGTGCGCTCGGACAAGAGCGGAGCGGTGTATTTTGCAGAGGCGCGCCTGGTGATCGTCTGTAAAAAGATCTACTTTCAGGATATCGAGCCGCGCCATTTCCTGGATCCCTCGATAGAGGACAATTATCCCAAAAAAGATTATCATCGGATGTATGTGGGCGAGGTGGTGCGATGTCTGAAGGCGTAAGCCGGCGCGGCCGGGTGAAAAGGGCTCAGCTTGACAAAAGCCGCCGGTATTGAGAGAATAAGGGAAAGATTTGAGGGGTTGCGGCCCAGGCCGCGCAGGCAGTTTGCGCGAGAGAAAGAATAAAAATCACAACATATTGGATGCCATGAGGTTATTGAAAGTATCTTTCTTTGTATTTTGCGCCATGTTTTGTTTTCTTTTGTCCGGTTTCGCAGCCGAACAGGGGGAGTTGAAGGCTAACGCCGTCGTCAAGCTGAGGGACGGCGGGGTCGTCGTCGGCCAGGTCCTGGGCAAGGAGGACGGCAAATACCGCATCATGACCGCGACGATGGGTATCGTGACCATCAGCGAAACGGACATCGCGAGCTTCGAGGCTAAGGAGGAGATGAACTGGGAGAAGTACCAGAAAGCCATTACGGACAGTCCCCAGACGATCTCCAGTATCCAGGATTTGTCCAAGGACCAGGAAGTGATGGCGATCGTCTCCGATCCAAAGATCAAAGAGGCGATCGCGCGCCAGGACCTCGATTATCTGAGGAGCAACGAGAAATTTCTCAAGTTCATGAACAACCCGACAGTCAAACAGATCATCCAGAATACCCAGGATACGGTCGAAGCACAGTCAAAGTGAGGCTCTTATGGCAGATAAAGTGAAGCTTAATTTCGGCGCGGAGCTCGTCGATGCCACGCCTATCGACATCAACCAGGCCAATGAATATTTCAACCAGTATTTCCTTGAGGACGGCACCGTCCTCAAGATGAAGCTGGTGGCGACGAAGGTTTTTCGCATCGATGACCGCTATGACGCCGAGGGCAATCCCGTTTACTTCGTTCAGTCCACGAATGTCCTTTCCGTTAATTCCCCGCAGGGATTGAAGAAGAAATAAGCAGTTTTTTGATTTAGCCCCTCGCTTAAGCACTTGAAAATTTTTGCCACGACTCGGCCAGCGAAGCTGGCCAGCCGGCAAAAATTTTCTACCTGGCAAAACAAAGTTTTGCCGAAGCTTCGGGGTTGTTTAGCCCGCCCTTAGGGCGGGCTAAACAAGAAAACGCTTTCTTGAAAAGCCACTTTTTCCCTTGTTTGGGCGGAGATAATCCGTAAACTTGTCTATACAAGAAAGGAGCGGGTGCGAGAGAGTCGCACTAAGCGCTTCACTCATCAAGGCTGGCTAACCCCAGCCTTCTTTTTTTGCCTTGCACGGCTATAGCCGTGCGAGGCACCCCGAAACTTGCGAAGAAAATTTCGTGCATGGCATAACCATGCGGGAAATTTTCAAGTGGTCAAGCGAGGGGTCGTCTCACCACGATTTCTATTCAAAATCCCGCCTTGTCAGGGTATAATAATGTCCTAAAACAGGAAAGAAATATGCCCAATACTTCCTTTGATCCCGTGCTCCAGGATAGCGAGGCGTTCCGCAACGCGGTGATAGACGCTTTTACGCAGGCCTCCCAGCGGATCCAGCGGCCTTCATGGGTGGATGCCTGGGGACAGTTTATCCGTCAGCATCCGTGGATCTCGCTCGCAGCGGCATTCCTGGTCATTTTCCTGATGACGGCGATCATCCGCGAGTTGATCTGTGGCTATCTCAAAACCAATGAGATCCTGGCGCGTTTAAAGAGGCTGGAAGACAAAATCAAGTGAGGGTTACTCCATGAAGACATCGGACGAAAAGATCTATTTGCCGGAGAAGGATATTCCTAGGGCGTGGTATAACGTTGCCGCAGACCTGCCGTTTGAATTGGCTCCGCCCATGAACCCGGCCACGAAGAAACCTCTGGACCCTAAAGAGCTGGAACCGATATTCCCGAAATCCCTGATCAGGCAGGAGTTGAGCCGCGAGCGCTGGATCGATATCCCGGACGAGATCCGCGAGATTTACAAGATCTGGCGTCCGGCGCCCCTGAAGCGGGCCGTGCGCCTGGAAAAAGCGTTGAAGACGCCTGCGCGGATCTATTACAAAGATGAGT
>Ga0265297_10008621_pt1 | contig 13526 bp, 14 predicted proteins | sample Munlanlwell13791_FD_192502 | JGI IMG/M metagenome (GOLD analysis project Ga0265297, IMG submission 192502) | Leachate microbial communities from a municipal landfill in Southern Ontario, Canada - Leachate well 137-91 | ecosystem: Engineered > Solid waste > Landfill > Unclassified | place... | reverse complement strand
AATCGGTTCCTGTTGGATAGCCGGCGATAAAAAACCTTATGCCCAGCAAGCCGCAAGTTTATTAAATGCCCCGCAGGGTTTAAAATTGATCAGTTTGATCGCTCTAGGTTATCCTAAAGATGGAAATGTATTTAAAACGGCCGCAAAAAGGAATCTTGATGAATTGTTGCACTGGGAGAAATTTTAATGCCTAAGTCAGAGTTTGTTTGGCTGGGCAGTTCGGGTTGCCTGTTGCCATTTTTAATTATATTTAACCTTTTATTTGGAAGGTTTATTTTTGATTCTACTCTGGTTTGGCTGGGGCTTGAAATTTTACTGATCCTTATTTTTGGGCTTAAGATAAGGATGCTTGCCAGTAAGATCAGCCGGAAATTTACGGATTTTAGCCAGGAAGGCCCAAGATATGGCCCTAAAGGTAAAATAATCGACATACAGGGTCAGGTGATTGAAGAGGATAAGAAATTAAAATAGATATGCCCGGTTTTCTGAGTTAAAACTATTGATATTGACAAATAATACAATTGTGTTAAAGTATTGCCTAAATTTTCAAATCAAGAATTGTAAATAAAAACACCTTTTTGAAAGGAGCGCAGTAAGAGTGGATCTATTGTTGTTAGCACCGGTAGGTTCGATTTTGGCTTTAGGTTTTGCTTTTTATCTGGCTTTAAGCATTTTAAAAATGGACGAAGGCACAGATAAAATGAAAGAAATTGCCCAGGCAGTCCGGGTGGGGGCCCAGGCCTATTTAAAAAGGCAGTATTTAGGTGTTTCTATGTTTTTTGTCGCGGTATTCTTTATTCTTTTGGCCATGGCTATGAAGAATTACTTGGTTATATTTGTTCCCTTTGCTTTTTTAACCGGAGGATTATTTTCAGGTTTATCCGGGTTTATCGGGATGACTATAGCTACACAATCATCGAGCCGAACAGCTCAGGCAGCAAGTAAAAGTTTAAATTCGGGCCTGCGGGTCGCTTTTTCAAGTGGCGCGGTTATGGGGCTTACCGTAGTAGGTTTAGGATTATTGGATTTAAGTATCTGGTATTATTTCCTAAATTGGTATTATTCAACTCATGCAATTCCTTTAGGAACAGATAAGATTGCTGCGATTACATCAACCATGCTTTGTTTTGGTATGGGCGCTAGCTCCATGGCTTTGTTTGCCAGGGTGGGAGGCGGCATTTTTACTAAAGCTGCCGATGTCGGCGCGGATTTAGTCGGAAAAGTTGAAGCCGGAATTCCTGAAGACGATCCGCGTAATCCCGCAGTTATTGCCGATAATGTCGGCGATAATGTCGGCGATGTTGCAGGCATGGGTGCTGATCTTTATGAATCCTATGTTGGTTCAATTGTAGCTACCTCTGCTTTAGGTGTTGCGGCGGGTTTAGGTGTTGCCGGCGTAACAGTGCCGATGGTTATGGCGGCAGTAGGCGTAGTTGCTTCGATTATCGGGACATTCTTTGTAAGAAGCGGGGAACAGGCCAGCCAAAAAATTCTTTTGGCAGCTTTACGTAAAGGCGTATTTACCAGTTCACTCTTAGTTGCGGTAATTTCATTCTTTTTGATAAAATATACCCTGGGTATGGAGCATTTAGGTGTTTACTGGTCAGTATTAGCAGGTTTAGTTGCCGGCGTACTAATCGGTTTATGTACAGAGTATTATACTTCCAGCGGTTTTAAACCGACCCGTACTATTGCCGACGCTTCTTTAACCGGTCCGGCTACAGTAATTATAGGGGGTATTGCGGTAGGGATGATGTCAACTGCGATTCCGGTCATTATTGTTTGCGTAGCCATATTTATTAGCTTCTATGTTTCCGGTGGTGCGGCTAACTTTAATTCCGGCCTTTACGGTATTGCCATCTCGGCAGTTGGTATGTTGTCTACTTTGGGTATAACCTTGGCGACTGATGCCTATGGCCCGGTTGCCGATAATGCCGGTGGGAACGCGGAGATGTCTAAACTTCCTCCTGAAGTGAGGAAGAGGACCGATGCCTTAGATTCTTTAGGTAATACTACTGCGGCAACCGGTAAAGGTTTTGCCATTGGTTCAGCTGCCCTTACAGCCCTAGCTTTAATTGCTGCCTATAAAGATCAGGTTATGCTTTTTGGAAAAGATATTGATGCTAACATGATGAATCCAACGGTTTTGATTGGTTTGTTCTTAGGCGGAATGTTACCGTTTTTATTCTGCTCTATGACCATGCGGGCAGTAGGAAGAGCAGCTGGTAAGATTGTGGTTGAGGTGCGTAGGCAGTTTAAAGAGATAGTCGGGCTTATGGAAGGAAAAGCCAAGCCGGATTATGCACGTTGCGTAAGCATTGCTACCGCAGCAGCCCAGAAAGAGATGATCGCACCTTCGCTTTTAGCGATTTCCGCTCCGATTGTAGTAGGTTTGGCAATCGGTATTGATGCGGTTGCCGGGCTTTTGGTAGGTGCAACCGTAACCGGCTTTGTTTTAGCGGTTATGATGGCAAATTCTGGTGGCGCTTGGGATAATGCCAAAAAATTCGTAGAAGAAGGCCATCATGGAGGCAAAGGTTCAGCCGCCCATAAAGCCGCAGTAGTAGGGGACACGGTTGGCGATCCTTTTAAGGATACCTCCGGGCCAAGCTTAAACATATTAATTAAGCTTATGTCCATGGTTTCTATCGTTTTTGTGTCATTTATTATAAAAAATAGTATTTTTAAGTAATTTATAGTTATAAAAGGTATAAAATAAGGGGCATTCTGTGTCAGGAATGCCCCTTATTTTTTTGTGTTTTAGGTGGTTTTTAATGTTATGCTTGTATTTATGGATGATTTAAGGTTTGTCCAAAGCTGCTTAAAAGGAAATAAACAAGCCTGGTCTGAATTTATTTCACGTTATTCCCGCCTGATTTACAACTACATATATAGCACCCTGGCTGTTAAGGGTAGCAGTATCCCTAAAGAACCGGTGGAAGATGTATTCCAGGAAATATTTCAGGCTTTAATCAAAGATAATTACCGAAAATTAGCCACTTATAAAGGTAAAAACGGTTGTTCCCTGGCCAGCTGGTTAAGGCAGGTAACCATTAATTTTACCATTGATTATTTACGTAAACTAAGGCCAATTCTTTCGATTGAAGCCGAAAATGAAGAAGGACAAAGCCTTTTAGATACGCTCAAGGACCTTTCGCCTAATGCAGCCGAGTTCTTCCAGGACCAAAGTAAGCGGCAAACATTGGAAGAATGTATTGCTTTATTGAAATCCGATGAGCAATTCTTTCTGGAATTACTTTTAAACCAGGGATTAAATCTTGATGAGATCAAGGATTACCTTAAGATCAACCGGGGTGCGGTTGATATGCGTAAGGCCCGCATCTTACAAAAATTACAGGCCTGTTTTAAAAAGAAAGGTTTTCTGGGTTAGATTTAACATATTGATACGTCTATTCTAATGAGGAAAAAAGATGCCTGAAAATCTGGAAAAAATCATAAGAGTTATCTATAGTCAGTGGAAGGGCCGCCGCGGCTTAGGGAAGAATAATCATCCCGATGAAGAAAAATTGGCCTGTTTTGCCGAAGGCAAGCTTTTGGGAAGGGATAAGGTCTTGCTTGAGAAGCACCTTTTAAATTGCGCTCTTTGCGCTGAATATGTTTTTACCCAGCTTAAAATCAAACCCCATTTAAGTTTAGATGTGCCTAAACAACTGTTAGAAAATACCAGAAAACTGGTTATTGGGGATACCGAAGAGAACCTTTTTGCAATATTCCTTAAACTAAAAGATAAGGCTTTAGAAATTATCCGGACTACTGGGGATATTTTGGTGGGACAGGAGTTAGTTCCGGCGCCGGTTTTACGCAGCCGCAAAATAAGCGAGTTTAAGGAAGAAATAAATATATTGAAAGATTTTCAGGAGTTGAGGGTGTTGGCTAAGATTCAAAGTAAAAACACAAAAAATTTTAATCTTACGGTTATTGTAAAAGATAAAATAAATCAGAAAATACCAAAAAATACAAGAATATCCTTAATAAAAGATGAAGTCGAATTGGAGTCTTATGTTACCGATTCAGGAAGCGGCTATTTTGAAAATATACAACCGGGTAACTATACGGTAGAAATAAGCAGTAATGAACAAATGATTGCTTTGGTCGATTTAAAAGTTAATCCCTGAAGCTTATGCCTCTTGTGGAAACAGCCCTAATTTTAGAAGTTTTTAAGCAGGATAACTGTTTAAAAATTGGTTTATTTGACCAAGGGCAGGTTCTTCCCACCCTTAGGCATTACAGCCAAGTGGCAGTATCTTTCGATGAGCTCAAACAATTAAGTGCCGAAATAGTAGGGATTTTAAACCTGCCGGCTAATGACCAGCCTTCAAGGACAGAGCAATTTAGAAGCCTCCAAAAAACCGGCCAGCTGCTTTGGAACCATCTCTTTAGCCGGGCAATCAAAGAAAAACTTAAAGCCTGCTCATCTGCAATCTCCTTGACCCTTTGCTTGGATGAAGAACTGATTTACATACCCTGGGAACTAGTTTTTGACGGAAATGATTTTCTTGGCCTAAAATTCAGCTTAGGCAGGCTGGTCCGCAGCAAAGGAGAATTAACCTTACTGCAATACCGTAATCTATCCGATAGCTTAAGGATGCTGATTTTAGCTAATCCTAACGCAGATTTAAAATCAGCTTATTCCGAAGGTATAAATATAAGGAATCAGTTTAACCGCAAAAATAAAAAAGTCTCGGTAGATTTTAAATCTACAAATATCGATAAAAGCTACGTAAAGAAAAATATCTGCGATTATGATATCGTGCATTTTGCAGGGCACTGTGAGTTTGATAAAAAAGACGCCAAGGATAGCGGTTGGGTTCTAAGTGATGGGATATTAAAGGTGGAAGATATACTGCGGATGGGCCATAGCGGAAGCCTGCCTGCTTTAGTGTTTTCGAACGCCTGTCATTCAGCCACGGCAGGACTTAAAACGGCAATTGAATCGGAGTACCAGCGGGATAATTACGGTATGGCTAGCGCATTTCTCTTTGCAGGGGTCAGACATTATATCGGTTCGATCCGTAAAATTGAAGATAACGCCAGCCTGGTATTTGCCCGTGAATTTTACACAAAATTGCTTTCAGGGATAAGCGTTGGGGGGTCTTTAAGGCTGGCTAAAATAAAATTAATTAAAGAATTTGGCTTAGACAGCTTACATTGGGTTAATTACCTGCTTTACGGCGACCCAGATTTTATTTTTTTTAGAATCCATCAGCGTAAAGCAAAATCCCATAAAATAAAGGGTTTTTTCAAACAATTTAAAATTAAAATCGGGTTAGTTTTAACTTTATTCTTCCTGGGAATCTTGTTTGCTATTTTGTTACCGAAGATTAGTCCCGGAAAACTCTATCTTTTTTATAGTTCCCAAGCCCAATACCGTAAAGGCAATAATCAAGAAGCGATAAACTTAGGCAAGAAAGCCATAATAAGAGATAGGGACTTTTTAGATGTATACCCGATAATTGCCAATTCATATCAACGCCTGGGGGATAAGGAAAAGGCTTTAAAATACTATTTTGAATATGTACTTAAAAGCGAAAGATTAAATAATAAAAGGCATTTGACCGAAGCATATATAAAATTAGGCTGGTTTTACCATTTAGAGGGACAGTATGACAAGGCTAAAGAATTATATACTAAAGCGATAAGTTTAAGCAGGGAGTTAAAAAATAAACAGAATGAGTCGGTAGCATTGAGGAAGTTAGCTGTTTGGTATGTCGATAAAAAAGATTATGGGCAGGCCCTGGATTTATTGACTAAAAGCGCATCGATCAACCTGGAAAATCCAAATAATTTTGAAAGCGCTAAAAACCTGGCCTGTGATTATTTTGATATCGGCCTGGTATTTGCAAATAAAAACGATTATTCTGCTGCCAAGGAATTTTATGTAAAAAGCATGAAAGCCTTCGAGAAGTTGAATTTAAGAAACGAATTAAGTGATTGCTATTTTAATCTTGGCGAGATATATCTTTATGAAAAGGAATTTAATAAAGCGCTTAACTATTATTCTAAGGGTTTGGAGATAGACGAGGTGCAGAATAATAAGGTTAACTTAGCCTGTGATTACAATATGGTAGGAGAATTGTACCTGGAAATGGATGATCTGGTCAGGGCTGAAAGTAATTTTAGAAAATCGTTTATTCTGGCCGGTGAAATAAATAGTCAGGTTGACTTGGCTGATGCCAGTTATAATTTGGGGTTATTATATAAGAAACAGGGGAGAAAAAATCTGGCCAGGGAATATTGGCGTAAGGCCCAGGAAATATTCCGCATTATCGAGCCTGAGAGAGTAGGAGAAATCCGGCATTATAGAGTAACTAAAAAATATTAAAAAAAACTTGACATTTATTATTTTTCAGTTAAACTCTACTATGTTAATAGAGATAGTAGACAAAGGAGATTAAAATGAGAATTACATATAAAGGTGATTACGCAATGAAGGCTTTGTTAGATTTATCTATACATTATGAATTAGGAGTTTCTACGATTAATGACATTGCCAAGCGTATCGATGCTCCGGTTAAATTTCTTGAGCAAGTCCTTCTTGAGTTAAAAAAAGGCGGATTTGTTGAGAGTAGGCGGGGCAATGTCGGAGGATACCATTTAGCCAAAGACCCAGCTGAAATAACTTTAGGCCAAGTAGTGCGTTGTATTGAAGGGCCGATAGAACCTATTTCCTGCGTAGAAAAAAATTATACAAAATGTACGGATCTAAGTTGTTGTCTATTTAGGGGGATTTGGCAGGAAGTAGCTGATGCGACTTCATTGATAATTGATAACATAAGCTTCAGCGATTTAGCAAATCAATATAACGCCAGAAAGGAAGTATTTGCCTATTCTATTTAACGGAGGCCAGAATGACTGTTAAACTTTACAATAAAAACATAGTTAATGATGCGATCATAAAAGATTTGGGCAGTGTGGTGGAAAATTTAGATTACGGCACGGTTACGGTTAAAGTGCATGATAGGAAAATTACCCAGATCGAAGTTGCCGAAAGGAAAAGATTTGATGATATCTGGAAAGAGGAAGGGGGTGGTATTTAATATAAGTTTATTTCGTAGCTACCGAACTACCGGGGCTTTCTTTAAATAATATTATATTCCCGATACGACCAGATAGCTGGAGTAAGAGGTAAAAGTATTGGGGGTTTGACGTGAAAAAAATATTTTTGATAGTGCTCTTTTTAACGGTTTTCTTAACCAATAGTTTGTTTGCCGGCGCGCCTTTTGTTAACCTTGAAGGCGTAGGCGGGGTAGCTTTTAATCCTTTGGCATATCTAGCCGATTCAGACGGCGAAGACAGCCATTTTAAGCTAGGCGAAACTGATATTATAGGTAAGCCCAGGTTTGGGGGATGGTATGTAAGCCTGGATGATGTAAAAGTTGATTGGACCACAATCGGCGTTGCCGATACGTTCTTTAAAAGATTGGAAGTTTCATACGGTTATGAGACAATAGCACAGGATAATGCAACTACCAAGCGCAAGAATAATTTTGGTGCTAAGCTTCTTTTGCTACCGGAGAATTCGTTTGCTACGAAATTTTTACCGGCGATATCGGCAGGAAGTATTTTTAAGCATGCTTCGAATGTCGCTTTAGGGGTTGATTCAAGCGGAGCTGATTTTTATCTGGTTGCGACCAAGTTGATTGATCAGCTGCCCAGGCCGGTTTTAGTTTCAACAGGCTTGCTTTCTACTAAAGGCAGGGTAACCGGTGTTTTCGGATTTGATAAGGACAGAGATGAAGTATTCTTTGGAAATATCGATGTGGTTCTTCCCTGGAACTTTATCGCCGGGTTTGAATATAAACAAGGGGCAAGGTATTCTGATTTTAAAAATGCTAATTATTGGGATACTCATCTAGCCTGGACGCCGAATAAAAATCTTTCGCTGATCCTGGCTTATGTTTTTGCCGGTGATTATAAATCTTCAAAAGTTACCGGGTTAGGTGATGGGGTGGTATTAAGCGCGCAGTATGCGTTTTAGAAAACAGGGCAGATGCCCGGATAATAATGAAAGGGGTGTTTAATGAGTAAGATTGACAAAAAATTAAGACTGGAAACGCTGGTTTTACATGGGGGACAGGAAGCTGACCCAACAACAGGCTCAAGAGCGGTACCGATATATCAAACTACTTCTTACCAGTTCAAGAATTCGGAGCATGCGGCTAATCTTTTCGGCCTAAAGGAGTTTGGTAATATCTATACCCGTTTAATGAATCCGACTACCGATGTGTTTGAAAAGCGGATGGCTTTATTGGATGGCGGTGTAGGGGCCTTAGCGGTTTCCAGCGGTCAATCGGCAATCACCCTTGCTTTATTAAACATTGCCCAGGCCGGTGATGAAATAGTCTCTGCAGATAATCTTTACGGCGGCACCTATACCCTTTTTCATTATACTTTTGCCCGCTTTGGCGTAAAAGTTAAATTTGTCCCTTCTCATGATTTAGCCGCACTAGAAAAAGCGATTACACCTAAAACCAAAGCTATTTATGCTGAATCGATCGGAAATCCTAAACTAGACGTAGCGAATTTGGACGGTATATCGAAGATAGCGCATAAAAATGGCATTCCCTTTGTTTTAGATAATACGGTTTCACCATACTTATTAAGGCCAATCGATCATGGTGTCGATATTGTTGTTTATTCGGCCACAAAATTTATCGGCGGCCATGGCACCAGTCTGGGAGGCGTAATTGTAGATTCGGGAAAATTCGATTGGACCAACGGAAAATTTCCGCTGATTGCCGAACCGGACCCAAGCTATCATGGAATTAATTTTGTTGAAGCGCTTAAGCCGCTGGGAAATATTGCCTACATTATTAAAGCCCGGGTTACTCTTTTGCGCGATCTAGGGCCGGCGGTTTCGCCGTTTAATTCGTTTCTATTTTTGCAGGGCCTTGAGACTTTGCATTTAAGGATGCCCAGGCATTCTGAAAATGCTTTGGCTGTTGCTAAGTATCTTAAGAAGCATTCAAAAGTAAGCTGGGTAAATTATCCCGGGTTAGACGATAGCCCCGAGAGGGAAAGAGCGAAAAAATACCTTAGTAAGGGTCAGGGAGCAATTATCGGATTTGGGATTAAAGGAGGGCTTGAGGCAGGAAAGAAATTCATCGATTCCCTTGAGCTTATTTCTCATTTAGCTAACGTGGGTGATGCCAAAAGCTTAGCAATTCATCCGGCTACGACCACTCACCAGCAGCTTTCCAGCCAGGAGCAATTGGCTACCGGGGTTACGCCGGATTTTATCCGCTTATCGATCGGCCTTGAGCATATTGATGATATTATTTCTGACATTGAGCAATCACTGGAAAAAGCGTAGAATATATTGATATAATAGTAATTGTAAGCTGCTTTTTAAATAAGGAGTTAAAAATGGTTAAAATTTTTCCTGATATTACAAAAACAGTCGGTAATACTCCCTTGGTAAAATTAAATCATATTACTGAGGGTATAGAGTCTACAGTATTAGTAAAGCTAGAATCATTTAACCCTCTTTCGAGCGTTAAGGATCGTATCGGTAAGGCAATGATTGAGGATGCCGAAAAAAAAGGAGTTCTAAAGAAAAATACGACAATCATTGAGCCAACCAGCGGTAATACCGGAATCGCTTTGGCATTTGTTGCAGCAGCCAAAGGTTATAAATTAATTTTGACTATGCCGGATACCATGAGTATTGAAAGAAGGCAGCTTCTGGCAATATTCGGAGCACAACTTATTTTGACGCCAGGCATAGAAGGAATGAAAGGAGCAATAAAGAAAGCTGAGGAATTGGCCAAAGAAATTCCGGATTCGATTATTTTGCAGCAGTTTAATAATCCGGCTAATCCCGAAATCCACCGCAAAACTACAGCCGAAGAGTTATGGAATGATACTGATGGCAAGATTGATATTTTTATTTCCGGCATAGGAACGGGAGGAACGATTACCGGAGTATCCGAAGTGATTAAAAAAAGAAAGCCTGGTTTTAAAGCAATTGGAGTTGAGCCTGATGCTTCGCCGGTTTTATCCGGAGGAAACCCCGGGCCTCATAAGATCCAGGGAATAGGCGCAGGTTTCGTGCCACAAGTCCTTAACCGTGGTATAATAGATGAAATCATTCGGGTTACCAATGATGACGCCGGTTTAACTGCTCGCGCTTTGGCTAGATCAGAAGGAATTCTGGCGGGAATTTCCAGCGGAGCTGCCTTATGGGCCGGATTAGAAGTTGCCAAACGAAAAGAAAATAAAGGAAAGGTTATTGTGGTTCTTTTACCAGATACCGGTGAAAGGTATTTGACTACCTGGTTATTTCAAGAGGTTAAAGCATGACAAAAGAAAAAATTCGTAATAATGGCCTAGGGATCGTAAAGACTCAAAATTTTACATTTGAATCACTTAAACTTGAGAGCGGGGAGAAATTCGGCCCGCTGAGCCTGGTTTATGAAACTTACGGTTCTTTAAATAAAGAAAAGTCTAATGCCATTCTTATTACCCACGCTCTATCGGGTGATGCGCATGCTGCCGGTGTGCATGAAGGTAAAGAAAATCCCGGCTGGTGGAATGAATTTATAGGACCCGGCCGAGCTTTTGATACCGACAGATATTTTATAATTTGTTCCAATATACTTGGCGGATGCAAGGGGTCAACCGGCCCGGCTAGCATAAATCCTAAGACCGGTAAGCCCTATGCTTTAGATTTTCCTTTGATTACTATTAACGATATAGTTAATGCTCAGAAAAAATTGATTGACCACTTTGGTATAGAAAAATTGCTTTCGGTTGTCGGGGGTTCTATGGGCGGCCAACAGGTATTATCTTGGCTGGTTAATTATCCTGATAATTTATGCAGCGCCGTACCGATTGCCACGACAATTAGGCATTCGCCTCAGCAGATTGCTTTTAATGAAGTAGGCCGGCAGGCAATTATGGCTGATGGGCATTGGAAAGCAGGTAATTATTATGAAGGTGTTGCTCCTACTAAAGGCCTGGCAGTAGCCAGGATGATCGGCCACATTACCTACATGAGCGATAAATCAATGGCTGAAAAATTCGGCAGGGCCAAAAAAGAAACCGGCGAGCCTTTTAAATTTACGGCGGATTTTGAAGTCGAAGGTTACCTGCGTTATCGAGGCGATAATTTTGTCAAACGTTTTGATGCTAATTCATACCTTTATATTACTAAGGCTATGGATAATTTTGATGCTTCAGGTGGAAAGCGTTTTGAAGAGGTTTTGCGGGGGACTAAGGCCAAGGTTTTAGTAATTTCATTTAAATCTGACTGGCTATATCCCGGCTATCAATCTAAAGAGATAGTTAAAGCCTGTAAGTTGGCCGGGGTTGAAACAACTTATTGTGAGATAGATTCCACCTACGGCCACGATGCATTTCTTTTAGAAGTAGATGAAGAAACGCATTTACTTAAACATTTTCTTAAAAAAGTATTTTATGCTTATGAGGTGACCGGTGATTACGGCGCGTAAAGACATCCAACTGGACCATGAGGTAATTCTAAGCTTGATTCAACCGCAAGCTAAAGTTTTGGATTTAGGGTGCGGTAATGGAGACCTTTTGTATCTTTTAATCAAAGAAAAAAACTGCCACGTCCAGGGTATCGAGATTGACGAGCAGGCTATTTATAAATGCGTGGCCAAGGGGCTAAATGTTTTTCACGGAGATGTCGATAGCGGCCTTGCCGAGTTTAGCGATAAATATTTTGATTATGTTGTGCTTAATCAAAGCCTGCAGCAAATCCTTCATGTAGATAAAGTGCTTATTGATGCTTTGCGGGTGGGCAAGAAGGTAATCGTAGGTTTTCCTAATTTTGCCCACTATAAATCAAGGCTGCAGATGTTTTTCAAAGGCAGAAGCCCGGTTACCGGGGCCTTGCCTTATCAGTGGTATGAAACGCCGAACCTGCATTTTTTGAGCATATCCGATTTTAAAAATTACTGTCGGATTAAAAAAATCAATATCGAACGCAGTGTATGTATCGGACAGTCAAGAAGGATACCGTTTTTGCCTAATTTATTCGCCCAAACAGGTATATTTTTAATTTCGAAATAAGGGAGGGGTATATGCCATATATTAATTTAAAATTGGTGGGAAAACTTTCCCAGGATCAAAAAGAAAAGATAGCCAAGGAGTTTTCTGAGACTCTGTTAAAGGTCGCGGGCAAACCCAAAGAGAGCCTTTATTTGGTTATCGATGAAGTCGCCGGTGAGAATTGGGCTAAGGGCGATAAGTTCTTCGGCTAATTATAAAATTAGAGTGATTTAGGTAATTTTATTTTTTTCTGCTTGACATAGGATAGGGGGGTATGGTATACTTAAATTGAAAGGAGAAATATGAATAAAACAACTACCCATGAGGAGCAATTAGGATTTCTGAAGAAGATAGAAGGCCAGGTTCGCGGCGTTCAGAAGATGATCGAAGAGAAGCGTTACTGCGTTGATATAATTACCCAGGTGCATTCAATAATTGGTGCTTTACATAGGGTGGAGGAAGAGATATTTAGGAAACATATAAATAGTTGCGTAGTGGGGGCATTAAAAGGAAAATCCGAGTTAGAAAAAGAGAAAAAAATCACTGAGGTTGTTGAGCTTATGTCCCGTTTCCGTAAGGTTGCTTAATATGATGCGAAGAATATTAAGTCTTTTATTTATCGGTTCATTTTTATTCTCCTCGACAATAATTTATGCTGCAGGGGCTTTAGATCTTTCTGGCTTGGTTTTGGAGGCCAAAAAGAATAATCCGGAAATAGTATCTGCTTTAAAGCGGTATGAAGCAGCTAAATCTCGAATACCACAGGCCAAATCCTTGGACGATCCTGTCGTAGGCTTGAAATTTGAAAAAGCTAAAGGCAATCCTTTTAATCTCGACACCACTCCTGCTATGGACAGGATGTTGTCTCTTTCTCAGATGCTGCCTTGGTTTGGAAAACTGCCCTTAAAGGGTAAGATCGCTCTTGTTGAGTCCCAAATGTTTGCAGCTCAGTTAGTAGATAAAGAACTGGAGATTATTAATCAGGTTAGGAATGTATATTATAGTTTATTTTTGGATTACAAGGAGATAGAATTAAAGGAAGAAAGCCTGGTTTTCTTGGGTAATATGGAAACGGTGGCCCAGGCAAAATATGCAGTTGGAGATATTCCCCAGGAGGATGTTTTTAAGATAAACCTTGAAATAACCAAGCTAAGCAATGATATAACCAACCTTAAACAGGAAAGGTCCGCCAAAGAAGCCCGTTTAAACAGTTTATTAAATAGGGATCCGGAATCTCCTTTAGGAAAACCTGACTTACTGGAGGAGGTTTCCCGGTTAAATGATGATATAGGTTCACTGTATAAGCTTACCGTTGAAAATCAGCCAGAACTGCTTATTTTTTCTTATGCTATAGAAAAAAATAAATATGCCCAGTCTCTTGCCAAGAGGAGTTTTTTCCCGGACCTGATGGCTGGTATAGTTGCCAGGGGTATAACTACGGGAAGTATTGGGCCGTGGGACCTCATGCTTTCTTTTACCGTTCCATTGTG
>Ga0265297_10008620_pt1 | contig 13527 bp, 15 predicted proteins | sample Munlanlwell13791_FD_192502 | JGI IMG/M metagenome (GOLD analysis project Ga0265297, IMG submission 192502) | Leachate microbial communities from a municipal landfill in Southern Ontario, Canada - Leachate well 137-91 | ecosystem: Engineered > Solid waste > Landfill > Unclassified | place... | reverse complement strand
GAGGCGGCTCTTTCGCCACCAACGGTTTCGATCCCGCCCAGAACTCCATGAACGTCGGCGCGAAGCTTACCCTTGCCTCTCACAACAACTGGAGCCTTGAGACAAACTACGACTTCGAATACAAGGAGGACTTCACCGCCCATACGGGTTGGGCGGATATAAAGTATAAATTTTAAGGAACACGCAAAAAAGGGACGGGTTGCTAAATTAAAAAATATATCCTTTCAATAGACCAAGGGACAACGGGCAGCCGGGTTTTTATCTTTGATAAGGCGGGACGCATCGTTTCCAGCGCATATAGGGAGTTCAGGCAGATATACCCGCGTGCCGGATGGGTCGAGCACGATCCTGAAGAAATATGGCGTTCCGTGGAATATGTCGTCAAACAGGCGCTCTCTCTTAAGAAGATCAAGCCAACCGATATCGCCGCAATAGGCATCACAAACCAGAGGGAGACCACGATACTCTGGGACCGAAAGACCGGGAAACCGATATACAACGCCATCGTATGGCAGTGCCGTCGCACCTCCGCTATTTGCGACAAACTCAAGAAAGACGGCCACTCGGAGCTCTTCCGCCGCAAGACCGGGCTTGTCATAGACCCGTATTTTTCCGGTACGAAAATAAAGTGGCTTTTAAGTAACCTGTCCCTAAATGACACGTCCCCAAGCGGCACGTCCCTATGCTTCGGCACCGTCGATACCTGGCTGATCTGGAAGCTGACAGGCGGAAAGGCACATGCCACTGATTATACCAATGCCTCCCGGACGCTGATATTCAACATTAAAGAAAAGAAGTGGGACGCGCAGCTGCTTAGGATATTAAAGATCCCGAAGGCAATATTGCCCGAAGTCAGGCCCTCGAGCTCGATATTCGGCGCTACCAGCAAGGGCGTATGCGGCCTTCCCGCTGGCATCCCGATAGCCGGAGTGGCAGGGGACCAGCAGGCGGCTCTCTTCGGACAGGGTTGTTTCTCTGCAGGGGAGATGAAGAATACCTACGGGACCGGGTGTTTCCTTCTTCTGAATACCGGCAGGAGATTCCTGCTATCAAATAACGGCCTGCTGACGACGCTTGCATGCGACGCGCACGGCGCCCCGTGCTACGCGCAGGAAGGGGCGGTATTCATCGCGGGCGCGGCGGTTCAATGGCTCAGGGACGGGTTAAAGATCGTAACGACAGCCGCCGAGACCGAAAAATTGGCGAAGAAAGTAAAGGATACCGGCGGGGTATATTTTGTTCCGGCATTTGTAGGCCTCGGAGCTCCATACTGGGACTCGCAGGCCCGCGGCACGCTGACAGGCATAACCCGCGGCACGAACAGGTCGCACATCGTCCGCGCGACTCTCGAGGCGATAGCTTACCAGGTAAGAGATATCGTAGACATTATGGAGAAAGAGACCGGCAACCGCCTGAAGTCGCTGCGTGTGGACGGCGGCGCATGCCGCAACAACTCACTGATGCAGTTCCAGGCCGATGTGTTGGGTGTAAAAATAGTCCGACCGAAGATAACGGAAACGACCGCGAAAGGCGCGGCGATGCTCGCGGGCCTGGCGGTAGGGTTCTGGAAGAGCTCAACCGAATTCAGGACGACGCTTGCCGCAGATAAGGTATTTTCACCCCGCATGAGCAAACCGGCCCGGGACGCGCTCTATTCCGGCTGGCTTGCCGCGGTCCGTAAGGCGAGAACCGTATGAAGCGCGACATAGCAAAGCTTAAGTCCGAACAGTTCGATCTCCTGGTAATAGGCGGCGGGATCAACGGCTGCGCGATCGCGCGCGATGCCTCATTGCGCGGTATGAAGACCGCCCTCATAGAAAAAGACGATTTCGCCTGCGGCGCAAGCGGCAAATCCACGAAGATCATCCACGGCGGCATCCGGTACCTCGAGCAATTCAACTTAAACCTTATCTACGAAGCCCTGCATGAGCGCGGCACGCTTTTAAGGACGGCATCACAGTACGTATGGCCGCTTGAGTTCATCATCCCGGTATATAAGGGCGACCCGCGGCCGCTAATTATGATGCGGACGGGCGTATTTATCTATGACATGCTCGCAGGAAGGGCGAATATCCATTGCCACCGGCCGCTGAGTAAGAGCGAGCTGACGTTATTCGAACCGAGCATCACCCCGAAGGGCTTAAGGGGTGGCGTCATGTATTGCGACGCGCAGATGGATGATATACGGCTGTGCCTCGATAATGCGATCTCCGCTTTTCAGGCGGGCTGTTGCGTGGCAAACAAGGTGGAGGCGGAAGGATTTATCAAGGAGCGAGGCAGGGTGGCGGGAGTCGAGGCGAAGGATGCGCTGACCGGTAATAAGTTTGACATCAACGCGCAGTATGTAGTCAACGCCACGGGCGCATGGTCGAACCGGCTCGTATGGGCCGATGAGCCGCACGCTCCCGCAATAACCCGGCCGACAAAAGGCATCCACCTGATATATAAGAAACTGCCGATCACGCGCGCGATGCTCTTTTCCGCACGCAAAGACAAGAGGATATTCTTCGCCATCCCATGGCGTGATTACACACTTATAGGCACGACCGATACCGATTTTGACGGCTCGCCTGATGAGGTCTACGCGACATCGGCGGATGTCGATTACCTGCTCAACGAGATCAGCAGGGTATTCCCCGATGAAAAGATAGGCAGGGAAGGGGTAGTGACCACATACGCAGGCCTGCGCCCGTTAATGAACACGCAGGGCATTGCCCCGTGGAAGGTCTCGCGCGAACATTACATTAAAGAATCCGGCTCCGGGCTTATTTCGGTGGTCGGGGGCAAATATACGACCTACAGGCGCCTTGCCCAGCAATTGGTCGACCTGGTGGTCCGCAGGTTCGAGGGCAGGACATTTAAGGCGTGCGCAACTGCCGAAGAGGGGCCTTCCCCGGCAAAAGCGGCAGGGAAGGGGGACCTTCGAGCGCGGATAGAGTATGCTGTTAACCATGAAATGGCCGTCAGCCTGACCGATCTCCTTGCGCGCCGCCTGCAGCTTTCTATGACGCCTTTGCGCGGCCTTGATGTCTATGAAGAAACCGGCCGGATAATGGGTGAGCTGTTGGGTTGGTCCGATTCGCGGGTGGAGTACGAGATCCAGTCGTACAAATACGAAATAAGGAGGAACACAGAATGTCTTACTTAAAGTACCTTTGCGTTTTTGTGACGGCGCTTTGTACGACCGCCGTATCTTTTGCCTGCACCGATTTCCAGGTCAGGGCAAAGGACGGAAGTGTCGTCATAGGCCGTTCGATGGAATTCCCCACGGAGCTGCATTCAAGGATCGTAGCGGTCCCCCGCGGCCGTCAATTTACCAGTATCGGAGACAAGGGCGTGAAGGGCCTGACCTGGACGAATAAGTACGGGTTTTTAGGGGTCGAGGCGCTAAACATAAAAGACGGCTACGTCGAAGGCATAAACGAAAAGGGCCTGGCTTACGACGCCCTTATGTTTACCGGAGCGGAATACCAGCCGACGCTGCCAGGGAAGTTCGTCACTATCATCGACCTATGCTCCTGGATAATGGGTAATTTCGCGACAGTGGACGAGGCGAAGGCGGCTTTACCGTCGATAAACGTCGCGGGCATAACCCTAAAAGAGATGCACGGCCAATTGGACCTTCATATAGCCCTGCACGACGCCTCCGGCAAGAACCTGGTAGTCGAATTCATAGGCGGGAAAGTAAACGTCTATGATAATCCGCTTGGGGTAATGACCAACCGTCCGGACTTTCCCTGGCAGATGAACAACCTTCGCAACTATATCAACCTCGATGCGAACGACAGGAAGGACAGGACCATAAACGGCGCCAAGATCGCGCCGACCGGCGTAGGCAGCGGCATGCTCGGCCTGCCCGGTGACTGGACGCCGCCTTCGCGGTTCGTGAAGATATCTTACTGCGTTGACGCGGCCCAACCTGCAAAGGATTCCGCCGAGGCCGTAAACCAGGCCGAACACCTGCTGAATTCGGTAGATATACCCAAGGGAGTCATAAAGGAACATCCGGCCCCGTTCGTAAAGATGGAGGGTTTCGCCCAGTGGGTGGTCATCAAGGACCTGACGAACCTCGTCCTGTATTACAAGACCTACGACAACACCTCCTGGAAGAAAGTGGATATGAAGAAATTCGACCTCAACGCCGGCGCGCCGCAGAAGGCCATCGCCATTGACGAAAAACCCCAGGGTGCTGTTGATGTAAGCGGCGAGTTAAAATGAAAGAAGAGGGAGTGAAGCGTAACAACCCTTTGAAACTTATATTTATAATCCTGCTATTCATGGCTCCAATTTTTAATATTGGAGCTGAGATCGAAGGGATAAAGTCTGTCCAGCGAGAACTGCATAGCAATATGAAATATTGGATCTTAGCCCCCAAGAATATTCCAAAAGAAGGTTATGGCCTCGTGGTTGTGCTTGCAGGTGGTGATGGAGATGGGGGCAAGAGTGTGCCATTTTGGGAAAATGTCATTAGGAGATCGTTAGAAGATAGATATATGGTGGTTTTGCCGGTTGCCCATAAATGGGATAAAGATCAGGAAATAACCTGGCCCACGGATAAACATAAAGATATTGTTAAGGGTATGCAGTTTACAACCGAGGAATTCGTATTCGGGTTGGTCAATGAGGTTGTAAAAGAGAACAAGATTAACGTCAACAATGTTTGGTTGCATGGAGTTTCATCCGGTGGACCTGCGGTTTATGCGATTTCGCTTTCTCATCCAGCCTGTTTTAAAGGTTATTACGTGCTTTCTTCTGTATTTAAAATTGACCAGTTGCCTTCGCTTTCGCTTGCCAAAGGGAAAAAGTATTACATACAACATAGTCAGGAAGACAGGGTATGTCCTTTTTGGATGGCAAAGAAAGCGGCTTTTCAGCTCAAGAAGAATGGTGCAGTTACCGAGCTTGATCTGTTCCAGGGCCCTCACGGATATCCGTTTAAGGACGGTCACCCTGATTGGGACAGTATAAAGACTGCTTTTATGTGGCTCGAGAAGTAGGGGGGATAAAAATGAAAAGATTTCTCGCATTTATATGCCAAATTTGCCCATTCTGTATTTTTTCTCGCCGCTTTCCGAACTCCGGATTTGCCGTGAAGATGAAGGAAGCGGAGAAGGCCTGTCCTTGCTGCAAGGCATACGAAGAGCTTATAGGCAAGAAGAAGCACCCCTAAAATAGCAAATATTTCCCCTTGATAATATTTTGAAAGATGGTATCCTATATTAACTCGAAACGTGATGACATAATATAATGAAGAAAACCACTCTATTAATAATCGCTGTTTTACTGATGAGTCCCGCAGCGGCAAGCGCCAACCTGCTTGTCAATCCTGGCTTTGAGACGGGTAATTTCAGCGGATGGACTCCCAGCATCGTCGGCCTCCAGACCGTATCGGACTCGAATCCTCATTCGGGCCAGTACGAGGCGAGGATATACCAGTACGGGAACTTCAGCCAGAATGTCACCGTGACGCCGGACACCGTCTACAAACTCTCCTCGTTCATGAATATACCGACAAGCGGCGGTTACGCGTCGATCTCGTTAACCTTTTTCAATGCCTCAGGCACATCTTCATTCCAGCAGGAACGCTCCTGGGAACGGTATCCTGGCAGCGCTCAATACGAGAAGATAGAGACGGACTGGCTGACGGCGCCAAGTTATGCCGCCTACGCCAAGGTCCAGTGCTCCGTTACCACGGCCGGCAGCTATATTGATTTCGATGACGTAAACCTGGAAGCGATCCCCGAACCAAGCTCAATCCTTCTTTTGTTATCCGGCCTGACAGGATTGCTTGGCTTGGGCTTCAAGAAAAAGCCCTAAATTTCCGCTTAATTTCAAATTGACCGATACTTGCTGCAGGTGTATCATGTCCCTATGCCAAAATCCGATTTTATATGCCCATGCTCATATTCCGGTTGCAGCCGGCACGGTAATTGCCGGGAGTGTCTAAAATACCACCGCGAACAGGGCGAATTGCCGGCCTGCTATTTTGATGCCCGCACTGAGAAGACATACGACAGATCGATCGATAATTTCCTGCGTAACAGGAAGAGATAGGAGGGGGTTTGTCGGTATATTTTATTGTGGAAATCAAGACCAAGAACAGGAGTAAAGACACCTATGAAAAGTACATTAAGAAGGTCCGTTTCATAGTAGAAAAATATAAGGGGCGGTATTTATCAAGAGGCGGAAAGGTAACCCCAATATTTGGTAACTGGGATCCCGAAAGAATTATCCTTATTGAATTTCCTTCTGCGGAGTATGTAGGAAGGTGGCTTAATTCGCCGGAATATAAGAAAATCGCAGGCCTAAGGGAGCAATCTACGATTACCAAAGCAATCATGGTTGATGGCTGCAAAAGAGCTAATTCTCTCCAAGAACGTCTAAAATAGGGCCAACCAGGCGCAAATTCCGGGCATTTTTCATGCCATAAACCAACCAGAAACCGCCATAAAAACCATCCGATACAGCCAAACATCCGGTGAGGGGAAATACTTATCCACAGAATGTTCCGTGTGCTCCTGTACTTTACATAAGATATATTATAGGACGTTGCCTGCAGGAGGAAACTCAAGGGAATTTGCCTATTCTGGCGCCTATCGATTTGTCTTTTTGGATGTAATTTTGGTTAGTTCTGTCTTCCGGAAAGTATCTTCAGCATTTGCTTGTGGATCTTTCCGTTAGATGCGAGGATCTGCCTGGAGTTATTGCTAAATTGTTTGCCCGTAAAATCAGTCACCTCTCCCCCGGCTTCCTTGACTATGAGCCATCCCGCCGCTGTATCCCACGGGAAAAGGTCCAATTCCCAGAAGGCCTCGAGCCTTCCACAGGCAACATAGCAAAGGTCAAGGCTTGCGCTTCCGGCCCTGCGTACGGCCTGTGAAGTGACAAGAAAATTCCTGAAATGGACCAGGTTCTCCTCCATGCTCTTGCCTAATTTATAGGAAAACCCGGTCATTAGAAGGCTTTTTTTGAGATCTTTAACAGTGCTAACTTTTATGCGTTTTCCGTTAAGAAAGGAGCCCTTGCCTTTTTCGGCATAAAAAAACTCGTTATGTTCGGGGTTATACACTATACCGAGAATGGGTTTTCCGGCTTTTTCAAGGCCTACGGATATCGCATAAAACGGGAATCCGTGGGCAAAATTCGTAGTGCCGTCAATAGGGTCTATGACCCATTTAAGACCGTTCCCGCAGCCGGTCTTGCCGGATTCTTCCGCAAGGAAGCCGATATCCGGGAACTCCTTGCGAAGAGATCCTATCAGGAGCGCTTCCACCTCGCGGTCTACGTTAGTCACGAGGTTAATGTCGCCCTTATATGATATCTTCTTTATCTTTTTACTGTTGTCCTTGAGGTATTTTCCGGCCTTAAGGACTATCCGGCAGGCTGTTTTCCCGAGTTTGCTATTCATTGAAGGATTTAAGGGCTTCGCTTTCGGTAGGATATATCTCGAATACCTTGTCCAGGTCGGTCACCTTGAAGACCTCCTTGACCTTATCCCTTAATTCACAGAGCTTCAATTTTCCGCCTTTATCTTTCGTGAGCTTCAACAGGTAGACCATGGCGGCAAGCACAAGCGAAGATATGAAGTCAAGGTTCTTGAAATTCAGGATGACATCCTTGGAATCCTTCTCCAATATGCCGGCAAAATCCTTTTTTACCATGTCTATCTCATACATGGTTATTTCGCTCTTCATGATCTCGGCAACCGCTATTTCGCCGCTTTTCCTCACGGCAAAGACATCCGCCATGGTTAACCTCTTTTGGCCGTCCTCAGGCCGTTATTATTTTTTACCCCTGTGGGCCTTGCCTGACATGCGTTTTTTCCTTCTCTTATTCCTTAATCCTTTTGGAACCGCCATCGTTCGCCTCCTTGTTTTCGTTTATAGGCCTAAGGCCTATCTTGTCCGCGATCTCGACCACTTCTTCCACCGATACGTTATCCAGGGTCCTGCCGCGTTTCTTCAGGTGTTCGTTGAATTTGACGGCTTTTTCCTTCATTACTTCATGGGTCATCTTCGACCCGCCGTAAAGCCTGAAATTATCGCCTACGGTTATCCTTTTGCGGCCGTCATCACAGTCGAATCCAAGCCCAAGCAAGGTCTTTTTAATGTTATTTTTTCCGGCCATCAGGACACAAGCCTGTTTTTTATGTAAGAGATCAGGCGTTCCTTGTTCTTGCCGTCGGTTTCGGCGAATTCGACGCCCGCCACGAAGGTCCTTCTGCCGTCCTTATCGAGGCGTTCGGGGCCTTTGAGGTCTTCGCACCAAACAACGCGTCCCTTTGTTTTTATGCTCTCCTTGCTTTCAGGGATGAATATTTCCATGTCAATCATGGAATCTTTCGGGAGTATCTCGTAAAGGATCACGGCAACGCCGGATTGGCTTATATTCCTGCTGTTCGCGGTCAATTTCGGGGGCGAGGCCTTTAATAAGCTGTATTTTACGTCCAATTCGGCGTTTACGCGCTCGGACCTCCTCCTCTCCGGGCTGCCCGAATAATAGCCCTCGACCTTGCCGTGAAGGGCATATTTATCGTTGATGTCCCTGTCTTCCTTTGAAGAAAGGACATATATAACGAAAAGAACTCCTGCCGCAAGTATGGATACAAGTATTATCGTCATTTTATAGCAGTATATACATAATTTGCCGGTATGTCAACACGGACGGTCAAACGTTCCACTGCTGCGACTCATAATCGGCCGAAGGAAGCGTTATCTGTATGGAGCCGAATTCCGGGCAGCGCTCGATCATCGCTCCCGAGCTTTCTATGGCAGCCAGGAGCCTTACCGTCTCACCCGCCGCCGCACCGATATCCGAAAATTTGATGCCTATCTCGAGTATCCTGTCGAATGCTGCCGTACCGCAATTCTTTACGGCAGCCCAGGACTCATCCCCGGAGAGCCGGTATATCGTATATTCGAGCGGCTTTTTGCCCGACAAGGACGGTATCGAGACCTTTAAGCCCTTATCAATAAGAAGTATACTGAGCCCGAGATTATCATCGCCGTTATTATGCAACAGGTCGAACCTGAAGAAGAGCGTGTCTTTGTTGAAGCCGAAATACAGCTGCTTCAATATTGTCTCGGACTGGTACATAGTACCGCCGCGCTTGCTTACGTCTATAAGCCCGGAATTCACCCATTCGAAGTAATTCGTGTCTCTTCCGTCCAGGACAGGGTTCATGAAGCCGGCCGGCTCTCTCGCTATCCTTGCTTTCTTTGCGCGTATGGGTATGGACAGGTACCCGGGAGGCGTCTTGCCGGTAAGCGTATATACGTTGGAAAGATGCATCCTGAAAAGGCGGTCGAACTCGTCATCGTTTGCGGACGAGTTATCTTCGCCGTACCACCAGTTCCAGTCGCTGCCTTCGGCTATGAACACCTCCTTCCAGGCGTCTTTTAATGCCGCAGGATCGGGATGGGACCTCTCGAAATCCTTGAGCATGTCCCTGGTCTCGGAAAGGTATTCCCATGCTTTGTTCTTTTCGTCATGCCCTATCCATATGCAGAAATTGCCGTTTATCCATGAGCCCGGATGTACTCTATCCAGTCTGGTTTGCGCCGGGAACTGGTCGAGGTACTCGGAGACGGTGACTATCCTGAGTTTCGGGTCGTTCTGGATGCCTTTATAGAGGCATTTGAGGAAATCCCGCCCGTCATTATGGTAGAATTCCCATGCATTTTCGCCGTCAAGTATTACCGGGATGAGATACGGCGTTCCGGAAGGTTTCGGCAGCTTATCTTTTATGGAATGGAGCCTGCCGATGAAATCGGCGGCGGCGTTCTCCGCAGGCCAGCTTTGATATACAAACCCTATGGCGTCGGATAACGTCCTGTCCCTGAATATGAGCGACAATGGCCCGTTCTGTGTTTCAACGTTATAAGGCCTGTATAGCGATTCGAGGTTCTTCTGCCTTTGCAGCGACCGGAAGAGCACCTCCTCATCGGTCGCGGCCCATTTGATACCCGCTTCCCTGATGATGCCGACGGCCTGGTCGCTTACGGACCCTTCCGAGGGCCACATGCCCCGCGGCGGCCTTCCGAATTTCTCCTCGTAGTATTTTACGGCGGATTCGACCTGCTTCTTGGCGTCCTCAGGATGGCGGAACGTCGATTTCGGCAGCTTGATCTCGGGGTAGGATATTTTCGCGATATCGGTATCACATAAGAGCGGCAGTATCGGATGGAAATATGGAGATACAGAGACCTCTATAATTCCCTCCTCCTGCAGTTTTTTATAGGCGGGGATTATCTCCCTCATTATATCAAGCTGCTTGTTCAGGACGAGGGCCTTTTCATCCTCATTAAAATATTTCCCTTTTTTGGATAATGCCGCAAGTTCCGCATCCTTCTCCCGGAACATCGGGTCTATCCAGCACAGGTTGAAAAGGACCTGCAGGTCGGTAAAATCCTGGATCGTAAAGCGTTTTGCCGCCGCAACGGCCTCTTCCTGCGAGAAATGCCTTCCTCTCTTCATAAGGAGGTCATAATAGCGCGGAAAAGGTTTAATCATCATGTCCCAGTTCGCCATGAAAAAATTGCGGAGAATGAACTGTTTGTCGTCTTCCGTAAGTTCTTTAGCGGGCTTTATCGACATCTGGAAAGCCATGTCCTTCCGGGAGCCCGGGCTCGAAAGGTCTTCGATCTGTTCCATAAGCGACGGGACCATGTTGAAGGTCTGGTGGACGCCCGGATAGTCCCGCAGCATCAGCGCCATATCAAGGTAGTCTTTTACGGCGTGGAGCCTTACCCACGGCATACTCGTCTCACCCGTGAGCGTGTTCTTATAGTAAGGTTGGTGCATGTGCCATACGAAAGATATGTAAAGCGGTTCGTCAGCCATTTATCTTATCCTGTTCGAGATCAGCCCGAGGGCGTTTTTGCTGCGATAGGCCTCGTAATCAATCAGGTAGCCGTGGTTCTTGTTGGCGGATATGTATTCCCTGTATATGTTAAGCTCTATTATGCAGAAGACCCTCTCCGGAGAACTGAGGTATTTATCGAGCTTATCGTAATCATGGAATTCGTCCATTTGGTTGCGTCCGCTGTAATATACCCAGTATACCGGTTTTATCAGGTATGCAGACAGTTTGCTGTCCGGGCCTATATGTTTCGCTATCCGCGATCCGAAATATTTCGGGGACTTGAGCCTGTCTATGTGCGGTATGACGAAGAGCGAGATCGATACACTGAGCGCGAATATTGCCGCGATCAGGACGAATACTTGCCTTAACGGCCTTCGCTTTTTGTCCCAATAGTATCCGATTGCCATGGCGGCCGCGGGGTATACCGGTAATGTATATAGTATATTCTTAGAACTGGATAGAGTAAAGAACAACAATATGGATAAAGGCCAGGCCGCAAGTAACTTTATGCGGTTGTCTTTCCTGTCCTTCGCGAGCAGCGATATAGCCGCCGGAAGGAAAACGGCCCAGGGCAGGAAGCCCGCCGGGAACGCGTAAAGGTAATAAAGCAAGGGCTCTTTGTGGTCGAATGCCTCGAAATACCTTCCGAATATCTGTTTGCCCAGAAGCTCCCTCGTGTACTCCTCCCCTCCCCTTACGCATGCAGGCACCAGCCATGACGCGATTATAGCCAGGAAGGCAAGGAAGCCAAGGGCGGTTCCCCATGACAACAATGATCTCATCTGCTTTGTGAACAACGCATAGGCCGAGATCGCCAGTACCGGCAGGATGACCCCTACCGGCCCTTTGGTCAGTGTCGCCAGGGCCATCAGAATGAAAGCCGCAAAATAGCATATTCCCCTGATGCGCCCCGCTTTTGAGATGCCCGTATATAATAGATACAGGGCGGACACCGCAAGGAACGTGAACAAGGCGTCAAGCATTACCATTTGGGAAGCCGCGAAGAAGGCGATAGCAGTGCTCAGCACGAGTCCGGATATAAGGGCGGCATTCCCGTTGAACAGCTTTTTTGCGAACAGGTATGTCGCGACAACAGTACCAGTGCCGGAGAGGATCGATACGAGCCTTGCAGCAAGGTCGTTGACGCCCCCGGACAGGAGGCCGAAAAAGGAGATGGCCCAGAAGAAGACGGGCGGTTTTTGTGTGTATATCTGGCCGTTTATCCTAAGCGTCAGCCAGTCGCCGCTGTCGACCATGCCTTTGGATATGGCGGCATATCGCGTCTCGTCCGGCGTCCAGAGCCCCCTCAGCAGTGATCCCGGCAGGAAGAGCGCAAGGCACACGATGACAAGTATAACTATATGCAGAACGGCCTTATTTGGCAGAGTCATATTTATTCTTGCGTATCAACATTATGTTGCGAAGGTATACGACCGAACCGAACGACTGGCCCAGGATGAATACGGGGTCCTTCCTATATATTGCGTAAGAGAGCAGTATAAGGCTTCCGAGTATGCTGAAATACCAGAAAGCATTTGGTATCACGCTCTCCCCCTTCCTCTCGGACGCAATCCATTGAAGGACGAAGCGCACCGAGAAACACAATTGTCCAATCAATCCGAAGGCGACCCAAAAGCTTAACACGCCGGGGTTCATAACTCCTCCCACTTATAATGAAAATGCCTTTTCTTCATCCAGGCGACCGCAAGCAGGTCGAACAACGGCCTGACCAGCCTCTTCCTGAGGTTATATTTTGATCTTCCATATTTCCTGGGATTGTGGGATACTTCCACCTCTTCTGCCTTGAAACCCTCCATCCTGACCAGCGTAGGCAGGAAGCGGTGCATTCCGTCATACAGTTTTATGTCTTTAAGGCAGTGTTTCCTGTAGGCCTTTAGTGAGCAGCCGGTGTCCTTGACATCCTCCCCGGAGACCTTATTCCTTATAAAATTCGCTATGCGCGATGAAGCCAGCTTAAGCAGAGGGTCTTTCCTGTCCCTTCGCCAGCCGTATGCCATATCGCAGGACTTCAGTTTATCTATCAGTTTAGGGATATCCTCCGGGTCGTTCTGCAGGTCGGCGTCAAGGGTCACTATAATGTCCCCCTTTGCGGACCTGAATCCGAGATCGAATGCCGCGCTCTGGCCGCAGTTCCTGTCTAAATTGATTATGCGCACAGCCGGATTATTTTCCCTGAGTTTTTTCATTACAGGAAGGCTGTCGTCCGTTGAGCCGTCATTGACAAATAAGATCTCTGCGCTATCCCTGAGTTTCGGCAGGACGGCGGATATTTTTTTCAAAAGCAGCGCAAGGTTATCTTGCTCATTATATACAGGGATAATTATGGAGATCATATGAACCTGTCTTGATTTAAAAAAAACCCCCGGGGTTTTGCCCCGGGGGTTTTCATCTAACCTAAGTTAGAAGGCAACCTTTACGCCGGTCGTTACTATAACGGCGTTGTCGGTGCTCTTGGTGTACGAGTCGGTGTTGTCCTTGTAGAAATTGCCCGGCATGAATATGCCACCGGTCAAATCAAACTGGACATCTTCGGTATAATCGTATACCAAAGAAGCATCGACTTCATTACCAAGGCTCCTGCTCCTGCCTTCAACCTTCTCGGCAACCCAGAAGTGGAGGTATCTCGCCTTGAGGGAGAGATC
>Ga0265297_10008619_pt1 | contig 13528 bp, 14 predicted proteins | sample Munlanlwell13791_FD_192502 | JGI IMG/M metagenome (GOLD analysis project Ga0265297, IMG submission 192502) | Leachate microbial communities from a municipal landfill in Southern Ontario, Canada - Leachate well 137-91 | ecosystem: Engineered > Solid waste > Landfill > Unclassified | place... | reverse complement strand
CGGCATCGGGCCCAGGAACGCGCCGAGGAATGCGAGAATGGTGGGGAGCAGGCCGTTGCTCAGCACGTTCTCCCAGCTCCGCTCGTATTCGTATATTCCCATCTCCTTTTTGTCATACCCCTCGTAGCGCGTGACTATTACAGATATGAAGAGGAATGCGAGGAGGAGCGCGAGGTAGCTGCTCCCCCCGAAAAAGAAGGTCAGTATGCCCATGAGCACGGACGCGATGAGCCCTTTCTTGTCAAGCATTACCGCCATTCATTCCACACCTATGTTCCCGCCCTCGAGGCTTATCCTCCTGCCGAGGAACCTTGAGATTACGTACGCATTCGTTTCGGTATGGGTTGTGCCCGCGGATGTTTTAAACCCTGAGCCCCCCTCTGCAAGCGCGGCGTAGATGAGCAGCTGGTCCGCGAGATGGCGGTCAACTTCGCTGCCTGCGCGCTTCTCGGAGAGCAGGAAATCCAGGCATTCCTGGGCCACCTGCTCAGCCCGCCTGCCTTTTTCCCCGAGCGCGTACGCGCCCAGGAAACCGCTCCATGCGAGGATTGCGTTGGCCGGCTCGCCTTCCTCTTTTACTATTCGCACGCGCCCTATCTCGTTCTGCACGAAAACCTTTTTCTCGCGCACCCCTATGGAAAGCGGGAGGCCTGAAAGCCTTATGAGGACCGATGTCTCGTTTTCCCTGAGCCACGCCGAATTCCCTGAAAGCCTGGAAGGGCGGGCCTCCAGCTCGATTTCCCCGCCCCCTTTCGGGAAATAGCCTGTTTTGATGAGGCGGCATTTGGCTTCTGCGCCGAAAAGCGCTATGGCGGGCATGAACACTTTTTCAAAATAGTCATAGGATGGGCTTTTCATCACATGGGTGCCTCCTATTATGCGCACCGCGCTCGGTTTTGATGCGGATAAAAGGATGGGGAGCAGGGTCTGTGCGACCAGAACCGTCGAGCCTGCGGTGCCTATGTTGAACTCGTATTTGCCGCCCACTATTTCACCGGGCTCGAACGTGAATTCCGTGCTTCCTATCTCGCAATGGGAAAGGGTGCCTCTGCATATGCTCCTTACTGCGCGCGCTGCGGTGAGATGCTGGGCCGCCAAGCCCGGATTCGGCCGGTTCGCGCGTATGTTCCTCACCAGCACGGATTTTTTCGTTATGGAGGCTAGGGAAAGCGCCGTGCGGATTATCTGGCCGCCGCCTTCTCCATATGCCCCGTCTATTTCAATCATATGGAGATAGGGGATGAAGAGAAATTAAAAACCTAATCAAAGAAATGGACGCATGGGCATGCTCGAGGATTTCGAATTGCTGAAGAGGAACAGGTTCAGGCTCCTGCCTTACGGCTGGGCCAAGACTAAGACGGAAACACATCTCATCGCGAGGTCCATGGGCTACCCGGTGGCGCTCAAAATCATATCCGAGGGGATTTCGCACAAGACCGACGTGGGAGGTGTGAAAATCGGGATACGGAACGACCAGGCGCTTTCCCTGGCATACGACGAGATAATGGAGGGCGCGGAAGGGCACGAAATCCGAGGAATGCTGGTGCAGAAGATGGCCCGCAAAGGGATTGAACTGATAATAGGCGGGAAGAAGGACGCGCAGTTCGGGCACGTCATTGTGCTCGGGCTCGGCGGGGTTTACGTGGAGGTTTTCAGGGACATAACCGCGCGGCTGTGCCCCATCAGCGAGGCGGACGTGGAGGAGATGATTGACGAGCTGAAAAGCCACCCCATACTGAAGGGAACGCGCGGGCAGAAGGGAATAAGCGTAGACGGATTGAAGGAGCTGATGCTCGCGACGTGCAGGTTCATGCACAAGGATGACGTAAAGGAGCTGGACCTGAATCCGGTGATTTTCGACGACAAAGGCTACGACATAGTGGATGCGAGGATAAGCAGGTAACTGGTAACAAAAATGACTGGCAAAAAGAAAAAAGCGTACGTTTGGAGGCAAACGTTTGCGGTAATGAGCGCGAAGAGAATTGTCCCAGATGCATTTGCAGTGGTGAGGGATAAAAACGAAATCACGGTTGTAATCGAGCAATCGAAATTAAAAAAACTGAAACCAGAGGATGTGCTCAACGTTGAAAGGAATTGGAAGATAATAACGTTTGATGGTGTAATGGATTTCAACGTGGTGGGGTTTCTGGCCCGTATTGCGAAAGCTCTGGCAGAAGAGGGAATCAGCATATTCGCCATATCTTCTTATTCCACAGACCATGTGCTGGTCAAAGCAAAGAATGTTTCAAATGCTTTGCAGAAGCTCGAAAAAATCGGATTTGAAACCAGGGTGAAGTGATTGGAATACGAAAAGGTTTTGAAGAAGCTGAAGAAAAATGCGAATCCCGAAAACGTTGCGGGCATGGCGCGCTTCGGAATTAATCCGAAGAACACGCTCGGGATTTGCGCCCCTGAACTCATCGCGCTGTCCAGGAAAATAGGCATCGACCACAGGCTCGCGCTCAAATTGTGGAACTCAGGAATCCACGAAGCCCGGATACTTGCGGCCATGGTTGCGGACCATGAAAAAACCTCCGAATCCATGATGGAGGCGTGGGTTTCCGATTTCGATTCCTGGGACGTTTGCGACCAGGTCTGCTTCCGCCTCTTCGACAAGACGCCTTTTGCTTACAAAAAAGCCTTCGAATGGAGCAAACGCGAGGGGGAATTCGTAAAGCGCTCCGGCTTCGCCCTGATGGCATCGCTTGCAATCCACGACAAAAAAGCCCCTGATGCGAAATTCGAGAAATTCTACCCTACGATAAAACGCGAATCCGGGGACGGGCGGAATTTCGTGAGGAAGGCGGTAAACTGGGCTTTGCGCAACATCGGCAAACGCAGCAAAAGCCTCAACAAATCTGCGATACGGACTGCAAGGGAAATTGAAAAGCTTGACTCTAAGAGCGCGAGGTGGATTGCGAAGGACGCGCTAAGGGAGCTCCAGGGCGAAGCTGTGCAGAAAAGGCTGAGGAGATAGTGCATGGACAAACTGCTCAAAAACCTGAAATACCTGTTCGAAGCAAAGAGCCTCGCGGTGGTAGGGGCAAGCGACAATCCTGAGAAGCTGGGATGCGTGATACTCAAGAACCTCGTCGAAGGCGGTTTCGGGGGGAAACTTTACCCCGTAAACCCCAAGTACGGAAAACTGCTTGGGCTCACGTGTTACTCGGACGTGCTCGCAGTGGGCGGGAATGTGGATGCGGCGATAATTGCCACGCCTGCGCAAACCGTTCCTGGAATCCTAGAGCAGTGCGGACGGAAAAAGATAAAAAGCGCTGTGGTCCTTTCCGGCGGCTTTGCCGAAGTCGGGAACGACGCGCTCGAACAGCAGGTGAAAGGCATCTGCGTCAAAAACAATATCGCGCTCATCGGGCCGAACTGCCTCGGGGTGCTCAACCCGCACACACGGGTGGACAGCATATTCATGCCTTTCTACAAATTCCAGAGGCCCGCGCCCGGCTCTATTTCGTTCATAACCCAAAGTGGCGGGGTGGGGAGCACGATTGTGGACCTCGCGGCCAGCTACGGGGTCGGCATATCCAAATTCATATCCTACGGGAACGGCGCGGTTATTTCGGAGGCCGGGCTGCTGGATTACCTGGAAGCGGATGGGAAGACCGAGACTATCATACTTTACATAGAAGGAGCGAAGGACGGGAGGAAGCTTTTCGAGGCGATGAAGAGGACAAATAGGAAAAAACCGATAATAGTGCTCAAGGCTGGGAGAGGGGAGGAGGCGAGCGAGGCCGCGCGTTCGCACACCGGGAACCTCGCCGGGGATTACCTCGCGTACAAGGCTGCGTTCAGGCAGGCGAAGGTAGTAGAAGCCGAGAGCCTCGAGGAGTTGTTTGATTTCGTGAAGATATTCAGGCAGACGCTCCCTCGCGGAAGGAAAATCGGCGTGATAACCAACGGAGGCGGAATAGGAGTGCTTACAGCCGATGCGCTCCAGCAGGAAGGCCTTGAGCTGGGCAGGATGGAAACCGGGACAAAAAAGGCAGTTGGCGCTTCGCTTCCTTCGTACGGGAGCGCGGGCAATCCGCTGGACCTGATTGCCGACGCCGGAGTCGAGAAATTCTCCGGGGCGATAGAGGCGTTCATGCGGGACGCGAACATGGACGCGATAATCATCGATGTCTTGTTCCAGGTCCCGCCCATAGACGAGAGGCTGCTCAAGGTGCTCATAAAGGCGTCGGACGACAAGAGGAAGCCAATTGCGGTTGTTGCGATGGGCGGAAAGTACACCGAGGAGCAGAGAAGGATGCTGGAAAGCAACGGCGTTCCAACATACAACAATCCGCTCTCTGCGGTGAAAGCGGTGAAGAAGCTCGCTGAATACGCCGAGTACAGGAGAAGCCTCTGAATATTTTTTCACTTCTTTTTCAGGACGATGAAGAGATGGTCCTTGTCAAAAGGCTCAAGTTCCATTTCCTGCACGACATCAAAATGCGGTTCGAGCTTCTTCTTCACGATTGCGAAAACGTCGCGGGGGGATTTCAGCACGTCTATGCTCTGGCTCTTTATGCACAGCATCGCGAATCCGTCTTTCTTGAGGAATTTTTTCGCGTTGATGATGAGTATGTCGTCCTGGTCCGGCTGTGCAACATCCTGGTATATCACATCAACTTTGCCCACATCTTTGTAATCATCGGGCTTTCTCGCGTCCCCTAGTATCGGAACCAGGTTCTCCCTTTTTTCCGAGAGCGGAAGCAGCTGCCTCATGCTGGTCGCTGAAATCTCGACGCAGAAAACCGTTCCTTCAGGCCCTATTATGTCCGAAACATGGGAAGGGGTTGTGCCTGTGCTCGCGCCCAGGTAAAGAATATTCATCCCGGGCTGTATGGGCATTTCCTTCAGGCCGCGCCTTATCGCTCCGGCGAGCTTGCTCCTGTAGGGGTCCCATTCGCGGTATTCCTTTTCATCTATCTTATGGAGCTTTTCCCCGTAAACTCGGGCCCCGGGGGCCAGGTTTTCTGTGGCTAACCGACCGTCAACGCTGAAAACTCCTTCGAACAGTTTCACGACCATCTTAAATCACGCATAAAAACATGACGGGCTCGAGGGGAAATCCAGTTTCCGGTTTCGGATTTCGCGTTCCGAAACAGAAAATATTTGAACCCCTGGCCTACGGATTAAAAGTCCGCCGCTCTGGCCAAGCTGAGCTACGAGCCCACCACATATCCCCTTTTTTCTTTAAAAGAAAAAAGGGTCTGAGTGTTTCACCCTCAAAAAAGAAAGTGAGCTCCCAGGAATAACTTTAAGGTCGGAAATGTTTTTAAAATAACAATAGTGTTTAAAAGCCGTTTTAAGGATAAATAGAGTTACCCTGAGCAACGAAAGAGATTATTTTTGCAAGGGGGTATCACGGAACCGTAAGGTGCGTAGCACTTTGTCGGGGAAGTGGTCGGACTACCGACCACAACTGAAGGGGGCGAACTAATAATAAGAAGCCCCCTGTCGAGCTGGGTTGACAGATCGGCTATGTGCCCGCCTGCAGATTGGATTCGTCGGCGAACCGACGAATGCCTTCCTGCATAGCAGTAAGCGGGATAGAAGGGCTCAACTCCCTTACCCAGCTTAAATTTGCCTTACTTATTGGGCTCAGAAATAGAGCAGAACGCCCAGGATGCCGTGGATAAGCGCAAGCAGTATTGTTAGTGCGGCCATGCGAGGGTGCCATTTGAACGGAATGATTTTGCGGCCAGTGTAGTTCAGGAATCCTATGGTTGCGGTAGCGAGAAGCGAAAGCATCGTAGCTATTCCAATGTACATTATGAGCGGCTTCCCGAAAACCAGGTAATAGCTTATTTCCTGCAGCATGGCATCGTCTCCTGCGGCCTATTGCACCACTATCGCGCCCTTCATCGAAGGATGTATGGAGCACGTGTAATTGTACGCTCCCGGCGTGTCGAATTTGAACTCGAATGAATCGCCTGTGTTCAACGACTGCGAGTTGAACGTGCCTGAATTTATCTGGTGCGGCGCCGCGTCCTCGTTCGTCCATTTCACGGTCGCTCCGGCCTTCACAGTCAATGTCGCAGGGTTGAACGCAAAGTTCTGTATCGCCACCGTACTGCCCGTGGCGTTCCCGGCAGGAGGCTGCGTACTAGTGCAGCCAGCCAGCAGAAGCTCTGCAACAATCAACACTGCAATCAGACCGAGCATTTTTTTCATACCCCATCCCATAAAATTATCATTTTTTCAGCAGGCTTTTCGCGAACTTCCGCGCATTTTCCAAATCGTCTTCGTTCGGTTGCCCGAGATTTGTTGGTTCCTTGAATTTTATCGTCCAGAAAAGTATTTTCATCTTGGAAACTTCCCCCTTGCAGCAGAATTCCCCTGCGAGTTCAAAGCCTCTGCCCAGCACTTTTTCCGTGAGCGCGCGGTGGTGTTTTGGATTGCCTTCGCCCCCGGTGGAAAATACAAACGCCTTGTGTCCCTTCATATCAGGGAGCCTTCCCGCAAGTCCGATTATGCTCCTGTAAGGGGAACCTCCGAATATTCCTGTGCCGAAGCCGAGCATGTCGTAGTAAATCAGCTCGTCCACGCGCGCCTCCTTCACCGGGATTAATTTTGCATCGAGTGCCGCGGCCATTTCCCTGGCCACCTTCTCGGTGTTCCCGTTGGACAGGGATTCGTAAACTATGGCTGACTTCATGAGGGACACACTCTCGCAAAAAATTATTAAAGATAGGGTGCGACATGGGTGCGGTGGGAAATATGGATGAAGAAATGGTTCCTGGGAAAAGAAGCTTCCTGTTCATACTGCTCGTTACTATAGTGACCTGCGGGCTCTACTGGATTTACTGGTATTACAAGACCAACGCGGAGATGAAGGATTGCCTGAAAGTGAACTGCTCGCCCGGAGGCAGATTGGCGGCCTTGGTGTTCGGGTTCGCGCTGCTCGGGCTGCCGACCATATATGTATATTATCTGTGGCTCAGGGACGTCAACGACGAAGCGAAGAAGGCCGGGCTGGGCGGCTTGAGCCCGGTATTGAACGTTATCCTGCTGTTCATACCTTTGGGGACTTTGTACACCACATACAAGGTGCAGGCCACGCTCAATGACATATGGGATGCGGCAGGGAAAAACAAAATCACGCAGGCTCCTACACAGGCAGGCGCGGGAAAGAATGCCGAGCCTTCGGAAAAGGTGGTGGTGCTGTGCACGAGATGCAAGAACACCAACCCCGCGGGTTCCAATTACTGCATCAAATGCGGCCAGGAGCTGGGATAGGCCGCAAATAGGCCTGTTTTTAACTTTTATTTACCATAGAATAATACCGAAGCGGGCCCGTAGCGCAGCTTGGATAGCGCGGCAGCCTTCTATCCCATATCCCTTTTCTTTTTCCAAAAAAGAAAAGGGCTGAGGGCTTCACCCCAAAAGAAAAAGGTTATTTTTATCGGGTGATGGAGGAAAGCTGTAGGCCATGGGTTCAAAAGCTTTCGCTGACGCGAAAATTTGTCAGCAAGCTGACAATCCCATCGGGCCCGTTTATTTGTCCTTGTTTTCCTCCAGGTAGAGATAGAAGAACAATACTAGGCCGAAAATCTGGAATGGAATGATGAGCCAGGGGTTAAGTTCCAGGTATGAAAGAATGAAGCCCAATATGAGCGGGATATCGCACATTGCAAACGGAAGTATTAATGCGTCCGCCGCTCTGGGGGAGTTTTGCATTTTTATATTGCTCTTGCTTTTTCTGTAAATAGAAATCACCAGAGCGGCTTCAAGAAGTGAAATAACTGAGAAGAGAATAAAATAGCTGGAGTTGAGGAAAGCGTCAATGCTCAGCGAATTGTGGCAACTCAATCTAGAGCTGGAGAGATAGCACAGGTAGAATGAGATGGATGGGAGTACCACGTACGTGGGCAAAAGAAGCAGGGGGGAAAAACTTTTCTTCGCATAGGGCTGCGTGACGGGGTTCATAAAAGCACCTAGACCTATTTCCAAACATCCATTTTTATATTTTATCTGCTATAGGTAATATTCCAATCTGACTTCTCGAAGGTGGTTTCATGGAGCCGAAGGTTCAAGCAGTAGTAGAATTGATAAACACGGTTTTGGAGGACAGCTCAATACCAAAGAACATACGCGCTGTTCTTGCGAACGCGAAGACCAGGCTCATGTCGAGCGAGGAAACCACCATCAAGGTGAGCGCGGCCATATACATGATAGAGCCCGTGAGCGAGGACGTGAACATGCCGTCCTACGCCAGGACGCAGGTGTGGAGCATCATGAGCGCGCTTGAATCGATAAAGCACTAGGCGGTGGGCGTGGCGGATGGAGGCGCGCTGGGTTCCGGAAATTCGAATCAGGGCAGCGCGATTTCCGAGAGGCTGAGGGGAAGCGGGATAAGGCTGACCCTCGAGGCCGAGCTTATTCTCAAAAACGGGAGCGAAGAGCTGCTGAAGGAACTGCTTTCGCTCCAGAAACTTTTCATAGCAAAAGAAGATGCTGAAGCCGCGATTGCAAGACTCGGGGAAAATAAAGTGGAGGTGGTCCGCTCCTCGGAGCGCGCGCTTGCCTCCGAGTACGATTCTGACATAAAGATAATGCACCAATTAGATGTCACGGGTAAATCCAGGACCACCGGGAGCGTGGAGGATTTCACTGCCTATTTCCGCAACCGCTACCAGCGCATGAGCAGGCTCCTCTCTTCCGCGTCCAAGTACCCCACGGTGGGCCTTTCGGACATAAAGAAGGAAGTGAACGAGAATGTGCGCATAGTCGTGATGGTTTACGACAAGCGGGACACAAAGAAGGGGAGCGTGCTCCTGGAAGTGGAGGATTTAGAGGGGAGGTTCAAGGTCGTGGTGCCCAGGAACACCGAGAAGACGTACGCAAAGGCGAAGCGGGTGATACGGGACGAAGTGATTGCCATAACGGGCAAGGTGCTGGAGCATTTCCTCATCGCCGAAGACATAGACTGGCCGGACTTGCCGGTCATGAGGGAAAAGAAGCTGAGCGAAAGGGACGTGGCGTGCGCGTACATTTCAGACATCCATTTCGGCTCGAGGCATTTCCTGGAAAAGCAGTTCCAGAGGTTCATCGACTGGCTCAACCTGAAGGGAAGCGAGCGGGAAATAGCGGGCAAAGTGAAGTACGTGGTCATCGCGGGGGACATAGCTGACGGCGTGGGAATTTATCCGAAGCAGGAGAAGGACCTCACGATAAAGGACGTTTACAAGCAGTACGAGGTTTTCGACAATTACATGGAGATGGTGCCTGATTATATAGAAGTGATAGTGGGGCCGGGCAACCACGACGCGGTCAGGAGGGCCGAGCCCATGCCGGCGATAGACGACACGATGATAAAGAGCGACGTGATAAAGGTCGGGAGCCCTACCGCGCTGTCCATAGAGGGGATACGGCATGTCATTTACCACGGGACCTCGATGGACTCGATGATTTCAGGTATATCCGGGCTTTCATACAACAGCCCGGAGAAGGTCTCGCTCGAGTACCTTAAGAGGAGGCACCTTTCGCCAATATACGGGACAAACCAGGTGGTTCCTGAGCGCGTGGACTACATGGTGCTGGAGATGGAGCCGGACGTGCTTCATTGCGGCCACGTGCACAAGAACGGGTATGCATATTACCGCGGAACGCACGTGATAAACTCCGGGACGTTCCAGGACAGAACGGATTTCCAGGTCCAGCAGGGCCATATACCCACGCCTGGGCTGGTGGGGGTGCTGGACATGAAAGGCGGGAATTACAAAACGCTTGATTTCACAGGTGAGATGTGAATGAACGGATCCGAAGCGCCGAACGGCGAAACCGGAAACACAGGATATTGATATGCGTGATTGAAGATGCTGGTTGCAAGCGAAGAATATTTGCAGTACCTTGATTCGCTCAAGCAGGAGCTCGAGCGCACCTACGGGATAGCGAGCGAAGCGAGGAAGCAGGGATACGACCCTGCCGACGAGGTGGAGATAAAGATAGCGAAGGACGTGGCTTCCAGGGTGGAGGCGCTCGTCGGGCCTCCGGGAATTGCGAAAGTGATAAGGGACATGGAGGAGGCTGGGGTCGCGAGGGAGGACATAGCGTTCAAGCTGGCTGCGGGCATCGCTGGCGGCGAAATAATCCACGGCCAGACCGAGCAGCTCATCGAGCAGGCGGTCCGCACGAGCATAGGCGTGCTCACCGAAGGCATGCTCGTGGCTCCTACAGAGGGCATATCGAAAGTGAAAGTGAGGAGCAATCCTGACGGCACCAGCTACGTCGCAGTGTATTTCACCGGCCCGATAAGGAGCGCAGGGGGCACCGTGGCCGCGCTCGCGGTCGCGCTCGCGGATTACGCCAGGAAGGTCGCGAAGATAGGGGATTACCGCGCCACGGACGCTGAGATTGAGCGCTACGCCGAGGAGATGAACATCTACGAGGCAAGGGCCTCGCACCTTCAGTACAAGCCCCCGGACGAGGACGTGAAATGGATCGCCAAGAACTGCCCGGTGTGCATAGACGGGGACCCGACCGAGGATGCCGAGGTTTCGGTTTACCGGGACCTGCCCAGGGTGGAGACCAACAGGGTGCGCGGCGGAGTCCCGCTGGTGATGTGCGAAGGAATAGCGCAGAAGGCGATGAAGGTTTACAGGTATTCGAAAAAATTCGGGCTGGGATGGGACTGGCTCGAGAAGCTCATAAAGGTGAAGAGGAAGGAATCCGCGGTGGAGATAAAGCCGGACTGGACGTACCTGGAGGGATTGGTCGCGGGAAGGCCGGTTTTCGCGTACCCTTCGACAAAAGGGGGGTTCAGGCTGAGGTACGGGAAAAGCAGGACCAACGGGCTCATGGCCAAGAACATCCACCCTGCGACCATGGTGCTCCTTGATGATTTCACAGCAGTGGGGACGCACAACAAAATCGAGAGGCCGGGCAAGGGCGCGATAATGTCCGGATGCGATTCCATCGAGCCGCCGCTCGTGCGCCTGAAGGACGGGAGCGTGCTCAAGGTGAGGAGCACCCTGCAGGCAAAGGGGCTCAGGCGCGATGTTGAAATGATTCTGTTCATGGGCGACATGCTCGTGAATTACGGGGATTTCCTCAAGTCCGGCCATCCGCTCATGCCGTCCGGATGGTGCGAGGAATGGTGGGCCGAGGAATGCAAGGCCAAGAACGTGCAGCCCAAGGCTTTCCAGGGCGCGAAGGAGGCGTTCGAATTCTCGAAAAATTACGGGGTTCCGCTGCACCCCGAGTATACGTACTTCTGGCACGACATAGACGCGAACAAGATGAAGGCGCTCGCGTACTGGCTAGCAAAGGCTGAAGCGAGGTTCGACGCCGGGGAGCTCAGGGAGCTCTCGGTTCCCATGGGGGCCGAGAAGACCGTGCTCGAGGAGCTCGGGGTGGAGCACAGGGTCGCGGACGGGAAAGTGCGCCTTGATGCCGACCAGGCGTTCACCGTAATATCCTGCCTCGGGCTCGCAGTTTCTGCTTCAGGGGGGCTGAGCACGGAAAGGTTCGACAGTGTTTACGCTGAGGATAAAAAGGCGCTCGCGCTTGCATCCGAGCTTTCCGGATTGGAGATAAAGGCCAAGGCCCCTGTTTACATAGGAGCGAGGATGGGCAGGCCTGAGAAGGCGAAGGAAAGGGAGATGGAAGGCAAGGTGCATTCCCTGTTCCCGACCGGCTCGCCGAAGAACAGGAGCTTCACGAAAATGTACAGGGTGCTCAGGGCGAAGGAGGAGAAGAGCGTGTATGCTGATGCGGCGCGGTTCATCTGCCCGAACTGCAAGAACATAAGCACTTACAGGAGGTGCGAGCTGTGCGGCACGAGGACAATCGCGCAGAACACGTGCAAGGCGTGCGGGGCGCACACCGTGAAAAGCGAGCACTGCGGGCCCGCGCTCCCGTACGACAACCGGCCCATAGCTGTCGCGAGCCTCGTGGAGATGCTCAAGAAGCAGTTCGGCATGCTCCCGGAGGACATAAGGGGCGTGAAGGGCCTCTCGAGCTCGGCCAAAATCCCGGAGCGGCTTGAAAAAGGCTTTTTCAGGGCCAAGCACGAAGTGTATGTATTCAAGGACGGGACGTGCAGGTTCGACGCCACGGACATACCCATAACGCACTTCAGGCCCAGGGAGCTGATGGTGAGCGTGCAGAAGCTCAGGGAACTGGGGTACGCGAAGGATTGGCTGGGCAACGAACTCGAGAGCGAGGAGCAGATAGTGCCGCTCAGGCCCCAGGACATCATAATATCCGAATACGGGGCTGAATATTTCATGCGAGTGACGAAGTTCATGGACGACATGCTCGTGGGCGTGTACAACATGAAGCCGTTCTACAACATCGAGAAGAAAGAGGACCTGGTGGGGCAGCTCTTCATAGGGCTCTCGCCGCACACGAGCAGCGGGGTGCTGGTGCGGCTCATCGGGTTCACGAAAGCGAACGTGGGGTTCGGGCACCCTTATTTCCATGCGGCGAAGAGAAGGAACGCGGATGGGGACGAGGACGCTGTGATGCTGCTGCTGGACGCCCTGCTCAACTTCTCCAGGCGCTTCCTGTCCGAATCCAGGGGAGGGACCATGGACGCGCCGATTACCATATCCACCATAATAGATCCCAGGGAGGTGGACGACGAGGCGCACAACATAGAGATGGTTTTTTCCTACCCGCTGGAATTCTACAGGGCAGCAGAGCGGTTCGCGGCCCCGGGCGAGGTGAAAATCAAGACTGTGAAGGACGTGCTCGGGACCCCGGAGCAGTACAGCCAGCTCGGGCTGACCCACGACACCTCTGCGGTTGACGAGGGGCCGCTGCGCACCGCGTACGTCTCGCTCAAATCCATCCCGGACAAGATAGAGCTGGAGTTCGCGCTCGAGAAGCGCATACGCGCCGTGGATGTGAAGGACATATGCGAACGGCTCATACTCAGCCATTTCATACCCGACCTGTACGGGAACCTGCACTCGTTCTCGAGGCAGACATTCAGGTGCTCGGACTGCAACGAGATATTCAGGAGGGTGCCGCTAGTTGGGAAGTGCACCAGGTGCGGCGGCAAGCTCGTGCTCACCATACACAAGGGCGGGATTGAGAAATACCTGGAAATATCGAAAAGGCTGTGCGACGAGTACGGGCTTCCAGCTTACATGAAGCAGAGGCTGGACCTCATAGACAAGGAGATACACAGCATATTCGAGGATGAGAAGATAAAGCAGATGGGCATATCTGATTTTATGTAGCCGGCGATATGCATATAATCTTTATTGACCATTATTGATAACATGTATGTGAGGTATAGGCTACCAGTATCTACTTCCACACACAGAATACATCTGGGGGATACGCAAAAAGATGTGCATCTCGGCAGAATCAGGGTGCCGACTGTCCTGACAAATCCATTCAGTGAATTTAAGCCGCTCGTGGACGATGTACTTATTATAGGTGGGGTTAACAGAACGAACGGATTGAATCTAAGGCCCTTAAGCCTCGAAGTTTTGCATGCACTGTTCAGTGGCTGGTTGCAGAAAGAAGCCGCCAAGACACCCCCTAACGAGCGCGAGCTGGGCATTTTTTATGA
>Ga0265297_10008618_pt1 | contig 13528 bp, 15 predicted proteins | sample Munlanlwell13791_FD_192502 | JGI IMG/M metagenome (GOLD analysis project Ga0265297, IMG submission 192502) | Leachate microbial communities from a municipal landfill in Southern Ontario, Canada - Leachate well 137-91 | ecosystem: Engineered > Solid waste > Landfill > Unclassified | place... | reverse complement strand
GGCAACCGGGGCCTGCGTGACACTCGCGGATGCGGATATCGATGTCTACCAGATCACGAAACTGATGACCGCGGGGCTGCTCGGCAAAAAACGGACATTTGTTCCCACCCGCTGGGCGATCACGGCGGTTGACGATACCCTCTCCATCAGCCTGAAGAAGGAGATTGCCCGGTTTTCCCCGCTGGACGAAATACGGCTCTTCACGGCAGAGATCTTCGGGAACCGCATCGTGGTCATCCTGCTGCCCGGTGACTGGAAGTACGAGATGATCGAGATCTGGGGTAAACATACGCTCTGGGGCGGCGAAGAAGATGTGATCGTACAGGACCAGGAAGGCGCAACAAAACGCGGGTACTCGCCGATCACCGGCGCCTACTACTCTGCCCGGCTGGCGGTCACAGAGTACCTGGCCGGGATAAGGCGTTCGGCCCGGGTCATTGTGGTACGGAGCGTCTCGAACGAGTACTGGGCACCGCTCGGGACCTGGGTGATCCGGGAAGCGACACGGAAAGCAATGGCAACTGTACCGCTTTCATTCCCCACGATCGATGCGGCAGTCAGCCATGCGACCCGGATCACGGGATCGTCGGCATGGGTGGCACACAGCCGGCTGATCCCCGAGCTCCGGACCCAGCGAACGCTCTTCTCGTTTTAATACGTTGGGAGATTACACCCTGCAATACACGAGTTCCCGCGTACCTGCGGGATCAAACGAGTATGCGGTTCCGGAATCCGGTGAATCCACCGTACGGGTGAAGTTTACCTGAGACGAATAGACAAATCCGGATTTGAACGATTTACCTTCCGGGTCAAGGGAGATGTACGTGTGGTCATGGTCAGCCGATACACTGGTAATCAGATCCCATGTGTTATTCCCCAGATACGTCCAGCTGCCCGTATCCCGCATATTATCCTTGTTTCCCCTCATATCGTAGTTAAACGTAAATGTCCCCTCCGGTTTGAAATCATACCATATTCTCGCGCCGTTTCCGCGTCCTGCCTGGTCCCAGGAGCCGACGATCGAAGAATAGTTCTCACTCCATTCGGTTCCTGTTTCGTTTGTTATGTGATGCAGATGATCGGAAAGCAGCCAGCCATTATTGGACCCGCCGTCTTTTGTCTGGACGGTAACGCGATTCCAGTTCCCGCCCTCAATCCCTTGGTATTCCCATATCGTGACCGATACATTATCGCATGCAGGAATACCTGTGACTATCGCACGGGCATCAACGGCATCGCGGTTTTCTGGGGTATCCCTCAGAACCTCACCGGTTTTCTGCCAGTATTCTGCCCGTAACGGATCGGTGATGCACAGATCCAAGTACGCCTTTCCGATCGGTTTTTCCGGTATATTCGAGTGGTATGCACAGCCTGCTACCATGATGAGTGCTGCTATCAGGAAAACCGGCAGGATCTCTCGCATTATTTTTTCAATTTCCATTCAGATCCAGAAAGCCTTATTGGATTTTCACTATTTTTAAAAAGGCCACCCATTTTAGTTCTGGTAGGCCTGCGCAGAGTTTGCCTGGCGGCTGTACCGTGCCTTAATACCCTCGATGGTCTCGATATCATCGATGGCCTTGTCGTCCCGGAGCCGGATGAACCGGGGGAAGCGGAGGGCAAATGCCGCCTCGTAGTTCTGGCTTGCCTGGAGTTCGGCATACCCGACCTCGAAGACGAGCGTTGGTTCGAAGGTCACTTCCTTTCCAACCGTTCGCACAACGCTGTCTTTGAGCATCTCATAGACCTCGGCCAGCTGCTCGTCCGAGAACCCGGTTGCCACCCGGCTCAGCGGGATGAGTCTTCCTGCATCCTGGCAGGCAACCAGGAACGAGCCGAAGACATGGGCCCGTTTCCCCTCGCCCCATTCGGCACCGATCACGGCAAGGTCGAGCGTGTCCACCTCCGGCTTGATCTTAATCCAGTTCCTGCCCCGCTGGCCGGGGGAGTAGGGGGAATCGGACACCTTGATCATGATTCCTTCATGGCCGGCGGCAAGGGCGTTTTCGTAGGTCTTCTCGATCTCTTTTTGATCGCTGCTGACCACCTGCGGGGCAACATACTGCGTTACTACGCTCTCCAGGATTTTCCTCCGCTCTGAAAACGGCAGATCGATTAAAGTCTTCCCGTCTAGCCAGAGGATGTCAAAGACATTGGGCACCATCTCGATCGCTTCCTGCGCCCCGGCAATATCATGTTTGCGGCGGAGACGGCGCAGCACGGACTGGAACGGCATCGGCCGCCCCTCCTTGATCGCGATCACCTCCCCGTCAAGGATCACATCATGATCCGTTGCCGCCATCAACTGCTGGATCACATCCGGAAGTGCCGCGGTAACCTCTTCGAGCCGGCGGGAATACATGCGGGTCTTCCCTCCTTCCTTGTGGAACTGGAAGCGGGAACCGTCGTACTTGAACTCGGCGGCAATCGCCCCGTGTTCCGCGATCATATCGGCAATCGCCCCCTGCTGGGCAAGCATCATCCGCACCGGGTGGAATGGCGTGATACGCACATCCGCAAGGGCCTCCGGGCCGATCGTTGCAAGCCGTGCCACTTCTCCCATATCATTGAGGGCCTGCTGGGCGTGCTCAACCAGCTTCGAATCGACACCAAATGCCTTTGCTATGGCCTCTCTCACGCTGCCCTCACCCACGCCAATACGGAGTTCTTCGAGCATGATCCGGGAGAGGTACCGTCCTTCGAGAGGCTGGGCGTTCCCGAGCAGCTGCCGGGCCACGAGCATCTTCTCCCGCTGGGACTTTTTTCCTTCCTGGTCGGCAATGCCCGTGAGGGAGGTATAGACCGGGACGAGCTCAAGATCTTCGTGGAAAAATGTCGTCTGGGTCTTGGTGGCAAGGAGTTCCTCGACCGCTCCTCCCACGTCACCGGTTTTATTGATCTTTCCTACCACCTGCCCCTTGGGCACGCCGGCAACATGCCCGACCGCCACGTACAGGAGGTTGGGCCCGATCCCGAGCTTCTTCGGGCTCCAGTCAGGGAAGATTCGTCCCATTACGAACCGGACAAAGACCGGGAGTTCCTCCGTGGACAGGCCGGGAAGCTCTTCGCTGATGATCGCGATCATATCGAGACGACCAGTAGTCTTCTCCAGCCGTTCGCAGATCCGGCAAAAATCCATAAAGAGCATGGCGGTTCTCGTGTCTGATCTTACGTTCGGGGGTGGATTAATATTGTGCTTTGACGACGTCCGGCTGGTCAGAGCCGGATCTCCTCCGGGCAGCCGGCCGCAGTACCGCACTGGGTGGCGACAACGACCCGCTCTTCCGCAAAGAAGAGCCCGAGCCCGTCGCGGGCAGTTCCCTTCGCTTTCTCCGGCGTATTGTTCACTTCACTTAAGTGGGCAAGGATCACGAGCGGGACATCTTTTCCGAACCCGTGCAAGCATTCCGCTGCGGCAGGGTTTGAGAGGTGTCCCCGCTTCGAACGGATCCGGCGTTTCAGGTATTCCGGGTAGGGCCCGTTTTCCAGCATATCCGGACAGTGGTTGCTCTCAAGGACAAGACCATCGCACTGCCTGAGCAGTTCGTGCATTGCCGCAGTCATAATCCCGGTATCCGTGCAGTACCCGACGCAGCAGTCACCCTCGCGGATCACAAATCCGCAGGGTTCGGTTGCATCGTGGGATGTGGCAAACGGCGCAATGGAGAAGTCCCCGATACCAAAACCCTCGCCACACCTGCAGGTGTGATGATCGAGCGGTTTTGAAGAGGTCCGCCGGTTGTTCAGGAAATCGTTGAGCGTGCCTTCGGTGGCATAGACCGGGATATCGAGTTTCCGGGTGGTCACATCCAGCCCCTTCACGTGGTCCCCGTGCTCGTGAGTGACCAGCACCGCGTCAAGAGAATCCGGATCGATCTGTGCAATCGCCATCCGGGCCAGCAGTTCCTTTGCACTCAGGCCGGCATCGATCAGGATGGCACCCGAGGTTCCTTCAATAACAGTACAGTTGCCTTTGCTCCCACTGGCAAGCACGGTACAGCGCATTATCTCATTATTTGCCGTCTTCGTATTAGAGCGTATAACCCGGGACAATACGGCACCTGGTCCGGTGGGACGGATGGTGCAAGGAAAAAGGAAAAAAATTATTTCTTCTGCTTGAGGGCTTCGTATTCAGACAGGATTGGGGCAATGGTCTTTGAGGATATCGACCTGCGCAGGAGCACGGTGAGTTTGTGGCAGTAATGGATATGCGCAATCTGGAAACTCACGATTAACCCGAAACAGAAACAGGTGACGCTGATGAGTGTATAACTGAGAAAGTCTACCATAGTACTCCTCCCTTTAAGTCTCCCGGGCCAGTTCGTCCACGATCGGGAGAACCGAATCGGACTCCGAGCAGTCCCTGGCGACCGTCATAAAGCGCCTGGTGTAATACATAATCAGCATTTGGTACCCGAGAACAAGCCCAATGCAGAACATGATGATCCCGATACCGGCATAGATCAGGAGATCTGGAGATAAATCAACCATAGATTAACCTTACTGACTGTTACAGTGAGGAACCTGATAAATTTATTGAATGGTCTTTTGCCATCCACCGGGATTCCCGCGTCACTGTCATTTGTGAAAAGGTTAAATCTTCTGTGTATCGTTACCTTATCCTGAAGAAGTCTCTCCTGCCGTTCAGCCGGTCAGGGGATGCATCCGTCCTGCTGCCCAGCAGGTACAATACCCTGACTGCCATGCCCCCAGAACATCCGCTCCCGCTCTCGTTCTCCCTCTCCGAGCTGGCGGGATCGCTTGGCGATTTTGGCACGATCATCCCGCTCATCCTTGCGGTTGCGCTGGTCTCGGATGTCGATCCACGGTATATCCTGCTCTTCTTTGGCATCTGGTTCATCCTCACCGGTCTCTACTACCGGTTGCCGATCCCTCTCGAACCGATGAAGGCAATAGCAGTCGTTGTCATCGCGGCTGGTGCGGTCGGGGGAATATCCACAGGAGAGATTGCCGCAGCCGGCCTGATGCTCGGAATACTCTTCCTTCTCCTCGGGTACGGACAGGTATTCTCCTGGATCGAACGCTGGGTGCCGCAGAGCGTGGTGCGGGGCATCCAGCTGGGTCTTGCCCTCCTCCTCTTCCGCTCCTCGGCAGGTTTCATTGTGCAGGACCCACTCTTCTTTGGGATTGGTGTTGCGGTAATCCTTGGATTCATGCTGCTGGTACGGTACCGGGGCATCCCGGACCTGTCCTCGATCTGCGTGATCGCGGTCGGCCTTGCCGGGGGAATCCTGCTCTACGGGTTCCCGCCCCTCAGCCTGATTCACCCGCCGCAGATCCTGCTGCCCTCACTCTCCGATCTGGTTCCGGCAGTAACTTCGCTTGTCCTCCCCCAGGTGGTCCTGACCATCTCAAATGCGATCCTTGCAACTGCCCTCCTGACCAAGGATCTCTTCGGGAAGGAGGTCCCGCCCAAAAAATTCTCACTGACCATCGGTCTGATGAATCTGACCTCTGTTCCCTTTGGTGGGTTCCCGATGTGCCATGGTGCCGGGGGGCTTGCCGGGCAGTACCGGTACGGGGCCCGGACCGGTGGGGCGAACGTCTATGCCGGCCTGATCTTCATCGTGCTGGCGCTCTTCTTTACATCCCCGCAAGTGCTCTCGCTGATTGCGGTGGGGGTCCTCGGGGCCCTCCTGCTCTTTGTGGGTATCGAGATGGGCCGCCACAGTCTCAAATCGGATTCCCTCGTATTAACCCTGATAATCGGGGTTCTCGCGCTGGTAAGTTCCATGACCCTGGCGTTTATTGTGGGGATGATCCTTGCGTACCTGATCCCCGCTGTCAGGAAACGGTGGAGTTCTGCCGGAACCAAGAAGAACGAGCAATAAGTATCACGTGGGATGATAGCGCCATGACCCGGAAGACCCTCACTATCACGGGGAAGACCGGTCCGTATTGCATGCAAGTGGTGGAGAAAGAAGCAAAGGCTTTAAAGCAATCCGGTGAATTATTCATTACCTGTGATAATTTCCCTGCTGTAACGACGTTCATTCCACGGATTGCACAAAACGAGGGCCTGTCAATGGAGATCGAGAGACCATCTGAAGGGCACTGGGAGATCAGGCTGACGAGAAGAGACCATTAATTTCCGTGTAAGGCCGTCCCATCATGACCACGCATTTTTTCTTACTTTCCGGGCGCATCTCCCTTGAACGACTCTCGTGGATCGAGGAGTCGCTCAAGTTCTTCTTCGTCCAGCTCTATCCGGAGACCCTGACGCACCGGGCTCCGGCAGGAAGCCCGATCTTTGTTCTCCTTCTTACCGGTGACGCTCTTTACAGTTTAGAGGATCCGGAGACGGAGCCGGTCTGGTCTGTAATCCTCTCCCTTGCCCCGGTCCGGATTGTCTGCGACCGGCAGGAACTGGATCTTCGGGGCATCACAACCGAGCGCCTGAAGATGAAGTCGCCCGACCAGGTGGTCGATACCAACAGCCTGACGGCCGCCAACCTGTCATCGTTCTGGCAGGATGTGGTAGGTCTCGTCCGGCAGAACCGGCCTGCCCTGCCCGATTCGATCGGCTGGCTCCAGAACGAGTCGCCGTACATGCATCGTTCGGCAGAGTACGGTCTCCGGCTCCTCCAGACCGCAATCGAGACCCGGCTTTCCCCGGAACTCTATGCCAACCTTGACGGGATCCACATGGGCCATACCGGGCAGAAGACCGCAGAGTCCGAGAATATCGGAACCTGGCTTGAGATCATTCACGATTGTGCGGGAAAAGCGGGACTTACCAGTCTCTTCCTTGCCTGCGACCGGTGTGCATCGGCCCGGGGCTACAGCACGTGGGATGACGGGAAGGGGGCGGTGATCTCGACCTGTACCCTCAAGCCGTTCCACATCCGGGACATGCATGCGATGGTCGACCGGTTCTGCCGGCCGCACATCATCCTTTCCGAGAATGCCGGGTCCATCCAGTTCGCAAAGAGGAGCCCGGTCCTCTCGTTTGATCGTATCGACAAGAGCAGCGCGGTTCCCCCTGTCACGATCATTGTCACGCAGAGCCCGTACAGTACGGAGCATGTCTACGGGGCGATCTCATTTGCCGTGGCCTCTGCCCACCAGGGAATCCTGACCCGGGTGATCTTCATGGAGGATGGGGTCTATGCGGTTGCCGGCAACCACCGGCCACACCCGGAGTCAATACCGTTCTCTATCCCGGATGTGATCAATGCGGTGGCCGGCAATGCAAACCTCCACTTCTTTGTCCTTTTAACCTCGCTCCAGAAGAGGGGGCTTACCAAGAACCCGGGTCTCAATGCGGTGATCGATATCGGCTTTCCGGGACTCGGGAAGATCCTGTTCTATCCCCCGGGCAACCTGCATGCAGAGCACCAGCGCGTGTTGATCTTCTAAATCCGGACCCGGATAAAACCGCTGCACAGGCTCTTTTAAAAACAGCCCGGCATCGTGGGGTACCAGCGGCCATCCACTATCTCGCTTGAGTCTCAGCAGTCATACCAGAATGCAATGACCAGTTACCAGAAGGCAATGCAGATCGATCCGAGCTTTTACGTGATTGTCTCGGCACGGATACTCACGGCCACCCAGAACCAGGTGGCCAGCTACCAGAGTCTTTTGAATAATTTCTGATCCCTTTTTGGAGCACCACACAATTTTACCACATAACCGGAAAATGTCATGGCCGGGCACCGGAGCATGTTAGTCATATCATGAAACCGGTGAGATACCGGCTCCCTTTTCCGTAACCGGATTCCCATTTGCCCAGAATACGATCAGGGCGCATTGAAATTTTTAAAACGTGTTATACAAATTCATTTTACTTAGAAAAAAATTAATAAAAGTTATTGTGGAGCGATCAGATACTACGCTCTGATGCTGCTTTGCCAATTGCATTGGATGAAATAACGTTCCGTCGATTGTCAACTAATCCGGAATTTGAATTTTTTTAGTTAATGTATTAATGTTAACACCGATCCACTTTAACAAGGTTTATTTACAATTCAGAAAATACCTGAAAGTTAACACAATCTAGTTGTGATGTGTATGGCGTTTTCAGTACATGTAAACATGAACCGTTGTACCGGGTGTGGCATCTGCGTGGTTGCCTGCCCGGTCAACGCCCTCGAGCTGCATACGCTCGACCCGGTGACCAGTGAGAAGATCTACACGGTCAGGGACGGGAAATCCATCAGCGTTGATGCGAAGAATGAACTCTGTGCCGGCTGCGGCGTCTGTGTAGCAGCATGCCCGTACAAAGTGATCACCCTTTCCGGAAAGGGAATGACGAGCGTTTTGGCTCACTAAGGGAGATGGACGAATGGCAAAGATCCAGCTGAACATGATTACCCAGCGTTCGATCGAGGAAGGCGCTGCAATGGAGCAGGGAAAGACCAATCCCAACTACTTCATCGCCTGCTCGATCTGCGAGATGAACCCGGAAGACATGAAGCGTGCCGGCATCATGAAGAACACGAATATCCGTATCACGAGCGAGTGCGGCACCGTCATCGTCAAGGCCATTGAGCCGACCCAGTACTGCCCGCCCGGCCTTGCCCACATCCGCCAGGGTGTCTGGGCAAACCAGGTCGTGCCGCCCCGGACCCAGTCCACCGGCACTCCCCAGTACAGCGGTTTCCCGGTTACGATTGAACCCGCACCGGAAGAGAAACTGAAAACCGCCCTTAACCTCGTGCAGGGCGCCGTAGGCCTCTGGAAAGGAGGGAACTCATAATGCCTATACTTAAGAAAGGTGTCGGATGCCCGTACTGCGGTTCATCCTGCGACGATCTCGAAGTCCTGGTCTCTGATGATGAGACCAAGGTGCTCGAAGTCCACAATGCATGTATCATCGGGACCAACCTCTTCCACCATGCAAATGACCCGACCCGGCCAAAGCTCCCCCGGAAGCGCCAGCCCGACGGCACCATGAAGGAGATCCCCTACGAAGAGGCGATTGATTACATGGCAAAGACCATGCTCGCAGCAAAGAAGCCCCTTGTTTACGGCTTTGGCTCAACCAACTGCGAAGGCATGAGCGCAGTCGCCCGTATTGCCGAGAAGGCCGGTGCGGTGCTCGACAACTGTGCAACGATCTGTCACGGACCCTCGTTCCTTGCCATCTTCGACAACGGGTACCCGAGCTGCACGCTCGGTGAGGCCAAGAACCGTGCGGATGTCGTGGTCTTCTGGGGCTGCAACCCGATGCACGCCCACCCCCGCCACACCTCCCGGTACTCGATCTTCCCCCGCGGCTACTTCACCCAGAAGGGTGCCATGCAGCGGACGGTCCTCTCCATCGACCCGCGTGAGACCGATACCGCGAAACTTGCCGACATCCACCTGATGCTCGACCAGGGTCACGATTACGAACTCTTCGATGCGTTCCGTACCGTACTCAGAGGATTTGATATTCCTGAAGTCGTAGCAGGTATCAAGAAGGAGACCATCAAGAAGTCGGTCGAGATCATGAAGAACGCACGGTTCTGCATGATCTTCTTCGGCATGGGCTGCACGCACACAGACGGCCGCAACCACAACATCGACCACGCCATCAGCCTGACCCGTGACCTCAACGAGCACACCAAGTGCTCGATCATGGCCATGCGGGGCCACTATAATATCGCCGGCCCCGGCCAGGTCTGGGCATGGCAGTTCGGGTTCCCGTACTGCATTGACCTCTCCAAGGGTACTCACGCCCACATGAACCCCGGCGAGACCAGCTCCGTTGACCTCGCCATGAGGGACGAAGTGGACTGCTTCGTCAATGTCGGTGCCGACGCGGGAGCACACTTCCCGATCCAGCCGGTCCAGCACTTAAAGAAGCACCCGTTCATCACCATTGACCCGAACTTCAACATGGCCAGCGAGATCTCGGATCTCCACATCCCGGTCAGGATTGCCGGTGTCGACGAGCCGGGCGTTGTCTATCGTATGGACAATGTGCCGATCCAGTTCAAGGCGGTGCTCAAGGGCCTGCCGGGTGTCCCCAGCGACGAGGAACTCTTCAACCTGGTTTACGAGCGCATGTGCGAACTCACCCAGACCAAGCCGATCTGGCTTGCGGCAAAGGAAGACCGGAGATACCCCGAGTCAGAGGCGGTGAACTAAGATGACATCCGGAGAAATCATCGTAAAGGGTGGATTCATCATCGACCCGACCCGCAAGATCGATGGCGATGTCGGCGATGTTGCCATCAAGGACGGGAAGATTGTCGACAAGGTCAGCTCCTCTGCAAAGGTGATCGATGCCAAGGGCAAGGTTGTCATGGCCGGTGGAGTGGACGTCCACTCCCACGTAGCCGGCCCCAAGGTCAATGCCGGCCGCCTGATGCGCCCCGAGGACAAACTGCGGGCAGGAGCCTGTATGAGTGCGATGGCCCAGAAGAACGGCTATCGTATGGAGTCCGGCTTCTCAATCCCCTCGGTCTTCAAGACCGGGTACGATTACGCCCGCATGGGATACTCCTTTGTTATGGAAGCGGCGATGCCCCCGCTTCTTGCCCCGCACACGCACGAGGAAATCCACGACACCCCCATCATCGATGAAGCTGCCCTGCCGGTCTTCGGCAACAACTGGTTTGTCATGGAGTACCTCAAGAAGGGGGAGGTCGAGAACACCGCAGCCTACATTGCCTGGCTTCTCAAGGTCACGAAAGGTTACGGTATTAAGGTCGTCAACCCCGGCGGTACCGCTGCATGGGCATGGGGTCTCAACTGCTTAAGCCTCAACGACCAGGTTCCGTACTTTGAGATCACCCCCGGTGAGATCATCAAGGGCCTGATGGAGGCAAATGAATTCCTCGGGCTTCCTCACTCCATCCATGTCCACCAGAACAATCTCGGCAACCCCGGCAACTACCCGGACACCCTTGAATCCCTCAAGATTGCCGAGGGTGTCAAGGCTAAGAACAAGTTCGGCCGTGAAACGGTCCTGCACTCCACCCACCTTCAGTTCCACTCCTATGGTGGCGAGGGCTGGAAGGACTTCTGCTCCAAGTCAAAAGAAGTCATGGACTATGTCAACAAGCAGAAGAATCTCACCTTCGATCTCGGCTGCGTAACGCTGGATGAGACCACCACGATGACTGCGGACGGCCCGTTCGAGCACCACCTCCACGGACTCAACCACCTTAAGTGGACCAACGTGGATGTCGAACTGGAGACTGCCGCTGGCATCGTTCCCTACATCTACGACAAGGATGTCCTGCCCAATGCAATCCAGTGGGCAACCGGTCTTGAGCTGGCACTCTTTGCCAAGGATATGGACCGTGCCTTCATCACCACCGACCACCCGAATGCGGGACCGTTCACCCGGTATCCCCGTGTCATCAAGTGGCTCATGAGCAAGAAGGCCCGGGAAGCAGTCCTTGCCACCATGAAGAATTCCGACAAGGTGATCAATGCCACCTACATCCACGGCATCGACCGCGAACTCACGCTCTACGAGATCGCCCAGATGACCCGGTCCGGCCCGGCACAATGCCTTGGCCTTGCCAAGACCTACGGAAGTCTCGCACCCGGCAATAACGGGGATGTATCGGTCTTCGATCTCAACTACAAGAACATGCCCAGCGACCCCGAGAAGATCGAGACCGCACTCCTGCGGGCTGCTTACTTCATCAAGGACGGCGAAGTTGTTGTCAAGGATGGAGAGGTTGCCAGCCACGGCCACAAGAAGACGGTCTGGGTCAAGGTCAAGATGCCCGAGAACGCGCAGGTCACCCGGGATGTCAGCCAGGCATTCCACAAGGGAACCTACACGGTCGATATCAGCAACTACCCGGTCCGGGAATACCTTGCCCCGCACCAGTCCATCATCGATATCAATGTGGAGGCCTGAGGTGCGATCATGGCAACAGTAACATTAACACCCACAAAAGTCCCCGAACTCATGTTCGAGGGCTACAGCATCACCCCCGATGCATTCGCAGGAAAGACTGCCGCAGAGATTGCCGAGCTCCCGGGACACGAGGGCAAATTCGTCCTGAAACTCGGGGACTTCTTTACGGTCTCCGGCAATGGTGGCGATACTGCCGCGGATACCGACATCGTGATCGCCGGTGACTGCACCCGTGTCAAGTATATCGGCTCCAAGATGACCGCAGGATCGGTCACCGTCAACGGCAATGCCGACATGTATGTCGGCGGCTGGATGAGGGGCGGTAAGATCCACATCAAGGGGAACATGGACTCCTTCTGCGGGATCCAGATGGAAGGCGGCGAGCTCCTCTGCGATGGCGATGCCAAGAACCATGTTGGCTGCGCCTACCGCGGCGACTGGAGAGGCATGAAGGGAGGTCTCATCCGGATCAAGGGCAGTGCCGGCAATGATATCGGCACCGCCATGCTCGGCGGTACCATCATCATCGAGAAGGACGCCTTCATCCATGTCTCCACCCACGCAGAGGGCGGGACGGTCATTGTCAAGGGCGATGTCGAAGGTCGTGTCGGTGGCCAGATGGTTAAGGGCGAGATGTACGTGCTCGGGAAGATCAAGTTCATGCTGCCCGGGTACAAGAAGGTCGACACGGTCGAGATGGAATGCGATGGTGCCAAGTATACCTTCGACCACTACATAGGGGACCTCGGCGAGAGGCACCCGAAAAAGAAGGGACAGGTCGTGTACGCGAACCTGTACCTGAAGGCGGCATGAACCCCCCTTCGCATCACATCACACCGGTCCCTCGGGACCAGACTTCTATTTTTAACCTATTCAATTCATTGTCTATTAAGGCGGTGACCCCATGAACAAAATTGGAAACGACTTCATCAATGGAACAAAATGCCCGGATTACTCCACGGTCGACCTTGTCCTCCGCGTCCCGGAACCCCCCCATGAGCTCCCGGTAAAAAAAGGGCAGACCGTTATCAAACTCCCGAGCCCGAAAAAAATTAAGCTTACGGACATGCCGGTCAGAAAAGCCATTGAGAGCTGGGAACCCATAGGGTTCTTTCCCCGCTCCACGATGGACTTGAAGCAACTCTCGTACCTGCTCTGGTGCACCCAGGGGTTCAAGAAGATCGTAGCAGAGACGATCGAGATCCGCAACATTCCTTCGAGTGGTTCTCGGAACCCGCTGGAGACCTATTTTGTCGCAAGCGAGGTTGAGGGGCTGGAGACCGGGCTATACCGGTATCTCCCGAAATCCCATAGTATCGTGGCCGAACGCATCGATTCAGGAATTATCCTGGAAATGAGTACCGCGAGCCTGAACTTCAAGCTCACAACCCGGGCTGCCGTCACATTCCTCTGGGTTGCCATCCCGTACCGTACGGTCTGGGCTGTGGGGAACCGGGGATACCGGAGCGCCCTGATCGAGGCCGGGCATGCCTGCCAGAACCTGATCCTGGCAACAGCGGGACTCGGTCTTCAAGTGGCCCCGATCGACCTTTTCCACGACGATCTGATCGCAAAACTTGCGAACCTCGACCCGGAGACCCAGTGGCCAGTCTACCTTGCTGCGGTGGGAAATGTCGAGCAGAACGTATCGCTCTGATACACAGATCTCCCCTTTTTTATGGAGTATCCGACCCGTTACCC
>Ga0265297_10008617_pt1 | contig 13529 bp, 12 predicted proteins | sample Munlanlwell13791_FD_192502 | JGI IMG/M metagenome (GOLD analysis project Ga0265297, IMG submission 192502) | Leachate microbial communities from a municipal landfill in Southern Ontario, Canada - Leachate well 137-91 | ecosystem: Engineered > Solid waste > Landfill > Unclassified | place... | reverse complement strand
ATGGGATAATCCTATAGCCTTACCGATCTCTCTGGTCGTCAAACCTTCTTTTAATAATACAAGAACTCGCTTCTCCCTCTCCTTAAAAGACCCATTCTGTATGGCCCCTGCCAATAAAATGTCATCTAATAAAGCTCGCGGATCTTTATAACGGCTATCGATAATTAATCCACTGGGTTCCGGATTACCAGGATTAGATGCACTTGTCTCATCAAGGCTTAAATCAGGCTTCTCATTAACCTTACGGATATAATTCTTAAGATGGAAATAACACCCCTGGAGGATATAGCTCTCGGTCTTATCCTGCAATTTGCCCGCGGTAAAGTTTGTCCATAAATGCATAAGGGCCTCCTGAAACAGGTCATCATGGCCAAAGGTACGGTATCTGCCGTTTAATTTATAGGCAATACGTTTTATTGTAGGAGACAATTTCCTGATCAGCTCTTCAAATCCCATATCTTACTGCCTTTTTTGACAACTAAATATAAGGGCGCCTTTTAATATCCCTAATTGGAATAAAAAAGACGCCCTTGTCCTTGTGCCCTTGTTATTTAAACTATGCCTTACTTAATACTCGCTTCTTTCTGGCAGTAACTTTTTCTTTGCTGCCTTGGCTAAATTCTTCGCATTGTAAGACAGGAAATTTCTTTGAAAAGATACAGCCTTTTTCATTATCACAATTTAAACATAGCCCCTTATTTAGCATTTTTACCTCCCCACTCCAACCTTAGCTCCATTGGGAATAAGGTTATTTCTGCCGCCTACTCCAGATTTACTTTCCAGAATATCTTCTGCTTCCTGACGAAAAGCATCCATTACATAAGCTATACCTGAAATACGGGCAGCGTCTTCAGTTAAAGCCATAATATCACTGCGGGAAATTGTTTCTAATTTAAAATTCCTGCTGCCGGCCATTAGCTGTTGCAATCCGACTTTAATTTTTTGGGCAAAAGAGTATACGCCTACAGCGCCTAAGGGTATGTTTTTCATCTCATCCCCATACTTATCCAGTAACTCCTCATAACAGACAAAAATCTCCTTTTCTGACTTGCCAAAGCTTGACACAGTCGCAGGAAGATTGCTTTCTTTAATCCAGGCAGCAATATTTTTCCCAACCATACCCGGGATCATAAGCGCTCTCCCCATGCAAACTGCTTTAACAAAAGGAGCACCCATAGCTATTACTTTAAATACGTGGTCTTCGGCAGAAAACCCTCCGGCTATAGCAATATCCGGAATACGCATACCTTTTTTAACAAGCTTTTCGCAGAACTCATAGGTCAAAGCCTCTAGGTAGAAAGTAGGAATACCCCATTCCTCCATCATTCTCCAGGGGCTCATCCCCGTCCCTCCTGGGGCGCCATCTATGGTTAATAGATCGATCTCGGCCAAAGAGGAATATTTAATCGCCATAGCTAACTCACGCATAGAATAGGCTCCGGTCTTTAAGGTTACTCTTTTAAAACCTAAATCCCTTAAACGTTTTACCTCGGCTAAAAATGACTCCTCGGAAACAAATCCTAAACGGGAATGGCGTTCAAATTCCTTAATTGCGCCGTCCCTGAAAGCCTCTTGTATTGCTTCAAGGGAAGGATCGGGGGTAACGATATAACCGCGTCTCTTTAGCTCTAAGGCCCTTTCTAAGGTCTTTACCTTTATCTCTCCGCCTATACATTTTGCCCCCTGCCCCCACTTTAACTCTATTGTCTTAAGGTTATGTTTTTTTATTACATACTCAGCCACGCCTAAGCGCGTGTCTTCAACATTCATCTGAACCAATATCTCTCCATAACCATCGTGGAACCTTTTGTAAACTTCTATACGCCGGTCCATTTCAGGAGAAATCTTGATCTTTCCGTTCCTATCTAACTCTAATTCAGGATCAATCCCGCAGACATTTTCGCCGCAAACAAGGGTAATCCCTGAAATAGCAGCGCCAACAGCAAAATGTTCCCAGTTTTTACGGGCTATTTCAGTAGAGCCAAGCGCTCCGGTAAAAATAGGAAGCTTCATTTTAACTTTTGAATTCCAACCATAGGCTGTTTGAGTATCTACATCCGGAAATTTAGTATTATCAGGACTACCCTCTTCTCCTTTTGCCAAACCTTTTGCGCCTTGCGCATACCCTTGAATATTAAGATGAGAATAATCTACCGGGTAATCTTTGTCTGCTCCGGCAGTAATATCTCCAAAGGGCCCGGGATATATAACCTCCCTGCCCCTAAAAGAAGCCTTAAAGATCTCACAGTTTCCGCGGCATCCGTCAACACAACGCGAACAAATCCCTGATCCCGGCACTACATTCTTTGAACGGTTAAACGTCCCCGTCGCATCATTTGCATTAGGCCTCTCTAAATTCATCTCTACCCAACCCTCCCTTTCTTTTTAATAAAACATTGCTCATTTCATAAAACCTTATCCCGACCGCGGGATTTTTAGGCCGACTTAGCCTTATGAGCATAGGTACTTACGCTTTCCTTAAGTTGTTTCATACCCGCTGCAAGTATTATAGCTTCCGCGACTTCACGCATACTCTTACGGTTATCCATACTGTACTTGCGTATCTTCAAATACGCCTCTTCTTCGCTTATCTTCTCATCCTGCATTAAAATCCCCTTAGCGCGCTCTATTCTCTTACGGGTATCTAACTCTTCCTGGATAACTTTACTCCTTACTAATAACTCCGCATTTTCAATGGCGATAGCGGCCTGATTAGCTATAGAAGTTAAGGCCTCGATTGCTGTTCCGTTAAAATTATGCGGGGTAGAAGTATAACAGTTGATAACGCCGATAACCTTTCCTTTCACCGCTAAAGGCACACATAACAACGAACAAAGATTTTCTTTCTTTGCGATATCGCGATATTTATATTCTTTTTCTTTTAACACATCTTTAACCGCTATCGGCCTGTTCTCTCCCGCTACCTTTCCAGCAACACCCTCTCCTATCTTCAACGGAGGCTTCTTGTTATATTCTTCGCTCATGCTTTGGGACGCCCGTATTACCAGTGTCTTGGACTTCTCATCAACCAACATAAGAGAACAAATATTAGACTCCATCATCTCTGCGGTCACTGTAACTATTAAGCGCAGGATATCCTCAAGATACAAATCCGAGGTGATCGCCTTGCTGATTTTAGATATCGCCCTTATCTGCTCTTCAAAGACGTTATTTTTCACGGTTAGTTTAGAAAATAAAAAAGCGCTTTACACCGGTTATCCGGCATAAAACGCCATTGTTAAAAAGAAATTGTCCCTAGGGATTAGCTTTACATTGCTAATGAAAGGAACATTCCTCTTAAATTTTCCACATAGAAATTAAGGACAAACAAAAAAAGCGTTTCCTCTTTTAAGAAAACGCCTTTGTCCTTTTTATAACACAAACATTGTGTTACATTCAAAGGAAGTATAACACAGCCAGCCTAACTTGTCAAGCCCTTTTATTTTTTACATCTTTAGCCAGGATTATCGCTTCAGCTACCTCGCGCATTGACTTACGCGAATCCATACTCTGCTTCTGGATCAGGCGGTATGCCTCTGAAGGCAGGATATTGGCTTCCTGCGATAAAATATCCCTTGCCCGCTCTACAACCTTACGCGTAGTAAGCGCTTCTTCCGCAGAATGGGCGCGAAGATTAAGTTCCGCATTTTCAATAGCAATGGCTGCCTGATTGGCTAAGGCAGTGAGAAGATTAAGCTCCGGCTTGGTAAAACTATGCTTTTTAGAAGTATAGCAATTAAGCACCCCGATGACTTTACCCTTTACCGCCATAGGTATACTCGCCAGAGAGCAAAGCTTTTCTTTTCTGGCGATATCCTGATTAAGATACCGGGCATCTTTTTTAAGGTCAGGGGTAATTATGGGCTTATTATCTAAAGCTACCTGCCCGGCTATTCCCTCTCCTAATCTGATATTCGGTTTCTTATTATAAGCTTCGGAGATTGATTGCGTTGCGTAAACCACCAGCTCTTTTTTCTCATGATCAAGGAGCATTAAAGAGGAGATCTTGGAATTCATGATTTCGGCAGTGACTTTGACGATCAGGCGCAGAAGCTCTTCCAAATACATACCTGAAGTAATCAGGTTTGCCACTTGGGATAATACCTCAATTTGTTTTACGTAAAGCTGGTATTTGTCTTTACTTTTTCTGGCCATGTAATTTATTTACTCAAGAATGCGCTCATCCTTGACAGCGCCTCTTTGAGATTGTCAAAACTTGAGGCATAGGATATGCGGACATAATCTTCAAATTCTTTCCCAAAAGCAGTTCCCGGGACAACAGCAACCTTTTCTTCCTTTAGAAGCTTCTCTGCGAAAGATAAAGACTTCAAACCGGACTTCTTAATGCTCGGGAAAGCGTAAAAGGCACCTTGCGGCTTATGGCAGGTTAAACCTATATTGTTTAACCCGTCGATTATAAACTCCCGGCGCCTCGCGTATTCACGCTTCATCTCTTCAACTGACCTTCTGCCTGTATGCAAGGCCTCGCATGCTGCCATCTGGGAAGTTATCGCTACGCACATAATCGTATACTGGTGGATTTTGGTCATCCCAGAGATAATCTCTTTCGGGCCGCAGGCAAATCCTACGCGCCAGCCGGTCATAGCATAAGATTTGGAAAACCCGTTAAAATAAACTGTATTTTTCTTTGCGCCCGGCAAAGAAGGAAACGGCACGTGCTCAAAATCATAAGTTAAATCACCGTATATTTCATCAGAGAGGCAGAGAATCTTATGCTTTGATAAAATCTTATTTATCCGGATTAATTCCTTCCTGCTATAAGATACGCCTGTGGGGTTACAGGGGTAGTTAAAAATTATCCCTTTAGTTTTATTATCAATATGCTTCTCTAAATTTTTAGGTGTAAGCTTAAACCCGTCTTTCTGGGTATCTATATATACGGGTAAACCGCCGGCAAGCCCGGTAAGCGGCCCGTAGGAGACATAGCTTGGGCTGGGGATTAAAATCTTATCATTAGGGTTTATAATTGTGCGTAAGGCTAAATCCATTGCCTCGCTTACCCCTACGGTAATAAGTATTTCTTCGTCCGGGCAATATTCTATGCTGTATCTATTTTTTAAATAGCGGCTGACGCTTAAGCGCAATTTATATAAACCCTTATTGGATGTATAAGAAGTAAACCCTTCTTCAAGAGAAGAGATCCCTGCTTCGCGTATAGTCCAAGGCGTTACGAAATCAGGTTCGCCTACGCCTAAAGATATAACATCCTTCATCCCCAGCACTAAGTCAAAAAAAGCTCTGATCCCTGAAGGCTGCATTTTTTCTACTTTATCCGATATCTTCATTCTTTTAATAAGAGATTGCTATCCTTTTATTTTCTTCCTTATGTTTCAATATTACCCCGTCTTCCTTGTATTTCTTCAGCAAAAAATGCGTGGTTGTCCCGCGCACATTCTCAAGGCAGGAGAGTTTCTCTGCGACAAAACTTGATACTGTGTGTATATTCTTTCCCTCCACCACCACCAAAAGGTCATAAGTGCCTGAAATAAGATAACAGCTGGATACTTCAGGGAATGAATATATGCGCTCGGCGATCTTATCAAAACCAACATCCTTCTGCGGCGTAATATTAACTTCAATCAAAGCGCGCAGCCGCGATTCTTCATCGCGGACTAAATCTTTATTCAAAACCGTCTTGTATTTTAAGATTACCCCTTCCTTCTCGTATTTTTTAATTGTATCTTTTATCTCCTTTGGCTTTTTTTTAAGCATCTTAGCGATATCTTCAGGCGTTGTGCGCGCGTCTTTCTCTAAGATCTCCAGTATTTCATCCATCTTTTACCTCCATTTAAATACGGCAAATATCCGCACCCTTTCTTTTATGGGCTGACCTTGCAATCATCTTCCTTACTTTGTTTACCTTATCAACAGGGGCAACTTGCCGAGTTTTACTCTCCATGCGCTGTAATATATCGTCCAGCTCATTATAAGTTATTCCCATCTCGCCCTCGTCGGTCTGGCCTTGCCACAATCCCGCAGTAGGAGGCTTGCTGATTATTAGCTCGGGTATCTTTAACTCTTTTGCTAAGGCCCTCACCTGCTTCTTCAACAATCCTCCGATGGGAAGCATATCCACTCCTCCATCGCCATATTTCGTAAAATACCCGACGAGAATCTCGGACTTGTTCCCGGTTCCGCAAACAAAATAATTTAGCTTATTAGCAAAATAGTATAGCGTAGCCATGCGTAGCCGCGGCTTAAGGTTACTCTTGGCAAGCCCGGCAACCTTAGGCAACACTTTCAGAAAATTATTGTATACTGATGATAAGTCTACGAGTTTAGTTTTAAGCTTAAGAACTCTGGCAACCAGATTAGCGTCTTTTAGGTCCTGCTGGCAGCTATTGCAGGGAAGGAATAACGCTAATACATTATTTCGGCCTACTGCCTCGCAAGACAAAGCCGCAACCACTGCTGAATCTACTCCTCCGGATAGCCCTAAAACAATCCCCTTAGCGCCGGCAGCCTTAACCTGCTTTCTTATCCAGGAAACAATCTTACCTTTCATATGATTTAGGATTATATACCCGCAAAAAGCCCGGGTCAAGGAGATATTGGAAGCAAAGACGCAAAAGATTATTCGCGGGAGATTTTAAGGATTTGGTATTTTAAGATGCCGGCGGGGATTTTAATCTCAACAGCTTCGTTTAATTTATGGTTTAAGAGTCCGTTTCCTATGGGAGAATTAATCGAAATCTTCCCGCTTTCATAATCTGCCTCTAGCTCTGAAACAAGGGTATATTCTAATTCCTCGCCGCTCTCTAAATCTTTTAACCTCACGGTAGCGCCTATTAACACCTCATCCGAAGGAATATTTTCATCGTCAAGTATCTTAGCCGAAGCTAATTTTTCTTCCAGCTCGCTAATCTTCTTTTCGTTTAATCCCTGCGCTTCTTTTGCCGCGTCATACTCGGCGTTCTCAGAGATATCGCCGTGGCTGCGCGCCTCTCCTATGGCCTTGGAGAACTGGCGGCGTTTAATTGTCTTTAGGTATTCTAATTCCTCCAGAAGTTTTCTATGGCCCAAACGGGTAAGGTATATTTCTTTCATTTCTTTCCTTTACAGATATTAACGCAGACGCCGCAGATATACTGATCAACTAATTTCTGCTTCTTAAACTCCTTAAGTTTCTCAAAACACTTGATATGGTCAAAATCAGCCGCGCTCTCTTTGATTGCCTGCGCCGGGCATACCTTAACGCATAAACGGCAATTACCGCAATCTTTTTTAGACGGCTTATCTGTTTTTAGCGGCATATCTGTTAGTATCGTGGCCAGGCGGAACTGGCTTCCGATCTTCTCGTGGACAAGCAAATTATTCCTGCCTATCCATCCTAACCCTGCCAAAACCCCTATTTTTTTATGCGAAAGGTGCGCGCTCTGTTTCTCCCAATCTAAAATTATCGATGCCGGGATAGGAAGCGCCTTAAAACCCTTTCCTTGGATAAAATTAGCTACCTTAAGCGCTGTCTGGTCTAAATAAGCATTGACTGTGCGGTAATGATGAAAATAAAGCCGGGTAGGCGCATAGGATAACTCGCTTAAGATGGCCGCGGATAAGCGGGCGCCTAAACAGACTGCGTTTTTAAGATCTTCGGCCAAGGATTCTAATGCCTGAAACTCTTTTTTAACGCCTTTAATATCCGCAACTCCAAAAAGGTCAATTCCCTCTTTTCGGGCAAATTCTTTAAGGATGCCATAACTCTCTATCTTATCCATTTAATTTTTTAAAATAGACCATCAGCATCGATATCGCCGCCGGAGTTACCCCGGATATACGCGATGCCTGGCCCAGGTTTAAGGGCCTAAATTTATTCAACTTCTCCTTTATCTCTTTGGATAGGCCCGGGATTGCCATATAGTCTAGGGCTTGCGGAACCTTAATCTTTTCTATGTTCTTAAATTTTTCAACATCCTTTAACTGCCGCTCTATGAACCCGCTATATTTTACCTCTATCTCTATGCCTTCTGCAACATCAAATTTAAGGCTGTTCAACTCTTTATAGCCAAGCCCCTGCAGGTCTTTTAATTTTATTTCCGGCCTTTTTAATAACCCTTCCAGTGTTGTTTCTTTTTGAAACTTAACGCCGTTAAAAAATTTAATCCGTGTATGTTTTAAAAACGATATCCCTTTATTAACTGCGTTAACTTTATCCTCAACCTTTCTATAGCTTGCCTTATTTAATAACCCAAGGTTATAGCCTATTTTGCTTAAACGCGCATCCGCATTATCTTCCCTTAAAATTAAGCGGTATTCTACTCTTGAGGTAAACATACGGTACGGCTCATTTGTCCCCTTAGTAACAAGATCGTCTATTAAGACGCCTATATAGCTAGTTGAGCGGTCTAAAATAAGCGGCTCTCTATTTTTTATTCTTAAAGCAGCATTTATGCCTGCGATTAACCCTTGAGCCGCTGCTTCTTCGTAACCCGTAGTCCCGTTAATCTGGCCGGCGGAATATAAACCTTTTATAATTTTAGTTTCAAGTGAAGGATACAGTTGCGTTGGCTCAATTACAATATGTTCGATACCGTAACCAAAGCGGATAACTTTAGCCTTCTCTAACCCTTCTATAGAATGGATCATTTGAAGCTGCACGCAATCAGGGAGGCTGGTAGATATCCCGTTGGGGTAAACCTCATCAGTATTTAAGCCTTGCGGCTCCAAAAATACCTGGTGCCTTTCCCTATCCTTGAATTTAACTATTTTATCTTCAATAGACGGGCAATAACGCACCCCGGTTGACTTAATTATTCCCGCGTAAAGCGGAGACTTGTCCAGATTATCCGATATTATCTTATGTGTATTCTTGTTAGTATAAGTTATCTGGCAGGCAACTTGCCTTTGAGGCAATCTTTGCGTAGAAAATGAAAACGGCCTAGGGAGGATATCGCCCTGCTGCACAATCAACTTGGAATAGTCAATTGAATTCCTATCCAAACGCGCGCAGGTTCCGGTCTTAAACTTAAGTAGATTAAAACCAAGAGACTTTAAATTAACAGCTAAAGCCTGCGCTGCCGGCTCGTTAATCCTTCCTGCGCTAAAATGTTCAAGGCCTACATGAATTATCCCGCCTAAGAAAGTTCCCGGGCAGATTATAACACAAGAAGATAATATTTCCTCGCCCTTATCCGTAACTACTCCTTCTACTTTGCCGGACTTCATAATAATTTCTTTTACCTCTGTTTCCTTTACCTCCAAATTATTGGTTTCCGTAACAAGTTTCTTCATATACCGGCTATACATATCCATATCTATTTGGGCGCGGGATGAATGCACTGCCGCACCCTTAGAGGCATTAAGTATGCGAAATTGTATTCCGCAAGCATCAGCTGCCCGGGCCATCTCTCCTCCTAAGGCATCAATTTCTTTAACCAGTTGGCCCTTGCCTACGCCGCCGATTGCCGGATTGCAGCTCATCCTGCCTATAGAATTGATCTTAAAGGTAAACATCAGGGTTTTACAGCCCATGCGCGCACTTGCGAGCGCAGCTTCAATCCCCGCATGCCCTGCCCCCACAACTATAATGTCATAAGGATGCATAGTTGGAATTATATCATTAAAATTAACGCACAAATAAATAATTTGACCTTAGGTTGCTATTTAGCGAGAGTCATAAGGTAGGGTAAAATTTCACGGCCAAGCATTTCTCCTATCGAGCCTAATTTTGCCGCGCGCTCTGAAAAACTCATCGAGCCGTCAGGCCTGATATTGCCTCCGCAAACTAGAAGCGGGACAGGGTCTGCAGTGTGGGCCTTGACTGCGCAGACTGTAGAGTGGTCAGCAGTTATAGCAATAATAGTATTGGCAATATCGAGCTTAGGCAGGAGGCTTGAGAAAAAATATTTATCGATCGCCTCAATACTTTCCTTCTTCTTTTGAAAATCTCCGTCATGGGCAGGCTCATCCGGGCCTTTTAGGTGCACATAAATACCGTCGTATTTTTGTATGGAGTCCAGCGCAATCTTAGCCCAAACAGGATAATCTACGTCCAAATGCCCGCTTGATTGCGGCACATCAATAATATCTATCCCGGTTAATAAGGCAATCCCCTTCTCAACCGGCATCTGCACAAAAGAGCCGAACTTTAAGTTGAATACGCTTAAGATAGGAGGAAACTCCGGGAGGTGGTCTCCGGCATCGCGGGAAAGAATCAAATTCCCCGGCATCTTGCCTTCTTTAACCCTTTTTTTATTTACCGCTGCTTCATTCAATACCTTGATGGATTTTTCCGTAAATTCATTTAAAAGTTTAGCTGCCTCTTTCGCGCTAAGGTCATTCTCGTATCCGGGCATAGGCCCTGAAATGCTAACCGTATTTTCAAACTTTTCCAACGCTACCCCAAAAACTCCTTCGCGGCCATATGCCGGGTCAGTATTGCTAATCCAGCCGGACAACTTCTGGTGCATACCCCTTATAACCAGTATTCCGCGGTGGCCGATTGTGCTTTTAAATTCAAAAGTGGCGCTGGATAATGTAACCTTCGAGTTTATCTCTTTAGCTAAGGCCGCTGCTTCTTCAGTGGTAAGGTTTCTGCCTACGCGGCGGTCGTTTATAGTTTTTCCGTCTTCGGCAACAGTAGCAAAGTTAACCCTAAGGGCTACATCGCCAGCCTTAACGCTTAATCCCTCGGCAAAAGATTCCAACGGCCCGCGGCCGGTATAATACTTATGCGCATCATAACCTAAAAGGCTAATCACCGCGATATCTGATTCCGGGGCAATTCCGCGCCCAACAGGATAAACAACTCCCGTCTTGCCGCTTTGCGCGAGCCGGTCCATATTGGGCGTAACAGCTGCCTCAAGCGGAGTCTTGTCCCCAAGCTCCTTTACGGGCAAATCTCCTAAACCATCTAAAACTATATAGAGTATCTTTTTCATATTAACACTTGGAAAACCCGCAGGCATAACACTTCATGCAGCCTTCTTCATGGCGAAGCGCTCCGCCGCAGTCAGGGCAAACACCCACTATATCTGCGCGGCTATTACTAATAATCTCGGTTACGATAGATTCATCTTCTGAAGAATGTTTCATTACCAAAGGAGCTACTTCCAAAGAAGGTTTAGGCGCCTGCGTATTAACCAGCCTTCTTTCAATCACGCGGGCAATAGCATCAGCGCAAGAGAATATACGCTGTCCCTTTTCCCAGGAAGGCGAAGGGCAACGGATATTCCGTAACTGTTCAATAATAGATTTAACTTCAACGCCTGCGCGGAAGCCTAAAGAAACTAACCTGCCTATAGCCTCAAGTTGAGAAGCGGCGCATCCCCCGGCCTTACCCATCTGAGTAAATAATTCAAACGGCTCGCCTTCTGCGTCAACGTTGATGGTAACATAAAGATTGCCGCAACCGGTAGAAACTTTAGTAGTCGTCCCGATAATAACTTCCGGCCGCGGCCGGGGCGCGATTTCTTTCTTTACTTCTAATTGGGCGCTTTCTACTTTGGCGTTTTTTGGATCACGAGCACTGCCGATATTTAAAACTTGCTCCTCCCGGCTCTTGTCGCGGTATACGGTTATCCCTTTACACCCCAATTCATAGGCTAATGAATACGCCTTCCTGACGTCTTCTGCCGTAGCTTCATGCGGAAAGTTAATCGTCTTGGATGTAGCATTATGCACATATTTCTGGAATGCCGCCTGCATACGCACATGCCACTCTGGCGCTATATCATGAGCAGTAACGAATACCCTTTTTACGTCTTCAGGTATATCTTCAATATGCGCAAGCGAACCACTCTCGGCAATCTTCTCCATCAATTCGCGGCTGTAAAAGCCGCGGCCTTTGGCTACTTCTTCGAATAAAGGATCCACTTCGACTAATTTATCATTATCCATAACATTACGATAGTAGGATATCGCAAATAAAGGCTCAATGCCCGAAGAGCATGGCCCGGCGATAATACTGATGGTCCCGGTTGGCGCAATTGTCGTAAGGGTTGCATTGCGCATCTTAGTTGCCCCGTCTTTTTTATCATAGATACTGCCTTTAAACGCCGGAAATGCGCCCTTAAGCCTGCCTAACTCTGATGATTTCTTAGTAGCTTCGTTTAAGATAAAAGACATTACCTTCTCTGCTAAAGCCACGGCTTCATCGCTATTATAAGGTATATTAAGCCGGATAAGAAGAGACGCCCAGCCCATAACCCCCAACCCTACCTTGCGCGTAGCCTTAGTAGCTTTTTCAATTTGCGGAAGCGGGAATTTGTTTTCGTCAATCAGGTTATCCAGAAAATGCACCGCTAAATGCGTAACTTCTTTTAGCCTCTCCCAGTTAATTTCATAACGGCCCGAAGACCTGCGGCAAAGCACCGCTAAATTTATTGAGCCTAAATCGCAGCTTTCATAAGGTAAAAGCACCTGCTCGCCGCAGGGATTGGTCGACTCGTATTTGCCTAACTTTGGAGTAGGATTAAATTCATTCATCCGGTCAATAAAAATAACTCCCGGCTCTCCGTTCTTATGCGCTTGTTTTACGATTAAATCAAATACTTCCTTGGAATTAACCTTTTGTACCGGTTTATGCGTATGCGGATCAATCAAATCATAATCCTCTCCCTTATCTAACTTCTGCATAAATTCATCGGTGATAGCAATTGATATATTAAAATTGGTTATTTGTTTATTATTATCTTTACAGGTAATAAACTCCATAACGTCCGGATGGTCTACCCTCAAAATCCCCATATTCGCGCCTCGACGGGTGCCGCCCTGTTTTACCGCCTCTGTTGCGGCGTCATAAACGCGCATAAAAGATATGGGGCCTGAAGCAATGCCTCCGGTAGTTTTTACTACCGCATTCTTTGGCCTAAGCCGCGAAAATGAAAACCCTGTCCCTCCGCCGGATTTGTGGATCATCGCGGTGGCCTTTAAGCTCTCAAAAATAGAATCCATTGAATCTTCTATCGGAAGGACAAAACAGGCAGATAGCTGCCCTAAGTCTTTTCCCGCATTCATAAGGCACGGAGAATTAGGGAGGAACTCCAAAGATGATATTGCGGCGTAAAAATCGCCTTCTAATTTTTTAATCTCTTTCTCATCCTTGCCATATAACCTTTCTGCAACTGCAATCGCCGCGGCAACCCTTCTAAACATCTCTTCGGGTGTTTCAATCACTTTGCCCTGCTCATCTTTTTTTAGGTACCTTCTTTCCAAAACTTTTAACGCATTATCAGATAATTTTAAATTCATGACTCTCTCCCTAAAAAATTAAAAAATTCTTTATTTTTGATAGACAATAATAGCATGGCGGACAATTGCTTGTCAACAAAAAATTACAATATATTGTGTCCTTAAAACGTGCGGTATACAACCGATTGTGCTTACAATATATCTAAAGGTTGCGGCAGGATTCCCGTATAACTAACTCCGTCGGGAGAATAATCTTCTTAACTTGCGCGCCTTTTTCTAAAGTCATTAGCCTGTTTAATTCCTTGACCCCCTCTTCGGCCATTTTAATCAAAGGCTGCCTCACCGTTGTCAAGGCCACCGGCCCATAAAGGCCTGAAGGG
>Ga0265297_10008616_pt1 | contig 13529 bp, 15 predicted proteins | sample Munlanlwell13791_FD_192502 | JGI IMG/M metagenome (GOLD analysis project Ga0265297, IMG submission 192502) | Leachate microbial communities from a municipal landfill in Southern Ontario, Canada - Leachate well 137-91 | ecosystem: Engineered > Solid waste > Landfill > Unclassified | place... | reverse complement strand
CACTCCGCATTTCACATATTCACCTTCTGCTTGCCACTTATTTCCTTGGTCGTAATCATCTTGGGGTGGCAACAGTGTGACTTTATGTAAAGCGTCATTTTCTTAAAAAGAAAATTTGTCCGACTTGATTGATGTGTTCAATAAATTCCGGATTGGTAATCTGATGATAAATAGAAAAATCAAACGTATAGGGCAGTAACAAATCATCCAGAGCCAGTTCAATTCTATTCAACAAATATAGATTAATAGAGTCACCAAGAAGGCTTAGGTCAATATCGGAGCCATTTTTATAATTGCCTTTAGCACGTGAACCATAAATAATAACTTTCTCGATTTCCGGAAATGATTCAAAAACAGCGTTGATAGATATTATTGTCTGTTCGGATAAACCAAATCTCATAACATTCCCTCAAACTTTTCAACCAGTTTTTTAAACAAAGGATACGATATATTATAAATATTTGCGACAATTTCCCGAGTAGTGTCTTCATTATAAGTATGACTTGTTCTGTTTCTGTCTTTAAACATGTGCATCCAGCCTTCACCATCGGTAATCAAACCGTATTTAAAAGATTCGGTAATAGCACTTCGTGAACCGGTAATATTTTGATTGCCTTCGGCTTCAAGGTAGTCTTTCAGTAAGTTCCAGCCAAGTTCATAATTGTATTCAAAACACTGAATGAGCCCCTGTTCCTCAAATTTATTTAATTTTCCTTTGTTAATGAACTCAGTTAACTGTAAAAATGCTTTTTTAAAATTAGTAAACCTTTGTTTCCACCTGAGATCTGTTTCCATTTGTTTGTTTTATAAAAATCAATAAGCGTGTTTTATGATGCAAATTTAAGTTAAATAGTCTAATAAGAAATTCGCTCTGTTCAACAGAATAGATAGTGCTTTTACAAAGAGATATCAGAGAATCACAAGTATAAGTCATCTCCGAAATTAAAACATTCCGCATTTAATAGGTTTCCCGCAGATCACGCTGATGAACGCAGATGTAAAAAGTGAAGTATAGTGAAGTATGAAGTATTCGGTGAAATTAGAATTCAGAATTATGATTTTAGAGATAAGAAGGATGCATTTCGTTTCAATCCGCCCTATCGTAAAGTGATTTAACAATCATCAATCATCAATCATCAATTAAAACATTCCGCATTCCGAACTCTACATTCGTTAAAGACTGGGATTTAACTAAGGAACTAAAACCGGTAACCGATCCGGAGATGAGGATTGATAACCACCTGTCCACGGGGAACATGCACTGGGCTAAAATAGTATCCGTAGCCGAAACCCAGGCCCAACTCATAGTTAAAAGATTTTCCGATATTCCTTCTGATACCCCAGGTAGGTGCAATGAAAATAAACTTGGTATCGGAATAGAATTCTGAGTAAGGACTGTAATACCAACCTGGAGTGAAACCGGTTTTTAATGAGATAAAATTTCCGCAGTTGCCTGAAATATCTTTTGATTTTTCAGATCTCTTAAGCAGATTATAATAATAGCGAGGTTCAAGTGACAGGGTGGGGCTTAGGATATACTCAGCATGTTCCATCATGGAGCCACCTATTATGCCCAAATTAATGCCGGCTTCGGTTCTTAAAGCAAAGGAATTACTAAGCTTTAATTCATTATGCCCCCAAATTCCTAAAAAACCTGTTTGTATTCCAAAAACTGATTTCTCGACACCAATATCCTGTGCATTTACTATCAGGGTAAATAATACCAAAATAACAGAAAGAAGTTTTTTCATGTGTAATTTTTTTACAAAAATAGGGTTTTAAATTAAAATAACAATGCTTTTATAATTATTATTAAATGATTTTTCCTCAATGTTCCCTCAAACGTCTTCGCTTGTGGTTGGATCATCCTACTTCCTTCCTGTTAATTCGTGTAACTCCCCCGAACCGGAGCATGCTGTGAACTTATTCCTCTATTCCCGAATTATTGTGTCGTACCTACGGCACTTCCGTTGGTTTTCATTTATCGGGCTACCAAACTTTCATCCCTACGGGACTGACATGGTTTCAGAATTTTACGCTGCACTCCGCATTTCACATATTCACCGTCTGCTTGCCGCTTATGTATTCAATATGACATTCGTCTGCTTTGATAATAAATACCTCGCTGACCATCAGGCTGTCGTTTAAAATTCCTTCGAAACGGAAACTGTCCGTTTTGTTTTCGAGCATCATCTGATATGAATCGTCCAGCACAACATAGGTAGTAGAATCCATCACATTTCCGTTGTCGTACCTGATGGTATCGCCCGAACTTAACCGCAGGGTATAAAAATCATCAAGTTGATCTCCGTTTACCGTTATGGTCACCATGCGGAATTCCTCGGTACAGGCTTTTTCACAGGAATGGAGTATCAGCAGCACAAAAGCTGTGGCAAGTGTTAACAGAACTGTTTTTTTCATCATTTATTTTTTTGTAAAGATGATATCAGCCGGCATTTGGTTGCAAAAATTTTTAAAAGGCATCAGGAAGGATAGTGACGTCAGGTTTTTCAGGTTTTCAAATTGATGTATTTTTGCGACTCAAAAAAAAAGAGAATGGAAATTTCAATAGAAGGTCTGAGTAAAACCTACGGTACACAGAAAGCGGTTGATGATATTTCGTTCCGGCTCAGGGACAACGAAGTGCTCGGTTTTCTGGGGCCAAATGGTGCGGGAAAAAGCACCACCATGCGCATCATCACCTGCTTTATTGCACCCACCAACGGAGAAGTGAAGGTGAACAATGTGTCGGTGTTTGAAGATCCGGTGGCTTTCAAGCATAAGATTGGCTATCTGCCCGAAAACAATCCCCTGTATCCAGATATGTTTATTTACGATTACCTTCATTATATGGCATTGCTCCAATCGGTACCCAAAAACAACATCGCCTCAAGGACAAAAGAAGTTATTGATTATGCAGGGCTTTGGGACGAAAAACACAAGAAAATAGGGGAGTTGTCCAAAGGATTCCGTCAGCGGGTCGGCTTGGCACAAGCCTTAATTCACGATCCCGAAGTGCTGATCCTCGATGAACCTACCTCCGGATTGGATCCCAACCAAATCATCGAAATACGCGAGCTGATTAAAAATCTCGGAAAAGAAAAAACGATTTTGCTCAGTACGCACATCCTGCAGGAAGTGGAAGCCACCTGCGACCGCATCATTATCATCAACAAAGGGAAGATAGTGGCAGATGCCACCCCGGGCGGATTGCAGCAGCAGATCACGCAGACCGAAACATTGATTGTCAGACTGGAAACAGGAAAAAATGCAGAGGAGGTCAGCAAATTCCTGACAGAAATTCCGCTTGTTACGGGTATTGACATCCTTGATCCGGGTAATATGGTTTTTCAGTTGCACGTAAACGACCTTTACCAAGGCAAGAAACTTTTGTTTGATCTGTGCGTAAAAAAGGGCTGGTACCTTATGGGATTAAAAGAAACGGAAACAAAACTGGAGGATGTTTTCAGGATGCTTACCTCAAACAATTAAAAAGAAATATCATGAAATTGGTATGGATTATCACAAAAAGGGAATTACAATCTTACTTCGATTCTTTGATTGCCTATATTCTGCTGGTACTTTTTCTGGGTTTCAGCGGATTTTTCACCTGGCTTTTCGGCAACGATATATTCATGATCGGGCAGGCCAGTCTTGATGTGTTTTTCACCTGGTCGTTCTGGACTTTGTTTTTCTTTATCCCTGGATTGACCATGCGAAGTCTTGCTGAGGAAAGCAGTTCAGGTACCATTGAAATCCTGTCAACTAAAGCAGTAACCCAATGGCAGATCATTCTTGGCAAGTTTATCGGAATATGGCTGCTGGTATTGATAGCTTTGCTGCTCACCCTGCCGTATTATTATACCATCAGCCAACTGGGAGACATGGATCATGGAGCTGTTTTGGGCGGTTATTTCGGCCTGTTGCTGATCAGCGGGGCTTATATCGGTATCGGTATATTTGCAAGCAGCATCTCCAAAAACCAAATTGTGGCTTTTTTACTTTCGCTCCTGATAGCCATTTTCTTTCAACTTATTTTTGATTTGCTGTCAAAAAACATGACGGGTCCGCTTTCGGTATTGCTGAATTATATGAGCCTGAACTACCATTTTAGTTCCATGTCGCGCGGAGTCATTGACCTCCGTGATATCGTGTTTTTTCTTAGCGTGGCCGGAACCGGACTCTTGCTCGCCAAATTCATGTTGTCTAAAAAGAATTTAACCGTTTAAAAGCATGTACACTTCTAAATCAAAGGCTATAAGCCGCCTGATTATCATTATTGGCATAATAATCCTGGTCAATCTGCTGGTCTTTACTTTCTTTTTTCGCCTGGATTTTACGGCTGATAAAAGATATACCTTAAGCAGTACGACCAAAGAGATTTTAAAGAACCTTGACGGGCCGGTGACTATTACTGCCTATTTCTCGGAGGAATTGCCTCCCGATATAAAAACATTGAAAGACGAATTCAGGGATTTGCTTACCGAATACAGCAGCTATTCCGATCACAAAGTACGTTTTGTTTTTATTGACCCTGCAAAGGATAAAAAACTGAAAGAAGATTTGGCAAGGAAAGGTATTCTTCCTTTACAATTAAACATCAGGAAAAAGGACAAATTTCAGCAGCAGGAGGTGTTTCTGGGTGCCTATGTGCAGTATAAAGAACAGTTTGAAGCCATTCCTGCCATTCAGCCGGGCGCCCCTATGGAATATGCCCTTACTTTTGCCATAAAAAAGTGTTCCTCCAGTGATAAGCCTGCTGTTGCCTTGCTGCAGGGACACGGGGAAGCCGGTATGCAAAATTTGCTTTACGTTAATGAAGCTTTGTCAGCTCTGTATACTATCGTTCCTTATAGCCTTGACGACAGCCTTCGTCCTTTATCCGCTTTCAAAACACTCATTATTTTGAATCCAGTTGATTCCTTCAGGCTCGAAGAACTGGCAATAATGACGGATTATTTTCTTAATGGAGGGAAAATCTTTATTTCCTATTCCTATGTAAAAGGGGATCTGATGCAAAATCCTCCTCAAGCATATATCAATGCAACTATGCTGGAAAACTGGCTTGAAGAATTCGGTTTGCGCCTAAAACCCAATTTGGTGTATGATGCCAATTCTGCTCAAATAACGGTTCAACAGAAAGCCGGTTATTACATGCAGTTGCAGTTCCCGTATATCATCTTTTTCAATAAGTTTGGAAAGCATCCGGTTACTGAAGGTCTGGAAAATGTGTTGCTGCCTTTTGCTTCCGAAATTGAAATACTGAATACCGGAAAGCAGATAAAGGTTAGCCCCCTGATCATTAGTTCCGACCAGTCGGGAACAAGTCCTGCCCCTATGTATTTTGATGTGCAACGCATTTGGAATGATGCTGATTTCAACAGGTTTAACATTCCGGTGGCTGTTGCTGCAGAATACGGCAAAGCGAAACTAATCCTTGTTTCAAACGGAGATTTTGCCCTGAATGATGAACAGGGACGCATGCAGGGTACACAGGATGACCTGAATTTTCTGGCAAATGCCGTTGATTGGCTTTCGGATGAAAGCGGGCTTGCTGAACTCCGGACAAAAACCATAAGCGCAAGGCCACTCAGGCAAGTTAGTGACCGCAGGAAAGCAATTATTAAATATACCAATGTTGTACTTCCGCTCTTCATTATTGTTATTTTTGGAGTGCTTCGCTTCAGATGGAACAAAATAAGGGTAAAGAAATGGTTAAAAATGTGATGGTATGAAAATTAAGAATATCCATTTGATCATTGTTTTTATTGCACTACTCGTCATAGTGTTTGTGCTACGGGTTACAAGCAGTAAAAAGAATAAAGGCGACATGATCACTTCCTTTTTTTCTTTCACCCTTGAGGATGTAAGGGAATTCAATTGTTATCCTGCGCATGACAAAGAGCAGAAAATGAGTCTGAAAAAAGAAAAGGAAAGCTGGAAACTGATTTTGGCAGATCAGCATATAGTCAGTGTCAATAATGAAATGCTTACCAATGCGCTCGGAGAGTTTGAAAAACTGAAACCTTTGCGCCTGGTGTCTGAAGATCTAAAGGAATTTAGCAGGTATAAAGTGGACAGCAGCGGTATGCTACTTGAAATAATAACAAAAGATAACGAAACGCATTATATCATACTCGGAGACCTGACCTTTCAGAATAATGCATACATCAACACTTATGTCCGTATTCCCGGAGAAAAGCAGGTTTATGCGGCAGCCGCTTACATGGAGGGGACATTTAAAAGCAAGCCGGATCAATGGAGAAGCAGGGAAATATTAAGCATTCCCTCCGGCATGTGGACGAAAATGGAAATCATATATAAGGGAAATCTGGTAAAATCAATGGTAAAGGAGGATGACATCTGGACAGACGTTAAAAGCCGGCAGGAGTTTACCATGGCAGACAGTCTGGTTGGGATTATTGAAAAATTCCCTGAAATGCTACTGGCAAACGATAAATTTGAGGATGATTTTACCAATCCCGACTTAATCATTCACATTTCCGGAGCTGATCAGGCAGAAAGCACACTTTCGATCTATCAATCAGACGAAGGATATTTTCTCGGCTCAAGTATAAATCAGGGGAATTATTTCAGGGTAGATAAAGATGTTTATGAAAAACTTTATATGATCACTGAAGCAAAACTATAAGGACCTGAATAAATTACTTCTTTACAAATCCTCTCATAACACCTCGGTCAGATTTCCGGATAAAGCTGATAATTTCGTCACGTTCCTGAGTGGCTTTGAATTCTGCTTCGATGATATTCAGCGCCTGGGATACATTATACCCCCTGACATACAGAATTCTGTAAATATCCTGAATCTCGTTGATCTTTTTGGATGAAAATCCTCTTCTGCGCAATCCGATGGAGTTTACCCCTACGTAGCTTAAGGGTTCACGTGCCGCCTTGGTATAAGGAGGAATGTCTTTCCGAACCAGACTCCCCCCGCTGACCATGACATGAGGTCCAATGTTTACAAACTGATGAATGGCCGACATGCCCGCAACAATGGTATAATCTCCGATTTCGACATGGCCGGCAATATTTACGGCATTAGAGAGAATGACGTTTCTTCCGATGATGCAGTCGTGTGCGATGTGCACATAAGCGAGCAGCAAGGAATTGTCACCGATAATGGTTTCATGTCTGTCAACGGTACCCCTGTTTACAGTAACATATTCCCTTATGGTTACGTTATTCCCTATGCTTACGATTGTATCTTCCCCCCTGAATTTCATGTCTTGCGGGATAGCTGAAATGACACTTCCCGGGAATATTCTGCAATTTTTTCCGATCCGGGCTCCTTCCATGATGGTCACATGAGGACCAATCCAAGTGCCTTCGTCAATTTCCACGTTGTTGTGTATGGTAACAAAAGGCTCAACAACTACATTCTGAGCTACTTTAGCTCCCGGATGCACATAGGATAAAGGTTGATGCATATTTATTGTTTTTTAGATACCTGTGCCATTAAATCAGCTTCCACTACCAGTTTGTTGCCAACATAAGCTTCGCCCTTCATGATGCACACTCCTCTGCGAATTGGGGAAGTGAGTTCGCATTTCAGGATGAGGGTGTCACCGGGAACCACTTTGTCCTTAAATTTGGTATTGTCTATTTTTAAAAAGAGGGTCGTATAATTTTCAGGATCCGGTTTATCGCACAATACAAGCACTCCACCGGTCTGGGCCAGTGCTTCTACCATCAGTACACCGGGCATGATCGGATTGTCGGGGAAATGTCCGCGAAAAAAATATTCATCATAGGTGACATTTTTTATACCAACGATGGACTTATCTGTAATCTCAATGATTTTATCTACTAAAAGAAAAGGATGCCGGTGAGGGAGTAATCTCTCGATTTCTACAGTATTATAAACGGGTTTCTTATTCGGATCATACTGCGGAGCGGAAGTTTTAGACTGTTGTTTAGCTTGCTTAATGGCATTCTTGATTTTTTTTGCAAAAGCAACATTGGACGAATGACCCGGACGTGCTGCCATAATCTGTGCTTTTAAGGGAGTACCGACCAAAGCAAGGTCTCCCATAAGGTCCAGAAGCTTGTGGCGGGCAGGTTCATTGTTGTGCCTTAATTCCAAATTGTTTAAGATGCCATCCTTTTGCACTTTGATTTCATCAGGGTTTTTATTGAAAAGTTTGGATAAATCTTCTATTTGCTCCCTGCTCAGCTCTTTGTCAACCACCACAATGGCATTGTTGACGTCACCGCCCTGTATCAGGTTTTGGCGATACAGTTCCTCCAGTTCGTTGATCAGGCAGAAAGTCCGGCTGGGGGCAATTTCGATTTTATATTCCCTTAAATTGATCAGAGTGGCATGCTGACTTCCCAACACAGGTGAGTTGTAATCTATCATGACCGTCATTCTGTAACTGTCGAGGGGCATGGCAATCATTTCGGATCGTTTGTCTTCATCGGAATAATAGATGTTTGATTTTAACTCAAAATATTCCTTTTCAGCATTCTGTTCTTTAATCCCGGCATCCATAAGTGCTTTGACAAAATGAGCAGCACTGCCGTCCATAATGGGTAATTCCGGTGCATCAAGCTCAATCAGTACATTGTCGAGTTCAAGCCCTACCAGTGCCGACATACAATGTTCAACCGTTCTGACTTCAGCACCGTTTTTACCAAGGGAGGTTCCTCTTTGCGTGTCAATGACCAGATCAACATCTGCTTCAATGATGGGTTTATCCGCTAAATCCACCCGCTGAAATTTTACACCGAAGTTTTCGGGGGCAGGATTAAAAGTAAGATTAATTCGTTTTCCCGTATGCAAGCCAACTCCGGAGATGGTTACCGGCCTGTTTATCGTTCTCTGTTTATTCTCCATAAAAACTATTTTATTCTTTTTTTAAGTTCTTCAATTTCTTTTTGCTGATTGTTAATTTGCTTGTAGATATCCGGCAGTTTTTTAATAATGCCATGTACGCGGAGCGCATCATTGACTGGCATCAGCGGTACACCGAACCATTTACCATCCGGTTCTTTAATGGACTGAGAGATGCCACTTTTTGCCCCGAATTTGGAACCATCGGCAATTTCAATATGCCCAACGAAGCCCACCTGGCCTGCAATCACGCAACTTTTTCCGATTTTTGTGCTTCCAGAAATACCGGTTTGTGCAGCAATTACTGTGTTTTCGCCAATTTCGACATTGTGGGCGATCATGATCAGGTTATCTAATTTTACCCCGGAATGAATGATGGTGGCTTCCATGGTGGCACGGTCAATAGTGGTGTTGGCACCGATTTCAACATGGTCATGTATGATTACTTTGCCAATTTGGGGGATCTTTTTGTAATTTCCGTCATTCCCCGGAGCATGTCCGAATCCATCACTGCCAATGACGGCTCCGGAATGCAGAATGCAATCGTTGCCAATTTCACAGCCAGAATATACTTTCACTCCGGCATATAAAATGGTATCATCACCGATGGTGACATCCGTACCGATATAACAATTTGGATAAATGTTGACATTCCGTCCAATGGATGTTCTTGCTCCGATATAGGTAAAGGCACCTATATAGACATTTTCTTTAATCTCAACCTGACCTGCAATACATACTGGCTCCTCAATGCCTTTTCTCGTGATTGAATTGAGATCAAATTTTTCAAGAAGAAGGATCAGCGACCGGTAAACATCCTCCACATGGATCAGTAAAGGATGGGATTCCCCGGAAGGGGTAAAATCCTTGGAAACAAGCACAGCGGTAGCTTCCGTCTGATACAGATATTGGGTGTACTTTAAATTATGCAAAAAGGACAGGGTATTTTTTCCGGCAGTCTCGATGCCCGAAATTCCGGTGATCATCAGGTCAAGGTCAGCTTTACCTTTCACTTCGCCATTAATGATCTGCAGGATTTCTTTGATGCGAAAGCTTATCATTTTCTTAATTCAAAATTTCTGAAGGGTAACATAAAAAAAACTTTTGTACAGGATCCGACAATAATGCCGAGTTAAAATCAAGGGAAGCATTTTCGAGATCAACGACCTCATCATTTTTTAATAGAACCTGAATTTTTTCACCATGCGCATCATACAGGCTGTTGGAAACAGAATCGCTGTAAACAAAATAGTGGGTGAGTGAAGTATTGATGCGATATGATGAGCTTGTTTTATCCATTTTTATCTTAATGTCCGACAGATCAAAAGGCTGATTGCTGAATTCAATTTTTAAAAGTTTCCGTTCCGTTAAGAAACTGCTTAAAGCCGCAAGAACAAAATCTTTCTCCAGTGTCCATACTTTTATTGCCTGCAAAATATCGTTATCATCAAGTGCTGCAAATTTATCCAAAACTTTGGAATCCTTAAAATGCTCTTGCTCCACATCGGTATATAAAAAATGATGTAATGCCGGACTGCAAAAAATAAGGCGTTTTGACCGGGCAAGTTCTTTTGCCCTGCCCAAAATATGAACCAGTATCATTTCGGCATTAATAACAGTTTTATGAAGATAAACCTGCCAGTACATGAATCTGCGTGCAAGCAGGAAATTTTCAATGGAATAAATGCCTTTTTGCTCGATGACCAGCTTATCGTTTTTTACATTCATCATACTGATCAGTCGCTCCGAGCCGGAAAGACCTTCTCTTACTCCGGTATAAAAACTATCTCTGCGCAGGTAGTCCATGCGGTCGAGGTCAAGCTGGCTGGATATCAGTTGATGCAGAAATCTGCGCGGGTAATTGTCCTGGTATATGTCAAGTGCAAAAGTCAGTTTTCCGTCAAACTGACTGTTTAGCTCGTTCATGAAAATCAGGGAAAGTTGTTCGTGATCGACATTCTCTACGATTTCCTGCTCCAACGCATGTGAAAAGGGCCCATGCCCGATATCATGCAGTAGAATAGCAATGCATACTGCGCGGTGTTCTTCTTCACTGATCTCAACTCCTTTAACCCGCAATGTTTCAATAGCATCATTCATTAATTGAAACGCACCAAGAGCATGCTGAAAGCGGGTGTGAACCGCCCCGGGAAAAACAAGGTCAGTCATGCCCAATTGTCTGATCCTGCGGAGCCTTTGAAAATAAGGATGATCAATGATCTGTAAAAATAGATCATCCCAAATCCGGACAAAGCCTCCAACCGGATCGTTTATAATTTTAATCTTTTTCAAGCCAATACTAATTTCTTCGTTTTTCTGTTTCTAACTTTGTAAACGTTTTTAATGTTATTTTAACATGAGCAAAATTAAGATACTTTGGGTAGATGATGAAATAGACTTGCTGAAACCTCATATTTTATTTTTACAAAATAAAGGCTATGAAATTGTTGCAGTAACCAGTGGAAATGATGCCATTGAAGAAGTGGAAAAAGAATATTTCAATATTATTTTTCTTGATGAAAAAATGCCTGGATTGAGCGGATTGGAAACTCTTCTGATAATAAAAAAGAAAAGGCCACTATTACCGGTCGTTATGGTAACCAAGTCGGAAGATGAATTTGTCATGGATGATGCCATTGGCAGTCAGATTTCCGATTATCTCATCAAACCTGTAAATCCGAATCAATTGTGGCTGACTGTTAAAAAACACGTAGAAAACAGGCGTTTGGTCAGTGAAAAGATCAGTAGCTTGTATCAGCAGGATTTCAGGGAACTGAGCATGATGCTGAATGATGTTCGTGATTTTGAAGGATGGAAGGCGGTATATAAGGAGATCATCAGGTGGGAATTAGAGTTGCAGAAAACCCGGGATGAAAATATGAAAGAGATTTTGCTTAATCAAAAATCGGAAGCAAATGCTTTGTTTTTCAAATTCATTCAGTCCCGTTATCAAAGCTGGATCAAAGATGCTGAAACGGCTCCGCTGATGTCGAATAAATTGCTTTTACGAAAGGTACTTCCCCTCACAGGAAAGGGGATACCCGTGTATTTTATTGTGATTGACAATTTCAGATATGATCAATGGAAAAGCATAGAATCCCTCATTCTTGAACATTATAATTTAGTTGAAGACGACCTGTATTGCAGCATACTTCCAACAGCAACAAATTATGCCCGTAACAGCATTTTTTCAGGATTAATGCCTCTTGATATTGAAAAAACATATCCGGATAAGTGGCTGTTTGATGAAGAAAAAGGATCAAGGAATGCTTATGAAGATGAGCTTATGGAGGACTATCTCAAAAGACTGAGAAAGCCCATATCATTCAGTTATGAAAAAATTACCACTTTGGATGCAGGAAGAAAACTGGCGGAAAATATACAAAACTTAACGGGAGACCTGAAAATAATCATCTATAATTTCATTGACCTTTTATCACATGTTCGAACTGAAATGGAGGTTATCAAAGAATTGGCGGAAGATGAAACAGCTTACCGTTCGCTGACACGTTCGTGGTTTTCACATTCTCCTTTGTTTGAAATAATACGAAAGGTGGCCGAAACCGAATGTTATCTTGTCATTTCCACAGACCACGGTTCCATCAGAGTGAAAAAACCATCAAAAGTGATAGGGGATAAAAATACGACTACCAATCTCAGGTACAAGCAAGGGAAAAACCTGAATTTCGATCCCAAAGAAGTGTTCTTTGTCAAGAATCCTGTGGATATAATGATCCCGCAACCTGCACTAAGTTCGTCCTTTATTTTTGCAAAGGAAGATTTCTACTTTATTTACCCCAATAATTACAATTATTTTGTCAACTTCTTCAACAACACTTTTCAGCATGGGGGTGTTTCCATGCAGGAGATGCTGATTCCGGTAATCACATGTAAAAGTAAAAAGGCGTTGTGAACATGAAGCAGGTTATATGCCGAAACCTGAATGAGCTTAATTCATCTGCTAAGAAGATACTGTCGCTTTGTGATAATGCCAAAATCGCTTTTTACGGGAACCTGGGAGCCGGAAAAACAACGCTTATCAGGGAGATATGCAAGCTGTTGGGAGCAGATGCTCTTGTTTCGAGTCCTACCTACACCATTCTGAATGAATATCAGGGTGATCACATTATTTATCACTTTGATTTCTACAGGCTGAAGAAAGCTGAAGAAATTTACGAACTCGGTTATGAAGAGTACTTCTTTTCCGATGACTATGTTTTTATTGAGTGGCCTGAAAAGATAGAAGATATGCTTCCGGATTTTTTTGCAAAAATCAGCATTGAAACAGGGGAGGAGGACGAACGAATTTTTACCTTGATTTCCTGAAATAAAAATCTTAATTTGCAGTGTTTTGCGGACTGCAATAAAAATGTAAAATGAAGGATTTGAAAAAAGATGAGGTGTTTAACCTTGCACAAAAGGCACGCCAGCAACCACAGGAACAATTGATGCCTGTCGAAACATCCAAGGCAAGGTTTAAAATAGGAATTCCGAAGGAAGTTACGCATCAGGAGCGAAGAGTGCCTCTGACTCCTTCAGCTGTAAAACGCCTTGCAGCTCATGGATATGAAATTATTATTGAAACAGGTGCAGGATTAGCTGCCAAATTCAGCGACAACGAATACAGTGAGGCAGGAGCCTTGATCAGCTATGATATCAGGCAGGTTTTTAATAC